>PJEL010003544.1_pt1 | contig 13265 bp, 9 predicted proteins | sample 1853271 | NCBI WGS metagenome assembly PJEL01 (sample SAMN08108733, study PRJNA415343) | Invertebrate metagenome, whole genome shotgun sequencing project. | host: Globobulimina | place: Sweden: Gullmar Fjord | collected 2015-08 | reverse complement strand
CAACCAAGATATTCAAAAGAAAGCAAAAGAATTAGAAATATCAGGAAAATATAAATCTGAGTTTTTAGCAAATATGTCACATGAACTTAGAACTCCACTTAATTCAATCATTTTATTATCTTCACTTTTACAAAGAAATTCAAAAGCAAGTTTAAATAATGATGACATAAAAAAAGCAAAAACAATATTTGAATCAGGAAATGAATTATTAAGATTAATCAATGATATTTTAGATTTATCAAAAGTAGAATCAGGAAATATGCAAATAATTGTTGATAACTTTAAAAGTATTGATTTATTAGACCAAATAAAAGATACTTTTGAATATTCTGCTATTGAAAAAGGTTTAACATTTAATATCATAGATGAATACAAACAAAATATTTCTAATGATAGAGATAGAATATCTCAGATTATTAGAAATCTAATTTCAAATGCATTTAAATTTACAAAAGAAGGCTCAATTACTTTAAAAATTTCGCCATCACAAGATAAAGATTTTAAAATTTCTATTATTGACACAGGGATTGGTATTGATTCTAATAAACAAGAAATTATATTTAAAGCCTTTACTCAAGCAGATGGAGGTACTAGTAGAGAATATGGTGGAACTGGACTTGGTTTATCAATTAGTAAAGAATTTGCTAAACTGCTTGGTGGATATATTTCACTTGAGTCTACAAAAAATATAGGAAGTAATTTTAGTATTGACTTACCAAATTTAAAAGATGAAAACATTGAACAAATTCAAACATATGAACATACTACTCCAAAACAGATAATTAGTGAAAATACACCAATAATTGAAATAGTAAATGATGATAGAGAAAATATCTCATCATCAGATGAAACATATTTAATTATTGATGATGATAAAATGTTTGCAGAAGTTGTTTATGAAGAAGTAAAAAGAAATGGAAACAATTGTTTAATTGCATTAAATGCAACAAGTGGATTAGCACTAATTAAAAAATATAATATCAAAGGTATTATGCTTGATTTAACACTTCCTGATATGGATGGTATTGATGTATTAAAAGAATTAAAATCAAATAAACATACAAGACATATTCCTGTTCATGTAATTTCTTCAAAAGATAAAGATAATCAAACACTTAAATTAGGTGCAATTGGATACTTACAAAAACCAGTATTTGATGGAGATATTAATAATATTATTAATTCAATTGATTCTTTTCAAGAAAAAGAGATAAAAGATCTTTTAATCGTTGAAGATAATAAAGTTCATAGAGAAGCATTAATCGAACTTGTAGGAACTGGTGTTAATATTAAAGGTGTTAAAAGTGCACAAGAAGCAATATCAGAAGTAAAAAAAGAGAAATATGATACAGTTGTAATTGATCTTGGATTGATGGAAGGTAGTGGTTATGAAGTTTGTGAGTATATCAAAAATGCTCATCCTAAACTACCTATAATTATTTATACTGGAAAAGAACTTGATTCAAACGATAAAATAAAATTACAAAAATATAGTAATAGTATTATTATTAAAACTGTAAATTCTAATGATAGAATTTTAAATGAAATAAATCTTTTTTTACATAGAGATTCAGATAATGAAGAAGAACAATCAAAAGAAATTTTTGAAGCTATTGATTTAGAAGGAACAAATATTTTAATCGTTGATGATGATATAAAAAATATTTTTGTTTTAGATGCCGCATTAAAAGAATTTAATGCAAATACATTTACAGCATTCAATGGTCAAGAAGCACTAAGTTTCTTAGAAGATAACTCAGATATTGATTTAGTATTAATGGACATTATGATGCCAATTATGAATGGTTATGAAGCAATAGAAAAAATAAGAGAAAATGAAAAACTAAAACATATTCCAGTTATTACAGTAACTGCAAAAGCTATGAAAGAAGATAGAGAAAAATGTATTAGAATTGGAGCAGATGATTATTTATCTAAACCTATTGATATTAATATTTTAGGAAATTTAATAAAACAATGGAGTGGAAAGAAACATAAATGAATATAATCTCAAGTAAAAAGAATGATATTACAAAGATAATTGTAGAAGAGCTAAGAAAACCCGCTCAAATACAGGAACTTCTTCAAATACTTGAAACTAGTGATTTTATTGAAATTAATTTCCTTAATATTCAAATTATTCCAAAAATAATAATAATTAAATTAGAAGAGATCAAAGAAAAAGTAAGAATTTTTACAAATGAATCTACTCTTAAAAACTATTTATTAAATTTAGGATTTTCATTAGATTTTAAAGATAATTATAAAGAAAAACTAAAAACTTTAAACTTAAAATATATTGCAGTAGGAGGAAGTGCTGGTAGTTTAAAAAGATTTATTAGTATCATAGATGAACTTCCAAAAGCAGATATTTCTATGTTTGTAATAATGCATCAAAAAGCAGGTTCTAAAACAACTTTAGCAAGCATATTACAAACACGTACAAAACATTATAAAGTTATAGAAGCAAAATCAGATATGAAAATTGAAGCTTCTACTATTTATGTAGCTCCCCCTGATTATCATATGTTAATAGCAGGTGGATTTATTTTTTTAACAGATAGTGCAAAAAGAAATTATTCAAGACCTTCAATAAGTAATACTTTTGAATCATTATCTAATGAATTTAAAAATACTCTTTTGGCTGTGTTACTATGTGGTTATGGAGCAGATGGAAGTGATAGTTTAAAATATCTTCAGAAAAATGAAACTACTATACTAATAGAAGAACCATGTGAATGTGAAGCAAAACCAATGTTAGAAAATGCTATAAAAACAAAACTTTACGATCATGTATTAAGTTTAGAAAAAATAAATGAATATATCAAAAGTTCTTTACATCATAGTTTTTTCACAGATAAAGAATTAAAAGATTTTTTAGTTAAAATTCATGATACATATGGATATGATTATACACAATATCATATTGAGCACATTAAAAGAAGAGTTCATCTATTTTTTAGTACATTAAAAACAAGTAATTTCTCTGAGTTTGAACAAAAAGTATTAACAAATACAAATATTTTTAAAGATTTATTTTTAAATATCTCTGTAAATATTACAACTTTTTATAGAAACCCTAAAGTATTCAAAATACTTAAACAAGAAATTCTTCCAAAACTTGATAGTTTTTTAGATATAAAAATCTGGTGTGCAGGTTGTAGTAGTGGAGAAGAACCCTACTCTATTGCCATTTTTTTAAAAGAACTTGGGCTTTTAGATAGAAGTCTAATTTATGCAACTGATTTAAATAATGTAATTTTAAAAAATGCACAAAATGGACTTTACTCAAAAGAAAGTTATAATTCATTTTTAAGAAATTATTATGAAGCAGGAGGAGATGAAAGTTTTAGTAAATACTTTAACAATCATGGAAATTTTGTAGAAGTTAAAGAAGAATTAAAAGAAAAAATATTGTTTTTTAGACATAATTTAGCATTAGATTCTAAAATGAATGATTTTCAACTAATTTTTTGTAGAAACGTATTGATTTATTTTGATAAAGATTTAAAAGAAAGAATCTTTACACTATTTAATCAATCATTAGATTCTTATGGTTTTTTAATACTTGGGGAAAGTGAATCTCTTGAACATAATAAAAAATTCGTAACAATTGACAAAACAAATAAAATATATAAGAGAAGTAAATGAACAATATAACAATATTAGCCGTAGATGATGTAGAAGCAAACAGAGTATCATTACAGTACTTAATTGATGAGTACTTAGAAGATATAGATTTAGTTTTAGCAACATCAGGAGAAGAGGCTTTAAAAATTACATATACAAAAGATATTGATATTATTATATTAGATATTCAAATGCCAGATATGGACGGATTTGAAGTTGCAAAATATTTAAAATCCAATCCAAAAACAAAGAATATTCCAATAATTTTTTTAACTGCTGCTTTTAAAGAAGAAGAATTTAAACAAAAAGGTTTTGAAATTGGTGCAATTGATTATTTAACAAAACCAATTGAAAATCATCAATTTATAAATAAACTTAAATTATATATTGAAATCATTCTAAAAACAAAACAATTAGAAGCTGTTAATGATGATTTATATAAGGCTTTACAAAAAGAGATTCAATTAAAAGAAGAAAATCAAAAACAACAATTAGAATTAATCGAACAAAGTAAAATGGCAGCACTTGGAGAAATGATTGGAAATATTGCTCATCAATGGAGACAGCCTTTATCTGTAATCTCTACATGTGCTTCAGGAATGCAATTAAATATGGAATTAGGTTTATCTACTCCTGATGACCTAAACTCAAGTATAAAGGCTATTATGAAGACAACAAATGAGCTTTCTAATACTATTGATACCTTCAGAGATTTTACATATAAAGATAAACTAAATAAATTTAATTTATCAGAACTTATAAATAAATGTATCAGCACTGAAAATCATATTTTAGAAAAACATAATGTTGAAGTAATAACAAACTTACAAGATAATATTGAAGTGACAAATTTACCAAATAGTTTGTTACAAGCACTAATTAATCTAATTCAAAACTCTAAAGATGCATTAAAAAAAGTTAAACATAAAAAATATATCTTTATTTGTTCTGTGCAAAAAGAAGATATTGTTGAAATAACTATCAAAGATAATGCAGGTGGAATTAAAACAGAGTTTTTAAATAAAGTGTTTGAACCATATTTTACAACAAAACATCAATCTCATGGTATTGGTCTTGGTTTAAATATCACTTATAAAATTATTCATGATTCAATGCATGGAAAGATTAGAATTAAAAATAGTAGATTTAATTATAATGGTAAAGAGTATGAAGGTGCTAAGATTATTATAAAACTACCAGTAGAAATATAGCCTATTAATTAAATAGGCTATAAAATTTAAAGTTCTGTATCAAAAGCCATTGATAAGATTTCTTCTTCTGTTAACTCACTTGTTTTTTTTCTTTTTGGTGGGTTTTTAATTTTTAATACTCTATCTTTTATATCATTCAAATTATATTTTGTAAGATTTGTTAATAAAGCATCAGTAATCATTTCTTTCTTTAAACTATTAGCATTAATCATTTTCATAATTGCATTTTTTAAGTTTAGTTTAGTTTTTTCAAAAGCTTTTTCTTCATCTGTTAAAGAAACATATACTTGATCTAAGTATTGCATAATTGCTTCACCAATATATTTAAATGTTGGAATAGAATTATATACATACTTTTGGCATTTAACACTAGGAATTTCTACACCTGTAAAAACAGAACCATGAACTAAATTTAAACCTTCTAAATCTCGTAAAGGATTATGAGAACAAATAAAGTCTTCTTTTACAATAGCAGGAGAATAATTTAGTGAAGAAATATTATTATGAAGAATAATAAAACTTCCATCAACTTCTTTTGGACCACCTTTTAAAGATGAAATTTCATTTTTAAAACACATGAAATCACCACTTACTTTTTTAGGAGAACCTTCAAGAGAAACAAGTTCATTATCACTAACATCAAATGAACCAGAAATTTCATTGAAATTCAATGGTAATTTTAAAAGGTTAGCTAATTTACCAGCTAATCGTACATTTCCTTTAACATCAACAGAATTATCAGGTAATATAGTAAAGTGTTTAACTTCATGTCTATCTAGCCATTTTGTAATATCATCTTTATTTGATAAAGCAACAATTGGTTTATAAATATGTGAAATTACTTCACTACCTTTATATCTCCAATTCTTTTCATCTTCATCAAAACTACTTGTTACATGGTTTAGTCTAATATCTGTAATTAAATCCCAACCTATTTCATCAGCGATACTATCTAAATCTCTTAATTCATTATCATTACAAATATAATCATGACCTACAGTAATTGGACCACCTATTAATTCATCTAATTCATTTGATGAACAATCAAAATCAGTTTCAATATATTTAGGTCCACCTTTTAGTGAATCAATTTGATTATTTGAAGCTTTAAAAAAACCTTTTATTGTTCTTGGACTTCCTTTAATACTAACGATATTATTAAAAGAACAATTGAAAAAACCTAAAACCTCTTTTGGACAATAAGATAAATTTTTTAACTCATTATGTGAACAGTCAAAATCTCCAACTTTCATTGGTGCACCAAGTAATGATTCTAATTTATTGTGAGAACAATTAAAATCTTTCATTACTAATTCAGGAGAACCATCTAGATTTTTTAAATTATTATTACTTATATCAAAATATCCATTTACCATTTTAAATTTTACTGGTAAATGTGCAGTTTTTAATTTACCATTTAAATTTACATTTGAATGAACGGTAACATATAAATCACTTGATATGGTAAAGTTATTAATAGAATTTGCTTTTAACCATTCTTCGATTTGCACCCTGCTCTTCATTTCGTACCTTTGGAACTATTTTATTATTTTTATCATTTTGTAAAAATGATTTCTAAGTCGAATTTTATCATCTTATTTCTTATATCTATGTAAGGTATATAAGGATACTATTTATATCGCTATATACTTAGGTATACAAGGAATAAAATGCAGTTTGAATCTTCGTTAACATTATTAAATACTAATACTCCTGTGCTATTAGAAAAAAGAATCAAATTACTTCAAGCAATAGCAGAAGTTGGTTCAATTTCAAAAGCAGCAAAACTTGTACCAATGAGTTATAAAACAGCATGGGAAGCAATAGATAGTATTAATAATCTAAGTACGCAACTTGTTGTTAAAAAAGAAACTGGGGGAAAAGGTGGTGGAGGTGCTAAAATCACTTCATATGGGCAGAATTTATTAAATACATACCTAATCCTTCAAGTTGAGCATACAAAATTTTTAAAGGCTCTTACAAAGATTACAGATTTCCAAAGTGGAAATCTAAAACAACTACAAAGGTTCAATATGCAAATAAGTGCAAGAAACCAAATTTCAGCAAAGATAGAAGAAATAAAAGCTGATAATGTAAATGCATCTGTAACACTAAAAATAAAGAGTGGTCAAACAATGCTTTCAAATATTTCAAAGACTTCAATTGAAAATTTATCCTTAAAACAAAATGATGAAGTTATTGCAATATTCAAATCAAATTCAGTAATGATAGCAACAAATGAATTACTTGGATTTAGTGCAAGAAATAAAATCAAAGGTACAATTTCAGATATAAATTATAGTGAAGTAAATGCACAAATAACTGTGCTAATAAATGAAACTGATTCTATCACTGCGCTTATTACAAAAGAAGGTTCAAAAGAATTAAATCTTCAAATAAACCAAGAAGTTTACGCAATCATTAAATCATCAGATATTATGATTGGTAATTAATAAAAGAGGAATAAATGATTAACAAAAGTATATTTGTATTATCTTTAATTGGATTAAGTCTAAACGCAAGTACGATAAATATTGCAGTTGCCGCAAATGTTTCTTATGCAATAAATGATTTAAAAAAAGAATTCAACAAACAATATCCGGATATAAAAGTAAGGGTTACATTAGGCAGTAGTGGAAAATTAACAGCACAAATAACTCATGGCGCACCTTATGAAATATTTATGTCAGCAAATATGAAATACCCAAATTCTTTATATAAAAATGAAATTGCAAGTACAAAACCAAAAGTTTATGCATTAGGTTCTTTAGCTTTATTAAGTAATAAAAAACAAGATTTATCACAAGGTTTAAAAGTACTAAAAGATAAAAAATATAGAAAAATTGCAATTGCAAATCCTAAAACTGCTCCATATGGAATAGCAAGTGTTGAAGCTTTAAAAAATTTAAAAATGTATAATTTAATAAAACCAAAACTAGTATTTGCAGAATCAATTTCTCAAACAGTATCTTATACCGTAACTGCAACTGATATTGGAATCGTTGCAAAATCATCATTATTTTCACCAAAAATGAAAAGATTTAAAAAGGATATTAATTGGAAAGAAATAGATCCTAAACTTTACACAGCTACAAAACAAGGTATTGTAATACTTAAAAATGCAAAAGATAAAAAAGAAGTAAAAGCTTTCTATGATTTTATGCTTTCAGATAAAGCAAAAACAATATTTAAAACATATGGATATTTATTACCATGAATACACTACAAGCACAAATAAGTAGCATTGATTGCTTAGATAATCTTACCATTGTAAAGTTTGATTATAAAGGTACTTGTTTATCAATGATGAGTTTAGGTCTTAAAAATATGCAAGTAGGAAGTCAAGTAGTATTAAGTATTAATGCTTCACATATTGCTATTGGTAAAGATTTGAAGGGGAATATTAGTCTATCAAATATATTTAATTGTGTGATTAAAGAACTTGATAAAGGTGAATTATTAAGCTCCCTAAAACTACAAATAAATGAAGATTATTTAACTAGTATTATTACAACAAACTCTGTAAATAGAATGAATTTAAAAGTAAATGACAAAGTACAAGCACTAGTAAAAGCAAGTGAGATATCAATTAAAAAGGTTATATCGTAATGAATTTTTTAGATAATTTAGAACTTGATCCATTTCTCTTATCTTTTAAGTTAGCCTTTACAACTACATTTATACTATTTTTATTTGCTTTACCATTAGCTTGGTATTTATCACAAACTAAATCAAGAATAAAACCAGTATTAGAAGCAATCACAGCTTTACCAATAGTTCTACCACCTTCTGTATTAGGTTTTTATATGCTTTACACTTTATCTCTAAATTCTCCAATTGGTGCTTTTTTTGATGAATATTTAGGAATAAAATTAGTATTTAATTTCACAGGGCTTGTTGTTGCTAGTTGTTTTTATAGTCTTCCTTTTATGGTTCAACCATTACAAAGTGGTTTTGAAAGTTTGAATAAAAATATGTTAGAAGCAAGTTATATTAGTGGAAAAAGTAGATTTACAACATTATTATATGTTGCTCTACCAAATATTAAACCAGCACTTTTGACAGCTATTATTGTCACTTTTGCTCATACAGTTGGTGAGTTTGGTGTCGTTTTAATGGTTGGGGGAAGTATTCCAGAAGTTACAAAAGTAGCATCTGTTGCAATATATGAATATGTAGAAATATTAGATTATGAAAGTGCTCATATATATAGTGCCATTATGTTAATAATGAGTTTTATTGTCTTATTTGGTGTTTATGTATTTAATGCAAAACAAAAGAAAACATTCATGTAAATTTAGGAATTGTTAATATTAAATCTTGTACCATAAACTAATATCGTTTTAAAACAAACCTCGTAAATACGGAGAGAAAGCCAATGCACTTAAAATTATTTATTATCCTTGTATCTTGTTTCCCATCAATATTTTTTGCTTCTAGCATAAATAAAAAATTAGTATATATTGCTCCTGATATGAATATTCCTTTTTGGCAAATTATGAGTAAAGGAATTTCAAATGCTTCTAATTCTCTAGGTTATGATGTTGAAGTTTATGATTCTACAAATAGTACTAAAAAAGAATTACAACATACTATTAAATCAATAAAAGATAAAGTCTCTGGAATTATTATATCTCCTACAACATCTTCTTCATGTGTCACTATTTTAAAATTTGCTAAAAAAGCTTCTATTCCAGTTGTTGTTTTAGATATTGGAACAGATGAAGGAGAATATGTTTCTTATATTTCTTCTAATAATAGAGAAGGTGCATATAAATTAGGAAAAGTTTTAGCAAAAAAAATGAAAAATATAGGTTATGAAGATGGAAAAGTTGGAATAGTTGCAATCTCGCAAAAAAGACTTAATGGACAAGAAAGAACAGCTGGATTTATGAAAGCACTAAAAGAAGAAAAAATTAAAAGTGCTGATATAAAACAACAAGTACTTTGGACACAAAAAGAAACATACGATAATGTAATTGAAATGATTTTAAATTATCCAGACTTAAAAGCAGTATGGATTCAAACTTCACATGCTTATAAAGCAGCTTTAAGTGCAATAAAAAATGCAGGTAAAATGAATGATATTTTACTAATAGCATTTGATGCTGAACCTATTTTCTTAGAAGATATTCCTAAAGGTATTCTATTAGGAACTGCAATGCAACAGCCCTATTTAATGGGACAAGAATCAATATATGCAATGAATAAGTACTTAAATAATAAAAAAGTTGAAAAAAATATTCAGCTACCAATACTTGCTATTTCTAGTGATAATATAAAAGATAAATTATCACTTATTAAAAAAAATGTACTAGGAATAGAAGATGAATAAAACAAAACGATCTATTTATTCAAAACTTGTAATAATTATTATTTCTACTGTAACCATTGTAATGTCAATACAGGCAACATTTAATTATATAAATACAAAAAATGCCATAATTGATGAAATGAAATATGATTCAAGAACAACCATATTATCTTTAAAAAACAATGTTTCTACTCTTTTATCTTCATATTCAATAAATGAATATAATAATCTAATATTAAACGAAATTAAAAATAAAAATATCTTTGCCATAGTTATAGAAGATTATAATATGGGGCAATTATTAGGACAAAAATCATATGTAACTGGAAAAATCAAATATTCTAAATCAAAAATTTTAGATTATGACAATGAGAATATAGAACAAAATATACAATTAAAAAATTCTTTTTATAGCGATTCTTTTAATATTACTAATACAAAAAAAGAAAAAATTGGTATGGTAAGTATTTATATTTCAGATGAAAATATGACTCAGGATTTAAGTAAAATTATTCAAGAGAGTTTGATTAATAGTATTTTAATTTCAATATTATTAATCATATTCTTGTTTCTTAGCATCAGGCTCTTTATTTTAAAACCAATATCAAATATTATTGAAGTAATTAGTAATAAAGATAGTGACGGAATTCCTCTTAAGTTAGTACAAGGAAGCAATTCAAAAGAAATAGATGAACTTTCTAATACTATTAACGATATGATTTATTCTATAAAAAGCTCAAGAGAAGTTCTCAAAGCAAGTGAAAACAAGCTTACTTATCTTTTAAAAATGAGCCCTATTGCTGTAAGAATAACTAAAAATAGAGGGAAAAGTGTAGTATTTTCAAACTATGCATATTCTAAAATATTAAAAATGTCTAGAGATGAAACTTTATTTAAAAATCCTCAAGATTATTATTATGATCAGAATGTATATGAAGATATATTAAAATCATTAAAAGATAATAAAAATATATATAATAAATTAGTAAAACTTAAAATAGAAAACAAAATTGTTTGGGCTTTATCTTCATATATGACTATTGAATACGACAATGAAGATTGTGTTATTGGCTGGTTTTATGATGTTACAGAAGAAAAAGAAAATGAGCTGAAGCTATTTGAAGCATTAGATTTACAAAATACTATTTTTGATAATTCAGGTTATTTAATGATCAGAACTGATAAAGATGGACTAATAAAACAAGTTAATAAAGAAGTAGAAAAGCTTCTAGGATATAACCCTGAAGAGCTTATTGATATTCATACTCCTGAACTTATTCATTTAAAGTCTGAAGTTACAAAAAAATCAATAGAATTTTCCAAAGAATTAAATCAAGAAGTAAAAACAGGATTTGAAACAATTGTTATAAAATCAAATTTGAATTTAAATAATGAATCAGAATGGACTTATTTAACAAAAGATAAAAAAGAAATACCAGTTTTAGTTTCAGTTTCTCCTCTAAGAGATAAAAATAATATAATATACGGATATATTGGAATTGCAAAAGATATTACGCAAAGAAAAATACTAGAATCACAATCAAAACTTGCTTCAATGGGTGAAATGATTGGAAATATTGCACATCAATGGAGACAACCACTTAGTGTTATTTCTACGATTGCAAGTGGTATAAAAGTAAAAAATGAGTTCGATAAGTTAGAAATTCCAAGTTTACTACTAGATATGGACTATATTATAAAACAAACTCAATATCTATCAAAAACAATAGATGACTTTAGAAATTTTATTAAAACTACAAATACAAAAGAAAAAATAAGCATTTTAAGAACAATAGAAAAAGCCTTAACTATTGTAAGCCCATCGATTGTGAATAATGATATTATACTTGTTACTAAAATCCAAGATGACTTAAATATACAAGGTTTTGAGAATCAACTAATACAAGCAATCATAAATATAATGAATAACGCAAAAGATGCATTACTTGAAAATCTTAAAAATGATGATAAATTTATTTTTATAGAAACAAAGAAAGTAGATAGCACATTAGTTCTATCTATAAAAGACAATGCAGGTGGTATTTCAAATGATATTATTGATAAAATATTTGAACCATATTTTACAACTAAACACCAAAGTATAGGTACTGGTATTGGATTAAGTATCACTCATCAAATTATCACAAAACATCATAGTGCTACTGTGAATGTATTAAATAGTACTTATCAATATGAAGATAAAGAATATACAGGTGCTAATTTTCAAATTACATTTAAAGAAATTTAATCAAAAATATTAAAAGAACTAAAAAAGGGAATATGAGTGGAACTTGTTTATTTATGGGTTGAAGAGTATAAGAATATTAAAGAACAAGGGTTTAACTTTTCTCCTAGGTTTGATTGTAAATATGATAAAGATTCTAATGAATTAACTATTGATGAGAATGAAAATTATATTAGTATATTTCCTGATAATATTAATGTTACTGCAATTGTTGGTGAGAATGGGAGTGGGAAGAGTAGTGTTTTAGAACTTCTTTCTAATAAATTTGAAGATTATAATGATAAAGACTTTCCAATTTATGAAAACTTTGTTCGATTTTTTGCTATTTATTTATATGAAAATACATTATTAATAGCAAATGACAATATTAATTTAGAACATAAGAATAAAATAGGAAGTATTAATGTAGAAAATATAAAAGAAACAAATAATACAAGTATAAAGGTAAAAAAGCTATCAGAATATGATAAGTCATTTGATAATCTCTGCTCAGTATTTTATTCAAATACTTTAAGTGATATTCAATTAGATTTAAAACCTCGTGAAAGTAAATCAAATACACCTTATTCAAAGAATATATCAATATCATCATTATTGAATAATGTAACTACTTTAAAGCAAAATGAAAAAAATTTTGGAGATTATTCTAAAACAGGATTTAGCACAATATATAGAGGACATATTGCAAATCAAACATTAAACAATATTATTACAATAAAAAGTGGAGTTAAGTTCTTTTTTGATATACCCACAAAAATAGAAATAAAAAATATTAACTTTTATAAATTTTTATTAAAAACAAAAGACGAAGATTTTTTTAAAAAAAATAATGAAAAACTGTTTAATAAATATTTACAAAATAAAC
>PJEL010003543.1_pt1 | contig 13270 bp, 29 predicted proteins | sample 1853271 | NCBI WGS metagenome assembly PJEL01 (sample SAMN08108733, study PRJNA415343) | Invertebrate metagenome, whole genome shotgun sequencing project. | host: Globobulimina | place: Sweden: Gullmar Fjord | collected 2015-08 | reverse complement strand
AAGTTGTCTGTATGCTTGGAGAGCCAGAGGATAGGACGTTTCACAGAGATTTAAGAAGTATCCTGAATGAACTTAACAAATAAAAACTAATCCGGTGAAATGCCGGATATTTACTATAATAGAGGAATAAAGGTGGTAAGAGATGGAATGGATAAGCGCAAAAGATAGATTGCCTGAAAGTTGGAATGAAAAAAAAGAAACCTACATCGTATCTGACGGTGAATATGTATTAAAGTCTACAGCTTATTTCTGTGAGGAGGAATGGCGTTCTTTAGAAAATAATAACAAAGTTATAGTTACCCACTGGCAATCATTGCCCGAATTACCCAAAACCACTTAGTAAATAAAAAAGCCCCTCTATATAGAGGGGCAGCCTGTATTTGTATATTACTTTGTATTGTCTGTTTTTTCAAGACGTTTTAGCCGTTTGTACTTTCTTTTAGCTATCTTTACTTCTATCCTTCCTTTTCTTGTTATATCATACATGTTTATACTCGCTATAACAAACATAAGCGAAAGCGAAAGGCAAGTTATAATTCCCACTACCTTGATTAGCATTTCCATTCTATTATCTCCTTTTTGCAATAATATATTTTATTGTTTCATATATCCCAAGTACTACGAATACAGGAATTAAAACTATATAGATAACTATTATTAGGAACACTTTATCCCATCTCATTTATTTTAGACCCCTTCAAGCCATTTTTCCCAATGTTTGATTGTCCATTTGAATGGATGCCTATAAAGCATTACGTCATAAGGTGGAAGCTTTTTGTAGTTTTCAAAATCATTTGTTATGAAGTGTTGAACTATTTTCCCCGTAGCTTCATTTTTAATGAGGCATACAATACATAAAATTACAATTAAGCAGACTATTACAAACAATGCTTTTGCTAAAAGTATTATCATTTATTACTCCTCTATTTCTATATATGCTATAACTCTGTTATATTCACATTCGTTAAATCCTATGATTGATCCATATGAAACTGTATTGTAAGAATCGTTTACTATCTTCTGGTTTACCTGTAACCAATCTAGGAAAAACTTATCAACCGCAAACGCAACATTACCAGTATCAAACGTTCCTCGCCCTTTCTTTTCTACTCTATAGGACACAACTATTTTTTTGCAATATATATCATATTCATCAGGCACAGATATAGGCTTAAAAGATTGTTTAAGCTTATTCATTGTTTGATAATGTGTATTTCTAAATACATTCTCATTGAGCATATATTTTTTATCTTTCATTGTCTTCCTTGGCAATGTTACGCTTAATGGTAGTTCAAACCTATACATCAGTTCTCCTAAAATGGAATTTTATCTTCAAAACTTCCAGAGCCATTTAAACCGCTATTATTGTTAAAATTAACATCTATAGGCTTGTTGCTTTGTTGCCTGTTGTCTTCTCTCTTCCCAACCAACTGGATATTATCAATTACAAAAACAACCCTGGATCTTTTTTGACCGTCTTTCTCCCATCGTTCTTGGTCTGCATAGCATTCAACAGCAATACAAGTACCTTTTGTTAAATAATTATGTAAAGATTCAAATCTTTTACCAAGTCCTTTTAGTTCAAAATAACTTGCTCTATCTTCCCATTGGTCGTTTTTCTTTACCGATCTATTTACAGCTATACTCATTTTGCTTATTGCAAAGCCTGATTGTGTATAACTTAATTCTACATCTCTTGTAAGATTCCCTACGAATATTGATTTATTTATGTTTGTGCTCATTTATTTATTCTCCTTTGCTTTCTGTATGCCTATTCTTACAGCATCATCATTGCTTTTTAATACATCGCATAATAACGATATATTCTCATGTATCTTATCTCTTAGTTTTAATTGCTTTTCTGTAGCTGTTTGCCAGTCAGAGACTCCACATTCAAGCTTTATTTTATTTGCATACCAAATGATATCATTTAAAAATTGTTGTTTGTTTGATGAATTTAAATATATAGCTCCAGACATTTTCTTGTAACTGTCTCCTGAGTTGTTTCTATATTTCATCAATTCATCATAAAGCCATCTATATGCCTCTATCTTTAATTCTGGGCTAATAGATAAAGCTAAATCTATAAATAAGAATGGATGAACCCATGTATGTTGGTTTCTTGCCTTGGATCTTACAATAATTATACCGTACTCTTTTTCTAGGGCTTTCATAAACTCCTTTGTTTTGTTTGATGCAAGCCAGTCTGTAAGCTTCATCATTTTTTGCCCGTTTGTTATTCTCCAAATATTCCCTGCTTCTACTAAATCGGTAGCACTAAAGAACTTTGATTTAGATTTTTGGCTTATTTCTTTGCCAAATAGCGTCCTTTTCATTATTACTTCTGTTTCCATGGAATGTTTAACCCTCCGTTATATTTAACAATATATACCTTATAGTAATAACTGTCAATACTTTTTACTTTTATTTACTGTGCTAATATTTTATCTTTTTCCATTGACATTGTGTTTTGCTTGCGGTAGTATTTAGGTAAATAAGGAGTAGAGATATGAATCCAAGATATGTAGCTTACCTAACAACAACAGATAATCCTAAGAATTGGGAGTATATGCATTTTATAGCCAAGATGAAAAAGCTATACGCTAACTCTAAGGGAGTAAATAATGTTATGGAGTTCCATATTGACGATCATGATGATTTTGATAAGTTCATAGAGGAAGAGGTAAAGAAATGACAAGGGATGATGTTGAGAACAAAACAAAGAAAGTATTTGATGATTTATACTCTAGGGTGGCTATAGCGTATAACTTGATCAGAGATGACGAAGTAACAGAAAAAGAGATTGTAGAATGTAGGGCTATATTGCAAAAGCTTTCAATAGATTTAATGGGGGAATAAATGAAAAAAGCAATTATTGCCATTATGTTTATATTGGCGTTTTTCTTCGGAGCAGTACAGCATGAAAAAGATTTAGCGAGAAATTATAACGAAACAGGTGATGCAAAAGCGTGGTTTTATGAAATAAAGGAAGTAAAATGAAAGAATTAATAGAGATACAGAGAGCGTTAAAAGCACCTAAAGATCAAGAGCAAAAACATTACAAATATAGAAAAATTGAAGACATAGTAAGCGCAATTAAAAATATTGCATCAGATAATGTCTTAATTACATTATCTGATCAAGTCATATCTGTGGGTAATAGATATTATGTCGAAGCAACTGCAACAATTTCAAATGGGGAATCATCGGTATCTTGCAAAGGATATGCTAGAGAGCCAGAATCTCTACCGGGTCAATCTTCTCCGCAAGTTACGGGGTCATGTTCAACGTATGCTAGGAAGAGAGCGCTAGAAGGGTTGACAGCTTTAGATAATAGCGCCGATGATCCTGACCTGACATCAAAAGGGGTGACCTCTTTGCAAAAGTCTCAATTCAAAGATTTTGAAGCTAAATTAAAACAAAATAATGACAATGGCGCTTTGGCTAATTTATCAAAACTAAAGAACAACCAACATCTTACAGAAACAGAAGCACATAACGCCATAATAAATATAAACAAATATATAGAAGGGAAAAGATATGAGTGATTTAAGAAATGAGTTAATAGATTTATCTCAGTTTTTCCACGATAAAGAAAGAGAATATATACTAGCTATGGTTAAAGAGGGTGACGACGAACAGATTGAATCGTTGGTCTATGAATGTAATGCAAAATTAGATGGGGTACAATATGACGTGTTATGAGATAAATAAAGAGTATGAGGCTTTAATTTCCATGTTAGCTATTTTAGATGATAGCGAAGATTCAGAAATGGAAGATTTAGCAAAACAACAGCTTGAAGAGTTGAACCATACAACAGAATCAAAGCTTGAAAACATGACCAAAATGATAAGAAACATGGAGCTTGAGGCATTAAACTATAAAGCAGAAATAGACCGTATGACTAAAAACATGAAGGCAATCAATAAGAGGGTAGATTTTATTAAGAATGAACTAATAAAGCCTATTATAGAGAAATCTGGTAAAATTAAAGCTGGGGTATTTACTGTGTCGTTAAGAAAGTCGCAAGCTGTTAATATTATTGATTCTGATTTAGTTGATGAAAAATATATCATTCAACAGGCAGTAAAAATAAATAAAACACAGATTAAGAAAGATCTTAAGAATGGTTTTGTTAATGGTGCTGAGTTAATAACAAATCAATCAGTTCAAATAAAATAAAGGATGGTTGAATAATGGATATAGAGTTTATTAAATGGATGTGCGATAAGGCTGAAGGATTTGGCATTAATCGTAATGATGTTATATTTGTTAATCATAGTAAACTAGGGGCTACATGCGGAACAGTCGAGTTTGACTATGTTATATACCCTCTTCTCCTGCAGAGAGCTATAGAGGGAGTTAATAGAGGAACAGATTATGAAATCATTAGTAATGAAGGGCTTATAATTTATTTCAAAGGTTGCAAATCAGAAGACCAAGCGAAAGAATCATCACTTAAATATATCTATGAACAGGAAGAAAAGAAATGAAAGTAAAATGCGCCGAAACATTAAAATATGAATTAGAAAGAATGGCATATGATAGTATCTTTACTCAAGATCAGCAATATGAATTAAGGACTATAGCTAAGAGCGAGACTAATAGAGTATTTTTACAGAAAGCCTTCGATAAGTATACAAACATAAAGATCGAGCGGTTAAGATGAAAGGGCTTTGCACTGTAGCGTGTGGTGAGGTTGTCACCCTTAATATAAGGGGTGGGGATCTCCCGAATGTTGGAGAGGAATACTATTTAGAGCCTGCTAAATCTGGAAGTCAGGAACAGAACAGGTTATTCCATTCTCTCGTGCTGGAGTTCTTTAAATCTGGGATGCATAGTTATGATGTAAGGTCTTTTGAAGATCTAAAGAATTGTATAAAGAAATCTTTAGGTGTTGGGTTTGATAGTTATGTTTATGTAGATGTTGTTTTTACTGACGGTGGAGAATACTGCGAGAACACATATCATCACAAAATGTTTGATGCAAAAACATTAAACGATATACCAGACAAAATAAAAAGTGATCCATACATGAAAGATATGATAAGAGGCAAATTAAAGAGTTGGTCGAAATACTCAAAAAAGGAAAGAACAAGCACTATAGATAATCTTATTACAGAAATGATTGAAGCAGGGGTTCATAGCAAGAAGTTTGAAGAGATATTAAATGGAATAGGAGATAAATAGAATGAAATTCAAAGTGATGTTTTTTAATCCTTCTAGCCCAGAAGCGGCTTGTCAATTTATACACGATAAATACTATGAAGGTTGGGAGTTGATGTCTGTATCTGGTTCATATTACTATTTTAAAAAAATTAATGGGAATCTATAGAGCCTTTATTTAAGGCGAAGGAGATAGGATGAAGTTTTTATACGGGTTCAAGAATAATGAAACTGGCTTATTTAAGCCGGATTACGAAACAGTGAGATATAAAACTAAGACAGCGTGTTTTAAAACAGAGTTTAGGGCGATAAAAGAGTGAGCAATAAGATATATTTATCAAGAAAGTCTAAACCTAAAGGGTTGTGTAAAATCTGTGGACAAAACAAATCAGACTCACAAGCAGAAGTACAAACTAATTGGTTTAGAGGCGACGATTTAGTCTATAATGTACACAAAGACTGTTTTAATGAAATAGGACGTGACGGATTTTTAAACAAGATAGGAGATAAATAGAATGAAGATAATTGCTACTCTTAAAGGGTGCGGGCAGATAGGTGAGAACTTATATCAGGATTGGAAAAGATCTTTTATACTTGATTCATCTGATACTATTGATTTTATGCTTAAAACAACAGGCGCCAACTCTTTGGATGAAATGAATTTAACAGAAGTAAAGACGGGAGAAGAATTTCAAGAAGGCAACCCATTTTAAAGAGAAAAATTAACAATAGAGCCACTGTTTAATAATAAGGAGATAAAGTGATGGAATGGATAAGTGTATTAAGCTTACTACCAGCATGGACGAAAAACGTATTGTGTATAGACGATAATGGTTATTGCCATGTAGCCTATAGAACAAGAAAACAAAATCCACTCGGGGAATGGTCAGAAAACTACAATATAACTCATTGGCAATATTTACCAGAACCACCAGTGCAAATAGGAGATAAATAGAATGAGGTTGATATTTACAATTATTATGGCATTACCAGCGATTTCTTGGTCAATATGGTCTATAACCCTAATAATTGAGGCACGGTTGAAAGGGTCACCAATTATTAGTTATTTTTTGTTTGTCCCTCTGTTTGTAACAATGACGTTTTTATTATATTTGATACCATATTTAATTTACTTCGCATAAGCCATGAGATTATAGGAGGCTGGATATAGTGGATTTTTACGAAAAAGAAAAAGCTAGACAACAAAAATGGGATACTATAGAAAAACAAGGGAATGTTTGTTATGTATGCAAAAAGCCTTTTACTGGCAGTGACCCTCCTGAAGCTTCACATCGTATTAAAAAGGGTTATGTTTGGCTGTATGGATATGATGTTATTCATCACCCATTAAATGTACCAGTATGCCATAAAACGTGTAATTCTGCCGTTTTGATAGCACACGATACTCAATCAGGTAAAGATTTAATAGAGAGTATCAAAGAGGATCTACTTAACATCTGTTAAGCTTGCTATCCAGGCTATAACATCACGACAGTATTGTATTTCATCGTCTATGCTATCTGTAAACATCCCCGTAGCTTTGCAATCTAGTAAAAGCTTTAGACTATAACTGTAAAAATCTGCTTGCATAATAACAATCTTGTTTAGCTCTGGGTTCGTAGGATCAAATGTAACAAGCTCTGGAGTTATATCAACTGTTAGGGCTTGGATCTTATCTGGTTCTACGTTTGGGAGCGTCTTGCACCCTATCAGCATACTTATCAATATCAATATCGTTAAGCTTTTCTTTAATATTTTTATTCTGTATATCAACATCTTTTTTGTCCTCTGCTAATGCAGCATAATCCATTAATTGAGTTTCATAGTTTTCTATTGCTGCTTTCTGGGCTAACATGCTAGTTTTAAGGCTGCTTATTCTTGATATGGTAATATATAGAATAAACCCCATAACAACTATTATTGCTCCTAGTATTAGATATACTGTCATTTTTCAACGCCTTTAGCAAATTTACCTATTACATTAACACCAAAATAAGCCATTAGAATATACCAATAGGGCTCAGGAACGTTTTTATCTACAAACACAAGAACAGTTGCTATCGTTACTACTAAGAATTTTTTAGGAAGAAGTTTATTAAAAAACCAGTCTATTTTTTCAGATATTGATTTATTTTCTTTACACATTGTTCGATTCTCCTATGTTATTTATTATACCCTATATTTATATAATTTCCATAACCATCATCTTTTCCTAAAGATAAAACTTTCCCCTTAAAAGATCTATTCCAAAAAATATCATAGTTCTTTTTTGTTTCATGTCTGTTTAGTGGAACTACATCATATGCAGGATGCAAGATCCCCCTTTCAGCCATATAGAAAGGATCAAAATAACTAGATGTTATATGTATCTTTGTATTGAATAATTGGAAATCAATAAAATAGTTTAGTTCTATGGGGTTTGATTTATATGCTCCTTGGTCTATTTCCCACATGTGGAACACCTCGGAAACATATGATTCAACACAATCTATGTGTAAGTGTGTTCCTGTTGATGTTCCTGTATTGCCAATCCTACCTATTTTATCCCCACGATTAATTAATTGATTCTTTTTTAGTTCTGGAATATGTTCTAAGTGTGCATATCTTACAGTATACTTCATATTTTACCCCATTTTTGATAATAGAAACAAGAAAAACCCAACAATAGTTGAAATAGATAAACTAATTATTGCTATTAAATTTGACTTGTGTTTTGGGTTTAAAGCCTCTTGTTTTTGTTTGCTCTTTTTATTGTCTTCTAGTATTTTGACTGATCCCTCTAACCCTTTAAGCCCAACCCTTAATTCTGTTATTTCGTTTCTATGGTCTTTTATTTCTTTTGAATTGTCTTTTGTCGTTTCTATTGTAGGGTCAAGTTTTGATTGAAACAGATCTTTAAGAGAATTAAACTGTTTATCAATATTCGTCTGGAATGTATCAAGATAATTTTTTGTTTCTGCGTCCACATTTTTGTCCTGTTCGTCTATCATTGTTCAGCCCTTTGATATAAACGTTGTGCGGTAGCCGTGCAGCACACCACACAACGAATAGAACCGAACACCTAATTTATATCATATTTGTTTTCGTTTGTGTCATCATCGCACGATATAGAGTTAATTATCCCCATTTGCGAGCAATAAACACCGAATGCAAAATCGTTTTCTTTAAATCCAGCATCTTTACGACCTTTCGCAAAATCTCTCCTGATCGTGTCATCTGTGACGTTTCGCTCTTTGAGTCTATCATTGATTTCATTCCAATCATAGTTTTGGGCTTTCAATTCTACAATATCGAGCATTTTTCTAGACAAATCATTGTTATCATAGTTTATTAACACTTTAGTGTTATTGTCTGATTTTCTTTTATATACATATCCATAATATAAAATCAAAAATACCGACATACCACAAAAGAAAACAACCAATTCCGATATTTTTAAATCTAGAAATATATATTTAGATGTTTTAACAAATGTGAATATTATTAACATATACATTTGTTTTTTTATTTCTTTCCTGGATATGTCTAGTGAAAATATTAATATCATTACACTGTTTAAGTCTGTATAATCGCCAAACCAAGCCCCAATACAAGAAAAGGTGAACAGCATTTTATATAATAATTTGTACCCATTCTTTTTAGGTATTAAAAACGCAAAGACAACAAGTATAACAAAAACTGCAACATGAGAAAAGTAATACATTATTGGTTTCTGTTTTAATATACCTGTTGTCAAATTGATAATTGAAATTAAAAATGTAGGTACTAATAAAAGCCGTTCAGTTCTCATATTTACCTTTATTTTTTTATGTTCCCATCCACCATGTTTCAGCTTTTATTTCTGCTGCCACTGCTTTTGAAACACTAGCCTCGGCAACTTTTAATTCGTCGCTCCGCTTGTCTCCATGCTCTTTTATTCTATGGTTTAACGCTGCCAGTGTCATGGCTTTAATTGCTGGCTCTTGCGCAAGGTTAGAAGCTGTTCTAACTCTATCCTCTACGGTAGCAAAATCTTTCTGGTTCAAATACTCTGGCTCTGCTGCTTCTTTTTTAAATTGATTTGTCAGTTCTTTTCTGTAAAGATCCACCGCAATATCAATTAATGTCTTTTTATTCGATTCCATTTTTTTATCCTTTTATTTTTACGCTTGATGATAAAACCCGGTGACCGTATAAGGGTGAGTGTTTACTATAGCGCTAGTTCCGTCATATTTTACTAAAGATGCTTTTTGGTTGACTCTAGTTGTACCCACTAAAGCGACTCCAGAACTTTCATTCTGACCTGTAATTGAATCAGTCCCACTTGGGGTTGTTGGTAGGGTAAAATCAATTGATCCTGTGGCTGTCCCTACAGCAGTGATAACAAAAGAAACCTTATACCATACCAGTTTCCCTATTATTGTGAATTGAGCCGTAGTCGTTGTTACCGTTGTGAATGCTCCAACAGACGATGTGTACACGGGAACCCATGTTTGCGTGAGGTCATCTAATGATCCAACCGCTCTATTATCTGTAGCATATAAAATCGTTCCAGAAATGAGGGCGTTGTTGCAATTGTTTAACCTGAAAGTATTTGTTCCTGAAAACGTGATACCACCATCGATAACATTATCACACAAATTCACAGGGGTGCTACTGCTGTTGTTTAGAAACAAGATAGCCCCAAAAGTAGAAACAGGAGCGCTTGCGTTATACAAGTTATTCCCCTCAACTATCATACCTAGTGTAATTTGTTCAAAAGCTATACCAGCATGTGTATTATGATTTATCATGTTATTTGCGATAGTCCCGTGTGCATCGTTTCCACCGCCACCTAATACGTAAACACCATATCCGTTATTACTGATAACATTATCTGAAACCTTGTTGTTCCCTCCACGTATTTTTATCCCTACATCAGAACATAATGAAAACTCACTATCCGTTACGTTGCAATATTCACTACCTGCTCCGAACTCAACCCCTATATCACAGTTCTTAAACACACAAGCGGTGATACTCATCGCCAAAGGATGACTAGTAGTGAACTGCCAAGCGCTATCAATCCCTTTTGTAAAGTTGATAAAAGAGCAATCTCTTATTTTTACATTAATCGGGGCTGTTGCCATTGCGGTTCCAATAAATGACAATGCTGTATCCGATGTCCCATTTATGCCTTCAAATGAAAGACCTGTTATTTTCATATTGTTATATGATACTGTGTTTGCATCTACAATATGAATGTTGCTCGCTGTTTTTAACTTCCCTGATCCATGCCAATTTAAACACGAAGATGGATTTAATGCACCACTAATTAAATATGTTCCAGACGGGAAAAACAAATCAGTACTAGCCGTTAAAGCTGCTTGCACTGCTGCGGTATCATCCGTGATGCCGTCCCCTTTAGCACCGAACCATTTTACATTATTGTATCCGGTATTTTTGTGATATAATAAGCTTGTCCAAGCTGTAGTTCCATCACCTATCTTTGTGAATTTTGTATCAGTTTCAAGACACCATTCCCCTTGAAGGGGTGTTGGGTTGTTGTCCTTCCAATTTGCAGCGGTGTCTCTTCGTTCTTTTCTTGCTATATTACCTATCTGTTCAGCCATAAAAGCCCCTTATATATTCTCATATTTAGAATTTCCTCCATCATACCAGTTATATGTTGTTGTAGATGATCCACAATCATACCAGTCATATGCAGTTGAAGAAGATCCCCCGGTTTCAAATAGCAGACTAAAAAACACAGTTTCTACAGAATTATTTATTCTATCAATACTAATTATTTTATATATCCCTGTCGGGAAAATCACCTTTTCCGAGTCTAGAGTTTTTCTAACCACCTGAAATGTGATAAAATCAGTTAGCCCCGCAGAAAAAGGGAATATCCTAGAAAAACTTATATCTCTTGATATCTCAACATAGCGAGTATAATACGCTGCGAAGATTTCCGCAACATCGGAAGCCTGTGTAAGATTTACGGTGAATGTTTGGTCTATTGCTTTTCTGTCATTTTTCAACGCAACGGCTTGTTTTGTATCATTGTAATATGTTAGACCCTCTTCTGTCCTGTAGTCTATAGAATAGGTAACGTCTATCGTTTTAATCGTAGACGCTCTATTTTCTGTCCAACCTGGAGGATTCTCAATAATCTGGAAAGATGGTATTTCTTCAGATACTTGCCGAATATTATTAGCTGTCCTCATTGTAAGAACAGAGCCCTGTTGAAAGAAATCAACCTGTATATCCATTATAAGTTTTTCTATAACAGTCCTTAATTTTTCACCCGATTCATCAATATAAATATGGGTGTTATAGCCTAATGCTTTCACTATGTTTATTTCTGTTACGTTGAAATTGCTTGAGATATAAGCTAATCCATCGAATGTAAGTAGTAAGAATAATATTATTTCTACAGTTTCTGACATTGTAGTGAAAACACCATTGACATAAACATCGCCTTTAACGCAGTTGTTGATTGTGATTATTCCAGTACTTAAGTTAATGCTATATTCTCCACCAGTTAAAAATCTATCTACTGAACCTGTTCCTAGTTCCCCATCAAAATAAACGCCAGATACACTTTGAATCGCTCCATATTGTGTATCTATTACAAAATAGTCAAAAGCTGCTGCGGCGGCGTCATCACGCAACGGGATAGCCTTAATTCCGTTTACAATCCCAATAGCGAGGGGTTTTCTTTTATTAACAAATTTATCTGGCAATGTAGAAAACTCAGCAGTAGTTAAAAATGAGGTGCTTATTGTTTGTTCCCAATTAGACCGCTGGTCAATAGCTTTTATTGTAGGAACATTAGGATCGGTATAGTCTACATCTTCAATTATAGCCCTTCTAACTACCTTGAAATCAGATTCAACAGCAGCATCTTTGTATGGGAAACCTGTTAATATTGCCTCTTCTGGGCTGTCTGCAACATCCGCTATCAACAATCGTGCTTCATTCCCTGTTACATCTTCCCTAATTGCATCATATGTGCCATCAGCATTTTTTATGGATGCTGCTAGATCATCAAATGTAAATATTCCATTCTGTTGGTCGTCAACTGTATCAGTTACTGAAATATCTTCTAGCCTAGGATCAAAGAAAGCTGCTCCAATTTGTGCGTTTAATGGATATTTTAAACCGTTTATTTCTTCCATTTGAGATTCAGATAAAAACCCTATTGTCTCGCCAATTTTATATACATCGGCAATGTTAGTATTTCTGGCATTTGTAAAATATAGATATAATATTTGATTGGGAAAATCATAATACCATGATGGATTTTGAGCTTTTAAGGTTGCTAATGAGCTGACATTGCTAAATAGTACCTCATTAACCCTCACGGATCCGATATCAACAGTTTCAGACGGCATAGATGTATCCCATGTAGCGCTGAATATGGTTGTAATCGGAGAAGCTGCCCTTTGAGCCTCAGAAACAGAAATTACTTTAGACCAAACCCCAGCACCGTGAGGAACAAAGGTTGTTCTGATAACTGTCACATCCAGCTCAAGGATTTTTAATTTTCTCATACTCTATAGTATACTATTAATTGTATTTTTACAAGATTGAGAGTTTTACACTTTCAAAGTGCAAAACTATTTACTATTTGCCTTTCAAGCACGGGAAGCTCACATTTGAAATGCTACCTTAAGACTTTCTAATATTACTGTTAAACCATTGACAAGTTTAAACCGTTGTGCGACAATACCAATATGAGCGATATAATTAAAGTAAAGAATAAAGAGTATTTTATTGATTCGGAAGGATTAGCTCTATTATCCGAAAATGAGCATAGGGCTGTAACCCAGCTAATAAGAGCATACAAGGAAGACTTGGAAAGTATAGGGGTTTTGACATTTGAAATGTCGAAACCTACTGATCTAGGGGGAAGACCTAAAAAGGTTTGGATGTTAAGTGAAAGTCAAGCGTTAGTTTTAACTACATTTATGAAGAACAGCAAAAAGGTTAAATCATTTAAAATGAAGCTCGTTGCTGAGTTCATAAAAATGAGAGATTACATCCAATCACAAGAGACTATAAATCTTGCAGACAAAGAAGTTAGGAAAAGTTTAACCGGTGCTGTAAAAGACTCAGGAGAAGAAGGGAGGATGCATA
>PJEL010003542.1_pt1 | contig 13279 bp, 12 predicted proteins | sample 1853271 | NCBI WGS metagenome assembly PJEL01 (sample SAMN08108733, study PRJNA415343) | Invertebrate metagenome, whole genome shotgun sequencing project. | host: Globobulimina | place: Sweden: Gullmar Fjord | collected 2015-08 | reverse complement strand
CCTCAGTCGCGCAGGTCGAAGTGAAAGACCTTGGAGATGATCTGCCAGCGGTCCTCGACAAAGATCAGGGTCAGCAGATCGGTGAAGAACTTCGGTCCGATCGAGCATTCGACCCTGGCAAAGGCGGTGACCGGCCCGGCGAACTCGACCGAGACTATGCGGTCGCTGCGGGCTTCGTTGCGGCTGGCGGGGGAGGGCCGTGCATCGACGATGGGAAAGTATTGCTCCATGGTCAGATGCAGCGGTTGGTCTCCGTTGGCCTTGGCCTCGGTTGCGGTCACGTAGTCCGCCAGCGGGTGGAAGACTCTTTCGAGCCTTCCGGTGTCGCTGTGGTAGAGGCCGTCGAAGTAGGTCGAGAGCGTGGCCACGACTTTCCCGTAACGTTCGTCCATGATGTGCGGTCCGGCTTCAGGCCGCGAGGCCTTCGGCCTTGAGCGCGGCTTGAACGGCCTCGCGCGACCCGACCCGGTGCTGGAAGGCGGCGATCTTCGGCCAGGCGTCGAGGCCGATCCCGGTCGGTCCCGTCCAATTGGCGACGACGAAGAGATAGGCGTCGGCCACGGTGAAGTGATCACCGAGCAGGAAGCTACGGCCGTCGGTCAGGACCTGTTCCACGTAATCCAGCTTCTGCGCCACCTTCGTCTTGGCGGCGGTCTTTTCGGCCTCGGTGGAGGCCGGGTTGAACAGCGGACTGAAGGACTTGTGCAACTCGGAAGAGACGTAGCTCAGGTGCTCTTGAAGCCGGGTGCGTTCAAGGGTGCCGGCCTGCGGCGCAAGCCCGGCCGTCGGATTCTGGTCGGCGATGAACTGCAGGATGGCCGCCCCTTCGGTCAACACGTCGCCGCCCTCGAGGGTGAGGACCGGGACGTAGCCCTTCGGATTGATCGCCAGGAAATCGGCGCCCGCTTCGGTTTTCTTGGTGGCGTTGTCGACGCGTTCCAGGTCGAAGGTCTCGCCGGCCTCGCGCAGAGCGATGTGGGAGGCGAGGGAGCAGGCGCCGGGCAGGTAATAGAGCTTCATAAGTGCTGTCTCCTGTGACTTCGGTTGGGCCGGGTCCGGTGAAGCCAAGGAAGCTTCCGCCGGGCCGGGGTTCCAGAGACGTAGGATTAGCAGTTACTTTTGTATACCTAATATCGAAAAGTTATGACATTATCAGGTTTCCGATTGGTAACCAAAAGTAACTTTGATGGCTCTCAAGATACGCAAGAACCGCAGCCCGGCGCCGCCGAACGAATGCCCGCTCAGCACGTGCATGGAGGTGTTGGGCGGTGCCTGGACGCCGAACATCATTTGGAATTTGAGCGGAGGGCCGCGTCGGTTCAGCGAGTTGCGTGTCGACATTCCGAAAGTCTCCGCCAAGGTGTTGACGACCCGGTTGCGGGAGCTCGAATCCAAAGGCGTGGTCCTGCGCGAGGTCAAGCCGACCTCGCCGCCCTCCGTCGAGTACTCGCTGACCGATCTGGGGCAGCAGCTCGTCCCGGCGATCGATGCAATCGCCGACGTCGGACACAAGCTGAAGGAGAGGGCGCGCCGCAAAGTGAAGGTCGCCGCGGAGCAGCCTCGTTTGCCCGGCGTTTGACGCTGAAGCGAAAAAAACCGACGCAATTCTGTTAACATAGTTTCACCGGCTCTCCGTGGAGCCTGGAACGAAGCGATCCGCCGTACCAGGTACAGAGAGAGGGCCGTCCCCGTGCCCGCCTCAGGCCTTCTCGACCGTTACCTTGTCCGGATAGAAGGCGACGTGGCCCTTCACGTCGGCGATGAGGGGAAGAGGGTCGGGATAGAACCAGGCCGCGTTCTCCAACCTCTCCCCGCCGACTTCTATGCTGTAGTAGCCGGCGTCGCCCTTGATCGGGCAGTTGGTCAGGTGGTCGCTGGGCAGGAGACAACCCTGATCGATACTTTCCAGCGGGAAGTAGACCACCGGCGGGTAGTTTTTCTCGCCGCTCCATTCATTCAAGATCTTGGCCTGATCGGAGCGCGCAATGGTGACATTGCCGACCTTGGCGGCATAGGGCTGTTCGGCCGCCGCAACGCCGGCACTATGAATTGCTTTAGTCATCTGAAATCTCCCATGGCTGATTCGCCGCGCCGGTCTGTACTCCGGGTCTTCGCGGGTCGCCGGGCGACCCTGCTAGTCGCCGACCCCTGAACGTAGCGGTTCACGCACAAGTTCGATGATCTGGAATTCCGGATTGGCCGAGACCATCGGTCGGGGTGGGCCGAGCTTGCTGTGGTCGAAGACCTGGCTGATCAGCACAAACCCAACTTCGTCCGGTGCGTCGTTGCGGCTGAACGGCAGCATGATGCGTTTGGTATCCAAAGCGCGGCCGCGGTCCCACTGAAATCGGCTGTGCGAATAGATTGGAACCTGCTGCGCGATGGTTTCGTCGAAGAGTCCGCGGATGAAATCGTGGTACTCGCCCTGCATGATTTCGTGCAGGCATTTGCCGGTGAAGTCGGCGCCCCAGGCGTCGACCATGTCGGTGCCGACAAGGCGAAAGCAGAGGGCGTCGTTCTCGACCCGCTCGGCCAGGATGATCGTCGAAAGGGATTTCGGGAACTCAATCGGATCGAAAGCTTCGCGCGGCGGCACGGCTCCTCGCTTCGTGAATTCCTGATTCCAAGCGTCGAAGAGATCCTGTTGGCGGGGATCCAGCATACCCATCCTGTCTTGGTGGCTGCGATGGAGTCGCAGCGCAGAATACAAGAAGATGCCCTGCAAATCCATGTGCGCCGCTGAGGACCGGGCGGAGCCTGCGGATGTCGACCCGAAAACGGCGGTCTGCCGGTCTTATTCGGTCGTCGGCGTCATCGTTTGGCGATTTAACTCGATGAACTCAAAGCCACTATCGATGCTGACCGAGGGGAAGGAAGTTCCTGCCTTGCCGTAGTCGAATACCTGGCTGAGCAGCACGAAGCCGACCTTGTCGATATCGTCGTTGCGCGCATAGGGCAGCAACAAGCGCCGGGTGTCGAGGGCGCGCCCGCGGTCCCACTGGAAACAGCTGTGTGAGAAAATTGGAACGCGCTGCTCGACGCATTCATCGATCTGTCCCCGAATGAAATCGTGGTAGTCGCCCTCCATGAACTCATGAAGACAGTGGCCGGTATGGTCGGTCCCCCAGGCACGCGCGATTTCGGTTCCGACGAGGCGCAGGCAGACAGCGTCGTTCTCGACAAGCTCGTAGAGGACCAGGGTGGGCAGGGTGCGTGGAAAGTCAATCGGGTCGAAGGCGGCACGCGGTGGGACGCCGCCGCTGGCGGCAGCCTCTTTACACCAGCCGGCGTAGAGCTCTTCCTGTATCGGGTCGAGCATCCTCTTGCCTTATCGAGCCAGAACGAATGCCTGATTGTAGGCCTGCTAACTGTGCTTTTGCTACTTTTCTCAATTCGGCTGGCCGACAAACTATTGGCGCTGCTTACCTTCGGCTGAAACGCAATGTCACAGATAAACCTGTGGCGACTGCGGTGATCGGGCGCAGCCCATCTTCACCGTGGTGTAGAGCCCGGTGGCTGGCTGTTTGAGCGGAATCGCGGGACGCCGCCCTAGAGCAGTCCGCGTTGCGCGAGGTTCTTCATCAGCGCAACGCTGCCGTAGGTCCAGGGGGCGATCTTGTCGCAGTGGTTCACCCGGTTCACCAGGGCGCCCAGTTCCTTGGCCCGAATGGTCACGAGGTCGCCCAGCTTGTGGGTGAAGCCTTCGCCGGCCTGGTCGCGATCCTGGATCGGCGCGAACATGGTGCCGAGGAACAGCACCAGGCCGTCGGGATACTGGTGGTCGCCGTTCACGGCCTGGCCCACCAGGTCCTCCACGTCGCGGCTGATGGCGGCCAGCGGGTAGTCGTCGGCGATGGTGAAGCCGTCCTCGCCGGCGATCTCCACCTCGATGACGATGGAGCGCAACGCCGCCATGTCGAAGCTGCCGTCGAGCAGGCGGATGAAAGGGCCGAGCGCGCAGGAGGCGTTGTTGTCCTTGGCGCGGCCGAGCAGGAGGGCGCTGCGGCCTTCCACGTCGCGCAGGTTCACATCGTTGCCGAGCGTGGCGCCGACGATCTCGCCCCGGCTGTTCACCACCAGAGCCACTTCCGGCTCCGGGTTGTTCCAGACCGAGGAGGACAGAATACCGATCTCCGCGCCGCAGCCGACTGCCGACATGGGCTGCGACTTCGTGAAGATCTCGGCGTCGGGGCCGATACCGACCTCCAGGTACTGTGACCAGAGGCCGCGCTCGATCAGCGTTTCCTTCAGCTTTGCCGCCTCCGGCGAACCGGGCTTCAGGGCCGCCAACTGCGTGCCGATCTCGGCGGCCAGGCTGTCGCGGATCGCATCGGCTTGCTGCGGATCGCCTTTCGCCTGTTCTTCGATGACCCGCTCCAGCATCGAGTCGACGAAGGTCACACCGCTCGCCCGCAGGGCCTGCAGGTCGCAGGGGGCGAGGAAGTAGGGCGCGCTGTCGGCGCACTTGTCCCAGGCCGAGTTGGCCAGAATGTCGCCGAGGTCGCCGACCGCCGGGAGGCTGCCCTCTGTCAGGGCGGCGCGGATCTTGGTGGCCGGGCTATCCAGTTCCAAGAGCTCCGACGTCGTTGCCGCGAGGCCGGATAGATCGCGCACCGTGGTGCCGTCCAGCACGATCGGACTCGGCCCGGCGAGATCTCCGGGCAACCAGACGCGACCGATCAGCAGGCCGGCGGTCTTGTCGTCGGGGAGGACGAGGTCTTCGGAGAGGTCCATCGGGCGGCTCTTTCTTCTTGGTGTTTTTGGAAGCGCGGCACCTTAGAGCTTTCCCCCCGGTCTTTGAAGCACCCTGGCGGCCCCGGCAAAAATTGAGGAAATCCCCTCATTTCCGGGCTTCCGGGCGGATATGAAAAAAACCTCTAGAATTTTCACGAAAAAGGGACCAGCATCTTGGTTCCTACGCGGTCCCGGGGAGACGCAGCAGATGGGTGTAAGTCGCAGTAGCGGTACAAATGTGCGGGCTGAGGATGCGATGCTGCCGAGCAGCAAGCACAGCCACGATCTCAGGGTCTTGCGGAAGACCCGCGGGCTTACCCTGGCGGAGCTGGCGCTGAAGATCGGCCGCTCCGTCGGATTCCTGAGCCAGGTGGAACGCGGCATCTCCGAAGTAGGCATCGACGATCTGCGCGCCATTGCGGCGGCGTTGGATACGCCGCTGTCGTGGTTTCTCGTCCATGAGGACGTTCCGGAAGAGGAGCGCGGGCATGTAGTGCGCGCCGCGACCCGGCGCAGCATCGGCTCCGCCGAGACCGGCCTGACCGAAGAGTTGTTGTCGCCGGACCTCGGCGGCAGCTTCGAGGTTCTTCTCAGTGTCTTCGAGCCGGGCGCCGAGAGCCTGGGCTTCCTGAAGCGCGACACGGAGGAGACCGGCTATCTGGTCTCCGGCGAGTTGGAGCTGTGGATCGGCAAGCTGCATTTCCACCTGAAGACCGGCGACTCTTTCCGCATCGCGCGGGAGCCGTCACGCTGGCGCAATCCCGGCAAGGTCCGCACCGAAGTGGTGTGGGTCATCTCGCCTCCCACTTACTGAACCGACTTAACGAGGAGAGAGGCTATGGCTGAGCTTCCCAGTCACGCCCGGGTGGTGATCATCGGCGGCGGCGCGGTCGGCGCTTCGACGCTCTATCACCTCGCCAAGATGGGCTGCAGCGATGCGACCCTGCTGGAAAAGAACGAGCTGACTTCCGGTTCGACCTGGCATGCGGCCGGCAACTGCCCGACCTTCTCCGGCAGTTGGAACATGATGAAGCTGCAACACTACTCGGCGGATCTCTTCGGACGCTTGGCCGAAGAGGTCGACTACCCGATGAACTATCACCGCACCGGTTCGGTCCGCTTGGCGCAGAACTCGGCGCGAATGGATGAGTTCCGCCATGTGGCCGGCATGGCGCGCTATCAGGGCTTGAGCTACGAATTGCTTGGCCCCAGCGAGTTGAAGGACCGCTATCCCTTCCTGGAGATGCACGGCCTGGAAGGCGGCCTCTGGGACCCCGACGACGGTGATATCGATCCCTCGCAACTGACCCAGGCCTATGCCAAGGGCGCCCGCGATCTCGGGGCGAAGGTCGTACGTTTCTGTGCGGTGACCGGATTGTCGCAGCTGCCTTCGGGCGAGTGGAAGGTGGAGAGCGAGAAGGGCACCATCATCGCCGAGAAGGTGGTGAATGCCGCCGGCTATCGCGCCGCGGAAATCGGCCGCATGGTCGGCCGCGATATTCCCACCGTCGCCATGTCGCATCAGTATCTGGTGACCGAGGAGATCCCGGAACTGGCGGCCCTGGACGACAAGATCCCGCTGCTGCGCGATCCCGACGACAGCTACTACCTGCGTCAGGAAGGCAACGGCCTGATCCTCGGCCCCTACGAGTGGAAGGCGACACCGCACTGGCTCGACAAGATGCCGGACGACTTTTCCTTCCAGCTCTATCCCGACGATCTCGATCGGCTGGAATGGTATATCGAGCAGGCTTGCGCAAGGGTGCCGATCCTGGGCACGGGCGGCGTGCAGAAGGTGATCAACGGGCCGATCCCCTATACGCCGGACGGCAATCCTCTGGTCGGCCCGGCGCCGGGTCTCAGGAATTTTTACGAGGCCTGCGTCTTCTCCTTCGGCATCGCCCAGTCCGGCGGCGCCGGCAAGACCATGGCGGAATGGATTCTCGAGGGCGAGGCAGAGTGGGATCTCTGGGTCATCGATCCGCGCCGCTTCACCGATTTCGCCACCAAGCGCTATGTGGTCGACCGCGCGGTGGAGCTCTATCAGAACGAATACGCCATCGGCTTCCCCCACGAGGAACGTCCCGCCGGGCGTCCGGCCAAGGTCTCGCCGCTCTATGAAAAGCTGGCGGCCAAGGGCGCGCAGTTCGGCGCCCGCGGCGGCTGGGAGCGCGCCGTCTGGTTCGCCGAACCCGGTGCGGAAGTGACACCGGAGCTGTCCTTCCACCGCGAGGGCAACTGGTACCCCTCGGTCACGGCGGAGTGCAAAGCGGTGGCGGAAGCCGTCGGCATCCTCGACCTGCCGGGCTTCTCGAAGTTCGAGGTCAAGGGACCGGGCGCGGCGGATTGGCTGAACGGGCTCATCGCGGGCCCGCTGCCGAAGGTGGGGCGTGTCTCGCTCGGCTATTTCTGTTCCGAGCGCGGCGGGGTGATCACCGAGATGACCCTGACCCGCTTCGGCGAGGATCACTTCTGGCTGATCTCCGCTGCGGCCGGCGAATGGCATGACGAAGACTGGTTGAGGGCGCATCTGCCGGCAGACGCGACCTTCACGCTGGACAATGTGACGGCGCGCTGGTCGACGCTGGTGCTGGCCGGCCCCAAGGCGCGTGAGGTGCTGGGCCAGGTGACCGAGAGCGATCTTTCCAACGGGGCTTTTCCCTGGCTCTCCGTTCAGCCGATCGAGGTCGCCCAGGCGCGCGGCTTTGCGATCCGCGTGAACTATGTCGGCGAGTTGGGCTGGGAACTGCACCTGCCCATCGAGACTGTTGCGCCGATCTACGATCTGCTCTGGCAGGCGGGCGAGGCGCACGGCATCCGCGACTTCGGCATGTACGCCATGGACTCCCTGCGGCTGGAAAAGGGCTACATGGCCTGGAAGCAGGATCTGGCCAGCGAGTACTCGCCGCTGCGGTCTTCGCTTGATCGCTTTATCCGTCTGGATAAAGACAGCTTCATTGGCCGCGAGGCCCTGTTGAAGGAAAAGCAGGAAGGGTCGAAGGAGCGCTTTGTGCCGCTGTTGGTGGAGGCCAAGACGGCTGACGCGCAGTTCTGTTCCATCGTGTGGAAGGGCGACCGGGCGGTCGGTCTGGTGACCTCCGGCGGTTACGGCCATCGCATCGGCAAGTCCATCGCGCTCGCCTATGTGGAAACCGGCCTGGCGCAGGAAGGCGAAGCCCTGGAAGTCGAGATTCTCGGCGAGCGCTGTCCGGCGAAGGTCGCGACCTCGCCGCTTTACGATCCGAAAAACGAACGCCTGCGGGCGTAGTCCTGGAGTGAATCTATGAGCGATCTGCCACAGCAGGCGCGTGCAGTGGTCATCGGCGGCGGCGTGATCGGCTGTTCCGTCGCCTATCACCTGGCCAAGCTCGGCTGGACCGACGTCGTCCTGCTGGAGCGCAAGCAGCTGACCTGCGGCACCACCTGGCACGCGGCGGGCCTGATCGGGCAGCTGCGCGCCACCTCCAACATGACCCAGCTCGCCAAGTACTCGGCGGAGCTCTATGCCACCCTGGAAGAAGAGACCGGCGTCGCCACCGGCTTCAAGCAGAACGGCTCGCTCTCCGTCGCGCTGAGCGAAGAGCGCCTGGAGGAACTGAAACGCGGCGCTTCCATGGCCAAGACCTTCGACCTGCATGTCGATGTCCTGACGCCCGACGACGTGGCCGCGGCCTATCCGCTGCTGAACCGGACGGATGTCGTCGGCGGCGCTTTCCTGTCGAAGGACGGCCAGGCCGATCCCTCCAACATCGCGCTGGCCCTGGCCAAGGGCGCGCGCCTGAAGGGCGTGCAGATTTTCGAGCAGACCAAGGTGACCGGCGTTTCGCAGGACAAGGGCCGCGTCACCGGGGTCGAGACCGACCGGGGCGCGATCACCGCCGACTACGTGGTGAACTGCGCCGGGATGTGGGGCAGGGAGGTCGGCCTGCTGGCCGGCGTGAAGGTGCCGCTGCAGGCCTGCGAGCATTTCTACATCGTCACCGAGAATATTCCCGAGTTGCCGCGCGACCTGCCGGTGCTGCGGGTGCCCGACGAGTGCGCCTACTACAAGGAGGACGCCGGCAAGATCCTGCTCGGCGCTTTCGAGCCGCTGGCCAAGCCCTGGGGCATGGACGGCATTTCCGAGGACTTCTGTTTCGATCAGCTGCCCGAGGACTTCGACCACTTCGCGCCGATCCTGGAGGCCGCGGTCGAACGCCTGCCGATCCTGGAGACCGCCGGCATCCATACCTTCTTCAACGGGCCGGAGAGCTTTACCCCGGACGACCGCTACCTGCTGGGCGAGGCGCCGGAGCTGACCAACTACTACGTCGCCGCCGGCTTTAACTCCGTCGGCATCCAGTCGGCCGGTGGCGCCGGCAAGGCGCTGGCCGAGTGGATGGACGACGGCGCGCCGCCCTTCGATCTCTGGGACGTCGATATCCGGCGTATGCAGCCCTTCCAGAACAACAAGACCTACCTCTTCGAGCGCGCCAAGGAATCCCTCGGCCTGCTCTATGCCGACCATTTCCCCTACCGGCAGTTCGCCACCGCGCGTGGCGTGCGCCACTCGCCGTTGCACGAGCGCCTGGCCGAACGCGGCGCCTGCTTTGGCGAGACGGCGGGCTGGGAGCGCGCCAACTGGTTCCTGCCGCCCGAAGCAAAGGCCGCAGGCGAGGCCGCCGAGTACCGCTATAGCTGGAAGCGGCAGAACTGGTTCGACTACGCCGCCGGGGAACACCGCGCGGTGCGCGAAGGCGTCGGCCTCTTCGACATGTCGTCCTTCGCCAAGATCCGCGTCGAGGGGCGCGACGCCGAGGCGGTGCTGCAGAAGATTTGCGCCAACGACGTGGGCGTCGCGCCGGGTCGCATCGTCTACACCCAGTGGCTCAACCCGCGCGGCGGCATCGAGGCGGACCTGACCGTCACCCGCCTGTCGGAGACCGTCTTCCTCATCGTCACCGGCGCGGCGGTGGGCGGGCGCGACATGGCCTGGTTGAGGCGCCACATTCCCGAGGAGGCGCACTGCATCGCCACCGAGGTGACGTCATCCGAGGCGGTGCTCTGCGTCATGGGGCCCAAGGCGCGCGACCTGCTGCAGCCGCTGACCCCGGCGGACCTCTCCAACGCCGCCTTTCCCTTCGCCCGCGCCAGGGAGATCGAGATCGGCGCCGCCCTGGTCCGTGCCCACCGCATCACCTACGTCGGCGAGTTGGGCTGGGAGCTTTATGTTTCCGCCGACATGGCCCGCTATGTCTTCGACCGTATCGCCGAGGCCGGCGACACCCAGGGTCTAAGGCTCTGCGGGATGCATGTGCTGGACTCCTGCCGCCTGGAGAAGGGCTTTCGCCACTTCGGCCACGACATCTCCGACGAAGACCACGTGCTGGAGGCGGGCCTCGGCTTCGCCGTGAAGCCCGACAAGCCGGCGGGACGCTTCGGCGACTTCCTGGGCCGCGAGGCGGTGCTGACCAAGAAGCAGCAGGGCCTCACCAAGCGCCTTGTGCAGTTCAAGTTGAACGACCCGGAACCGCTGCTCTATCACAACGAACCGATCTGGCGCGACGGCAAGATCGCCGGCCACCTGACGTCAGGCAACTACGGCCACCACCTCGGCGCCGCCATCGGGTTGGGATATGTGCATTGCGAAGTGGGTGAGGACGTCCTCGCCTCGGCCTACGAGATCGAAGTCGCCGGCGACCGCTGCGCTGCCGACGCCAGCCTCAAGCCGATGTATGACCCGAAATCGGAGCGGGTGAGGGGCTAGGCCGCCGGCCACTGGGGGCGCCCAAGAGGGTTTCGTTCGACGGCGCAGCCCGCTGTGCTACGTTTACCGGTGACGAGGCGACGGCGGTCGGCCCTTTGTGCCGGCAAAGCCGGTCGCCAATGAATCTGGAGATAAGCTATGGAGATCGAGGTACGGCAGCTGACGGAGGACGACGCCGAGATCTATCGAGAGATCCGCCTGCAGGCGCTGGAGCTCCATCCGGAGGCCTTTCAGGCGACTTACGAGAGCGCGGCCGAGCTGCCCCTGGATGCCTTTCGCCAGCGGCTGCGCCGCTATGCCCTTTTCGGCGGCTTCAGCGACGGAACGCTCTGCGGCATCGTCGGTTTCCTTCCGCTGAAGAACCCGAAGATCAGCCACAAGGGCCTGATCTGGGGCATGTACGTGAAGGAAGAGGCGCGCGGCAGCGGGCTGGCCGAGAAGATCCTCGAGGCCGTGGTGGACTACGCGCGCGATGAGGTCGAGCAGCTGCTGCTGTCGGTCATCGAGGACAATGCCCGCGCCCGGCGCTTCTACGAGAAAATGGGCTTCGAGCTCTATGGCCTCGAGCGCCGCGCCCTCAAGATCGGCGACCGCTACTACGACGAAGAGTTCCGGGTGAAGTTCCTCACTTAGAACCGGGCTTGGAAGGGAACAGCGATCTCTGCCTAACGAGGGCAGGGAGCGGATACGGGGTAGGCTCCCGACGCCGAAACAATTTTCTGGTGCGTTTACGACCGCTTGCGCTTTGTGGTGATCACCGGTTTCAACGGGGCTTGCTGGCCGGGCAGGGGGACTGTCCCCGTGGGGTGAACCGGCTTCAGGAAATTTGGCTTAGGCGGGATTTCGGGGGGCGGGGCGGCTTTGCTCTCGGTCTGGCTTTCGCCACGGAGCCTGTCCAGCAAGGTACGGTGATCCGGCATCGCCTTGACCGTTTGATCAACACCTCGGCGGACCTGCGCGACGTATTGCCGCCAGGGGTCCGGCTTAAGGGCGACGCCGCAGACGGGCGGCCGCGCGTAACCGGTTTCGTAGACGCGCTTGCCCAGCAGCACGGCCTGATAGACGCGGTGTGAGAACAGCGACGAGGATGCCAGGTCGTGTCGCGTCGGGAGCGCGTGTTTCCAGAGCTCCAGGTTCGCGGCGAGGGAGTCCGGCACTTCCAGGCCCTCGCGGGCATCGATCCAGTACTGGCTGTCGCGGCGGTTCCCCAGGGCATAGTGCAGGCAGATGAAGTCGCGCACCTCGTCGTACAGCTGCGTCGTGATCTTGTTATAGCGCTCGCTCAAGGGGGCGGCGAATTCCTTGTCGGGGAAGTAGGCCAGGAGCCAGCGCAGACTCATCTCGATCATGTAGATCGCCGTGGACTCGAGCGGTTCGACGAAGCCGCCGGACAGGCCGATGGCGACGCAATTCTTGACCCAGGGGTTGCGGGTGCGCCCGACCCGCATGGGGATGATCCGTGGCGTGGCGCCCTTGGCCGCCTCGCCGGCCGTCTCCCGGAGATGGGCGACCAACTCGTCGCAGGCTTCGTCGTCGCTGCGATGGGCGCTGGAAAAGACATAGCCGGTGCCGACGCGATTGTAGAGCGGCACGCGCCAGGACCAGCCGGCGCCCAGGGCCGTCGAGCGCGTCAAGGGCTCGATCTTTTCCGGGTCCGTGTGCGGGATCTGCACCGCCGCCGCGCGGTCGTTGGCCAGGTATTTCGAGTAGTCGATGAAGGGTTCGCCGAGCGCGCCGTTAATGAGAACGCCGCGAAAGCCGGTGCAGTCGATCACAAGCTCCACCGGTTGGCGCGCCTGCTCCTTCAGAACCAGGGCGCTGATGAACCCGCGCTCATCGGTTTCGATGTCGACCACGTCATCGCGCACATGCTCGACGCCGCGGCCCACGCAGATGTCCCGCAGCATGCCGGCGAAGAGCCCGGCATCCAGGTGGTAAGCAAAGCCGAGCCCTTGGTCATAGGGTTTCGCATCCAGAAGCCGTGGCCCTTTGAGGGCGCGCGCCAGGTCGAGGGCAGGCGTGATGACATCCGAGAAATCACGGCCGCCGGCCCCGAACTGCAGGAAGTGATGCGCCGCATCCACGCCGCCGAGAACAGGGCCTTCATTGAAGGAGTTGATGTACTCGATTGGCTTGGCGTTCTTGTCGAGGTTCCAATTGCCGAAGAGAACGCCCAGTTTGAACGAGGCGTTGCACCGTTTAAAAAATTCCTGTTCCGAGATGCCGTTCTCTTTGAGCAACCGCGGCATGCCGGGGACGGTGGCCTCGCCGACACCGACCGTCGACACGTTGGGGGATTCGATGAGGGTGATTTTGCGGGAGCCGCGATCCTTTGCCCGGACCTGCCAATAGGTTCCCAGCAACAGCGCCGTCAGCCAGCCGGCGGTGCCACCGCCGACGATAGTGATATGCTTGATCCGCTCTCCCATTGTTCCCCCCCATGAAATGGTGCGGCGCGAGGTACCTTATGGTTATGCCGATTTCCCCAGATGGCCCCGTCTCCGAAAGCTGAGCTTGCCCATTTGCCGTCTTCTGGTCAAATTTGGGGCTGGTCGATGCGCCATCTGCATAGGTCAAATGCAGCTTTAAGCCTCGTCTGCGACGGTTGCTTTCCGTTAAGCTGCCGGTTCTTTCCTGCCTCGGTTGAGGCGATCTGCCGCTAGTGGAGACGACATGACTGCCTTGCTGCCGAACGTGGACCCGGACGGGCTCCTCGAATATTCCGTGGTCTTTACCGACCGCGCCCTGAACCATATGTCGCAGTCTTTCCAGGATGTTATGCGGGATATCTCCGATACC
>PJEL010003541.1_pt1 | contig 13280 bp, 12 predicted proteins | sample 1853271 | NCBI WGS metagenome assembly PJEL01 (sample SAMN08108733, study PRJNA415343) | Invertebrate metagenome, whole genome shotgun sequencing project. | host: Globobulimina | place: Sweden: Gullmar Fjord | collected 2015-08 | reverse complement strand
GCCTATATTTGAAAAATACGTTAATAAAAGAATGAAGCAGATTGAAGATGACCTCAAGGCTGTTTAACGCAAATTATACCAAGGACCGTTGATATTAAACGCCTCCATCGCACAATTCCCCATCGGTAAACTGGTCAAGCGGAACCATGCCAAGCCCTGCCTTTTCGCGTTCCAATTGCATCTTTTCTATTTGTTTGCTTAGGGTTGGTTTGGGTTTAAGCGCTGGCGCTTTGCAAAATCATGCCAGCAAACCTCCAATATACGCCAGCAAAACCAATGGCCTCTGCGATGCGCTTCCACAAAACTATAAAGCAGGCATTCTGTGATATCGCGATCGACAATAAAATCTACACCTGGCTGGCGAAATTACAGCTTGACGTGGCCCCCTAAATCGCCAAGCATAGTGATCAACGTCCTCATAGTGGAAAGCACTGTTATGGTAGAACACCCATGCAGACTTTCCGGGGGGCCGAGTGTTTGGCCGCAGAAGAGTTTTACACTTCTATAACGCTTACCATGGGTATTTATTCGAAAAAAAGCATTAGTGTGGGCCCGTTCCGCTATAGTCTATCCAAGTCGGGTGTTGGATTATCTGTGGGTGTAAAAGGCTTGCGTGTCGGGACTGGTCCTCGTGGCAACTATGTTCGTATGGGACGCGGAGGGATTTATTACCACAAAGCCTTGCCTTCGGTTAAAAACTCTGGTCGAGCAAATTCAGAAGAAACTGTTCATGAATTCAGGCCAGAAACGTTTCCCGCAAGCCCAACTCATGGTCCGATGCAGGAAATAGAGAGTGGATGCGTCACTGCAATGCTACCATCAAATTCATTGGAGTTGTTGGAAGAAATCAATAACAAGCGCAAGAAAAAACGTTATTGGCCCTTTGTGTTGATTACAGGTGCTTTAATCTCTTTTTTTCTTCTTTATCCTGTTATCGGTTTGTTTGTCACTATTGGACTTACGCTGGTTACATCTTACTACGACCGACTTAGGAAGACGGTGGTTCTCTTTTATGAGCTAGAGCCTGATGCGGCGCAAAGTTACGAAGAGCTAATTGAGATAATGGATCGTATGGCTTCGTGTCACAAACTCTGGCATATAGAATCCGAAGGGGTGGTTTATAACAAAAAATATCATGCGGGCGCTAACAAAATTATAAACCGCTTCCCCTCACAAATAAGTAATGATGCTCCAAGTTTCCTGAAAACTAACATCACTGTACCTATGCTTGGAGTTGGTAATCAAGCATTGTATTTCTTTCCAGATTGTATTCTTGTCTATGAATCTAAGAAAGTAGGTGCTGTATCGTATCAAGATTTAGACATTCACACCTTTACCGAAAACTTTATAGAAGAAGAGAAGGTCCCCAAAGATTCAAAGATAGTTGGTTACACTTGGCAATACGTCAATAAAAACGGCTATCCAGATAAACGCTTTGCCTCTAACCCCAGGCTTCCTAAGGTAGAATACGAATATGTCCATTTTCGTAGTAACTCAGGGTTGAATGAGCAAATCTGTCTTTCAAGAGTAGGTGCCAGTACTCAACTTGCATCGACAATCAATCACCTAAACTTTTCGAAAAGCCGCAGACCTCGTTCGCGCGTGCGGATGCCGAGGTAAACAAATCATAGCTCAACCAAGAACCGCGATGCTTTGCTCTTTAAAATTATGGAGTTGATTATCTTGGTGTGGTTTATGGGGCCAACCGTCTCTGCGTCTTACGGCGATATCAGCGACGGGCTCCCTTTGTAAAAAACCAGCACGTTCAGGACTAATATATCTAACCTCGCCATTTTCTTTTATATTATCCCCCAAAACTCCAGCTATTCTTCTCAATGCGCGGCTTTTCCTTAAGCAGCCCTTCGGCCCGCTTGTTCCATTCATCCTTGCCCCGTCTCCAGAGCGCTAAGGTTTCGTTTTTATTCATACATTTTTAATAGAGCACTTCTCTGAAAAGTGGGAACCGGTTTTCAGATAAGAAGTGCGGCAAAACAACAAGATAGAGCGCGGTTTTGATTCAATCAAAACCGGTTACGCTCTAGCGCCGGCGGCACAAGGATACAACCAGAAATAGTTGCAGGTTTTTATCTCACCTACAGCAGTTTTTGCTCCGTTTAAACGCTTCCATCGCATAATTCCCCATCGGTAAACTGGTCAAGCGGAACCATGCCAAGCCCTGCCTTTTCGCGTTCCAATTGCATCTTTTCGTGGTGCTTCAGAAGCTCCAGTTCACCTTTCATGATCGCCATTTCGCGTTCCTGTTCAGCTTTCATCGTCTGAAGTTGGGAGTTTATTTCTAATTCTTTCTGCCGGACCCGAATATCGGCTTCCATCTGGGCTTGTTCGATCTGGGTCTTGGCTTGCGCCTTCATTTGTTCAAGCTGCATATGGGCCTGCATTTTCTTTTCAGCATCTGACGGCCCTTGATCCTGTTGGAGTTTGGCGGTTATTTCTTGTTCATCGGGTTTTGTGAAATACGGATCAGCACTTGGGAAGCCCGCCGTTTCGGTAATCTTTGCCAGCACATTGTAAAGCTGGGTCGGTTTTACAAACGGATTGTTGGGACCGATGGATGCCAGCAATTCCTTCTGAAGCCCGAGGATCGACTGCAAGACGGCAAGGTCGCGCTCCTTAGATCCAGCACCAAGGCCAACATTGACCACGCAATCCATATCCACGTTCCAGTGACGCGGATCATATTCAATCCAATCACCGCGCAAACGTACCGTGCGGGGTTGATCGGCATGGGCGATCACCAGTTTCAGCAACCCCTTGAACGCCTTTCGTATGCCGCCACGCGCCAAAGACCGGATAATCATTTCAGCCTGGGCGATGCCGCTTTCTGACATCAATTGCACCGATGTCGCGGTCATGCCCTGGAAGACTTCAGGATCAAGCCCACCGGATTGATCGGTAATGCCGGTGCGATCGCGCACCACATTATCCAGATATCCCATCATGGCGAACGATTTATCGGCAACAAACGGCACGTTCATCCACTGGACGGCGTCACCAACAGCAGCACCGTTCTTCAGCGTGATCGGCTTGCCGAATGCCGGATTGTAAACCGCTTCCAACCCGCTTTCTGTCAGCTTCGACGGGTCAATTGCGGGTTGTTTTTTGTTTTGCCAGTAAATGTTGTCCAGCGTTTCGCGTAAAAGGGCGGTCTTGATCCGCTGGATGTCCATCACATCTTCAGCAACCGAATGACCTTCAAATTGATGCGCTTCGCGTTCGACGACAACTTCCGCGTAGGGTATTTCGTCCACGGCTTCCATAGACAAGATTAGGTGCTTGCCTTCTTTATCATCGCTACTTTCAGCGAAACAAACCTTATAGAGTTCAACAATCCCGTCACCATCCTGATCAAGGCGCACATAGACTTCATAAATCAGGATTTCTTCCATCGCCTTCGACGTGTCGGACTTGATGTCGGTCCAGTCATCGCCCTGGCGGGCAATTTGGTCGTCGAAATCATCGGCGCTGCTATCATAAAGCGAAATGCTTGCAACATCGTCCTTGTCATATCCCCGGCTGACCAATTCGGATCGTGTCACGATCTGACGTTCACCGACAATCGGGCTTTCATCAATGCTGATGCTGCCGGGATGGATCAGGAATGATCCACGTGGGACGGCTTCTAAGCGTATGTCGATCCGTTCTTCGATCCGGCGTAGCTTGAAATCATGACGTTGGGCGTCCGGGTCTTGTGCAAGGATTTGTTTGTCCAGTTCGAGCCGGTCTTGCTGTTCGATGATTTCAATGCCCTTTTCACCTTCCAGCCCCAACAATGCAGATGATGGCTGATTGGTGAATTCATAAACCTTGGTCTGTTTGCGTTTGTAGGCGGTCCATTTGAGGATGCCGGTTTTCACCAAAAGCGCATCGAAAACCGCATCGTGTATTGCCTGTGCGGCCCCGCATTCGGGCACCACAACATGATTTACGTAATCGGTTGCCTGTTCAGCGCTTTTCTCGTCTGCCGGGCCTACAGGTTCATAATCGACGATCTTGTCGTTGGACAAAAGCGTGCGCATGATCGAGGGCATCAGCTTCTTTACGACGCTTCGAACATCCTTGGAAACGGACGCGGACTGGCCTTCGTCCGTCGTCAAATCATTCAGTTCGCCATTGTAATATTCCAAAGCCCGTTCGCGGTCCGACTTCTGTTCTTCAGAATATTGTTCACAAGCATCAACCAGATTTGCGATGTGACTGGCAAGGCGCTCGTGATCGGTCAATTCTGTATCATCGTCCATTAAACCACCCGCCTGACCTTGTATTCAGGGATTTTGGTTGGCGTTGTTTGAACCATTTCAGGTAATAGTTCGGTCAACGCCCACACAAGCGCGTCCAACCGGTCTGGCGATCCATCGCCTTCGAAGCCCGCGTTGGTCATCATTGTCATTTGATCTTCAAGTTCAACAAACGCGCCCACATGATGGACACGGCCCTGTTCGTAGAGTGCTGCAATCGGTTCGGCTCGCACATGCTTGCCGCGTGTTGCCCGCACTTCGATAATATTCAACCCTTCGCGCACGCTGCGAAGCGTGTTTGCAACCATGTCGCCGCCCTGGTTCACTTCGACAACGATACCGTCGGCAGCATATTTGTCATGCAGGGCGATTGCACGTCGTGCCCAGGTCAAAGGTGTCCCTCGCACTGACGCATCTTCCAGCACATATCCTGTCTGGTCATCGAGACCTGCGACGATCAAACCGTGTTCATCGCTTTGCTCGGTGTTTGTCACTGCCGGATCAACCGAGACGACAATGCGGCCCAGATTTTCTGGCGGCTCACTAAGGCGGAACATGTCGATTTGATCCTGGCGCCACAAAGCGCCGGGAAGATCGCCCAGGATTTCGCCTTCAAGTTCTTGGCGTCCAAGCCGCGTGCCTGCATAGCGGGTTACGATCTTGGACAAGAATGTCTGCGCCAAATTGGCTTTGTTATCCAGCGTCCGGCCCCGTGTGACATGCACACACCCTTCTTGACCGATAACGATGGCTTTCACCAACTCGATAGGTCGCGGTGTTGTCGTTACAATCTGGCGGGGGTGATCTCCAAGTCGCAAACCGAATTGCAACTGATCCCAAGTCGCACGGGCGTAGCGCCATTTCGCCAGCTCATCACACCAGGCGATTTCGTGTTGTGGTCCACGAAGCTGATCCGGCTCGGTTGCGTTATATAGCTTCGCAATGGCGCCGTTCGGCCAAGTGACCTGCCGCTTGGACGGCTCATAAAGCGGGCGTTCACCCCTCGGATAGACCGATAACAACCCGCTTTCGCCTTCGACCATCACATCACGTGTATCGGCAGCAGTTTCGCCAATCAAAGCAATACGGCCCGCCCCGGCTGCTATCTGTTCGCGAACCCATTCTGCACCGATCCGTGTTTTGCCGAAGCCGCGCCCCGCCATCACCATCCAGATATCCCAATCACCATCAGGTGCGATCTGGTTGGGACGGGCTAGGAAGCCGCGCCAGTCGTACAACAGTTCGGCATATTGGGCTTCTGACAGCGTGGCGGTAAATTCATTGCGTTGCGCTTTTGCCAACGCGGCTAATTCTTCTGCCGGACTACGCATAGTCAATCGGCAACAGCAGGCGCGATCTTTTTCATAAACGCTTTGAACTGTTCGGCTGCCGAGGTTTCGTTAACTTCAATCGGCCCGCCACCTTTGCCGGTCAATTCTTTGCGTTCAACGAACATTCCAAGATGCTTGCCGATAGCAACCAGGGCAGCCCGCTTGTCATACAGCTTGAATTTCAGCTTGCGAACATCGCGTGCGTCTTCGCCGCGTCCGTCTTTGTAATCTTCAACAACAACCTCCGAAATCGCTGCTGCCTGTTCGCAGGTCAATTCCGATAGATCGACAAACGCATCGCCTTCTTCGGTCGTGCGGATGTAGTCAGTCATGTTCGAAAAGCCGATCTTCGCCAGTTCTTCCAGCACATGATCGGCTGTAATTTCGGTTCGTTCGGCCCGTTTTGCTTGTGCCTTCTGAAGTTCTTTGGCGACTTCAACATTTTTCAACAGCCGTTGGCCTTGAGAATACGCGGTCTTTCCAGCATATCCGGCCCGGATAGCGGCCTGGGTTGCGTTCAGGTCGATCAGATATTCACGGACGAACTGTTTCTGTTTTTCATTCAACTTCGCCATTTGCTTATCGCCATGCAAAATCCCGCCATCCGTTGAACGAACAGCGTTTAAACATCTCCGAAATTTCGGGTAAGCGCAGCACTCTCTAATCTTAGAGGGCAGAACCAATAACACTTTGCATCGTGTCTGGAATTGCTTTGCAGGCTTGTATGCTCTTACCCCCGTTTCGGACCTTGTACCCAAATCTTGGGGCGGTGCATCACCCAAGCTGGCTTTTCTGTACAAGGCGACTGTCCGCGCAACGCCGCAATATTACCTGTTTTCGCCCCTATGCAGCTTTTTCCAATTTGTCAAGGGAAATTTCAACATTTTGTATGCCACCCAACAAATTCAACAATATATAGGCATTTTTTCCCTTGATATCCCTCACATCCACGACGTGACCACCGAAGGGGCCATCGACAATCTGGACCCGATCCCCGATCTTGAATTCATGATAAGTCCGCATGAATTTTTCTTCTTCTGCAACATCGAACAGGATGCGATTATCGTTGACGAAAGCGGCCAACCGTGATCCGTCCAATACGACAGGGCGTCCGTTCACCCCTAAAACGCCGTAGACGCTATTGACGGATCGAAAGATATCGAACCAACTTTCCTGCCCGCGTTCAAAGCCCACAAACAGGCAGCCGGCAACAGCAGGATAGGCGATCTTGATCTTATCGCGCTTATAGCGGTTCAGCCGCCGCCATTTACGGCAAAGCGGCAGATAGATGCAGGCAGCCCAATGCCGCAGAACCTTTTGGGCCGGGAATTCTTTTCCCGACAACACGAAGACGGCGTACCAGACTATATCCGGGTTTAGCATCTGGTCGCGGGCTGTTTTGTTCATCCGCCGTGCGCCCTGTTCAAGCGGCGCCCGTCTTCTTCTTGCTTGTTCACGCCGCTTCATTTGCCGCCGCTTTCGCCAAAGATGTTGATCGATCATCCTTCCCAATGCCCCGTGCCTCATAGGCCAACAGAAACGCGATGCAGCAGGCCGCGTGGGCCAGATGTGTCTTGCCGGTTTCAGGATCGCATTCTTCACCGGCCCACCATGCCGTCAGATGCCGCTGCAGCGCTCCATAGACACGGCCCCATTCCATGCCCTTTTCCCAATTGCGATCCCCGTATTTATCCGCCCCGAAAGTCAGGATTTCACCGGTCGCCAGGATCAATTCCGGCGGGATCAGCTCCAAGCGGTTCTTTTGCCGGTCGTGTTTGGTAGCGGTCATGCCGTGCGCCCCCAATGGTTTAAAAATGTCAATGATTTCAGACAGTTATTTGGGCGTGTGACACATGTATGACGACGGCATGACACCCCGAGGAATAGGGTGTCATACCAATTGTGCAGAAAAAACAAAGGGTTACGCTTCCGTATGAAACGTATGACGGCAAATCGGCTAAAATATATATAGGGGGCTATATTACCTATTATGTGTGTGTATTTTATTTTTATAGTCCAAAACCTAGGAGTAGGTGTCATACGTGTCATACATCTAGATAACGTATTGAAAATAAATACTATTCCGTATGACACTAAAACGGTTGCCGGTGTCATACAGGTGTCATACGTGTCATACGAAATCGCTATTTTCATCACAGGCCGCATTCGTCTACCGCCTTTCGAATTGCGTTTGTGTCTTGTTCGACATCCGCATTAAGCACCCAAGGCCGCACCGCCTTGCCGCATCTACCGCCGATCATGACCCGGTTGCCTTGCCGCGCACGATGCTGAAGCAGCTTCGTCAACTGGCCTTCATCCACGTTCGTATCGAAGGCGTCTTTTTCAGAAAGCTTCATCATCTCCCGAACGATCTGGGCAAAGCTCATTGCCGGAAACGGCGGGTCCGCCATAAGTTCATGAAACAGGGTTTCTGTTTCTGTCTGGTTGTTGCGGATCATGTTGCTACGTGCAGGTGTTACAGATGAATGCTGCCAGTCGAAATCGGACAGGTCACGGGCTATAAGTTCGCCGTGCAGGGCCGCCACGCTGTCTGTTTCCAACCACTCATAAAGCGCTAGATAGTAATGCCTATCACGGGCTTCCTTCGGCCCTGAAAACACGTTGATGCGGCGATCCTGGTCGGTCAGCACAAGCGCGTCGGGATGGTTGGACATGAAGAAGAAGTTGGTAAAGACCGGCTGGGTTCGCTTGCTGCCATGCTTCACATTCACTTCCAGATAGTTTTCCGTCATAAGATCGCGTGTCTTGTCCGACACCGCATAGCGCCGTCCGCCTTCACGGACTTCTTCAACGGCACAAAACAAGCTCTTGTCTAGAAAGTCGGTGAATGCCCCGCCATTGCCTTCACCGCAAAGCGTGCTCATTTTGGTTTTGGTGCAGTTCCACTGCCCCAATAGCCTGCCCATAAGTTCAACGAGCCAACCCCGGCCTGTGCCGTGCGGGATCGATATATGTAGCGGGGTGACCTTGCTTCGCCGTTGTGGGTACTGAAGATTGAACGCCATCCAGTCGATGAACCATTCGCGTTCCCGTTTGACCGGGAACAGGTAATCCATGTGATCATAGAAGATCGATGTGTCACCTTCAGCATCAGCACCGAATTTTGGCATGTAGAATTCGTTTACCCACCACAAATGTCTGTGATGTTCATCTTGAAAGAAGAACGGCTTGGATGGATCATAGCGCACGCCCTGGGCGCTCTTGCGGTCCTTGTCCACCAACCAAGCAAAATGTACCTGTTGCAGTTTTTCCTTATCTGGGTCAGCTTTTGTAGGGGCCGGAACCAGGTGCCGGACATTCGCGGTTGCGTTGCGGAATTCTTCTAAGCGGGATACAGCGCAATGTGGTGGTTTTTTTAGATCGCAAACCAGGTTACCACGTTCGATCAGTACATATCGATCCAGAAACCGATCCAACAAGGTCTTCTTTTTTTCAGTTTCCCGCCGTGCCTGCTTGGCCATTTTCAGGATCGTTGCAGCGGTTATGGGGTTCGTGAGACGAAGATCGGCTTTAAATGACCGCCAGCGGGCACGCATTGTGCCGGGTTCATATTTAACCCCTTCAGCACTCCATTCGTCCCAGAGAGAAAACCCTTCATCATCACCGTCATATTGATGATAAAGACCCATACCGATGCCGTACCATTCCTTCATCCGCATATCGGGGTCCAGATAGCTCAATGCCTTTTTCAATTGCTTTGTTGTGACATCGATCTTGGGCTTCGCATTGATAAGGATACGTTCATCTTCTGGGATCGATCTGTCGATCTGCCGGGAAGTCGGTGCTTTTTCGACCAGTTCCCAATCATCGGGAATGATGTTTTCAAAATAGGCAACTAGGGCTTCAGCCTGTTGGGCAGTGATTAGCGGCAGATCGGCAACGGCTATATCGGCCAGACTTTTTTCTGATATCCATTCATAAGGCTTGCCGGTGCCCGGATGCTTGGCAAAGGCGACGAACTGCTGCCCGTCTCCAAGGATTTCAACCTTGTGTTCCAACGCAAGGAAATCGCTATATTTGCCGCTGGCAATCTTCCTGAAGGGTTCTTTGGTACGATAGACCAGCAATTGTTTTGGGGCGCGGCCAACCCGTTGCACAGTCGGACCGATATGAGTTTCGCACCAATTGATCAGCTTTTGAACGATTTCTGCGTCCTGAACATCCAGATCGACCGCCGGGATGTCACGAGTAAGAATGCCGACACCACCTTTGGCAAAACTATTCTTAAGCCACTGTTTCAGTTTCACTTTATCGGCTTGCGTCTGCTGCCAGCCCGTGAAACCGGGATGCTTCTTGTTCGGGCGGATCGGGACAATCGGGAAACCATTAGCCAAAAGCTGAGGGCCGTATTTGGCTAGAAAGGATGAAGGCATCAATCACCCCCCTTTAGCCAGATGAGCTTCAAATGGGTCAATATTAACGGTCTTTGGTATAATGTCTGCCGGGTCGGTTGAGCGGACATCGTAAGACATGTGTTCAATCGTGGCGGCGAAAAAGGCTTGGCCTAAAACCGCACAAAGTGACTGATATTTTTCAATCGTCGGTGTCGCCTGCCCAGATCGGTAACTTTCGACAGTGCGAAGCGCAATGCCAGTTGTATTAGATAGCGTCGTGCACGACCAGCGGCGGCCTTGCCCCACGAACAAACACATAGCGTCGTGAAATTTCCGGTACGCCAGTTCTTGCGAGGCAATGGTTGGGCTGGTCATTGAGCGTTTTCCGTTTTTTCGTGATCATCGACCCAACTGGTCACGGGGACCGCGCCGTCTGTCATCTGTTCGATGCGAACGGCAAGTTCCAAAGACGGACGCTTCTTTCCGGCCAGCAAAAGCGAAAGATGGGGTCTGCTGATCCCAAAGGCTTCAGCTAGTTCGCGTTGTTTGCCTGGGAATGTCTTTGCAAAATTTTGCAGATATGTCATAAGCAATGTTTCTTATAGAAACATATCAAAGTCAAGCACAAATGTTTCTCACAGTGGCATTGTTGCTGACAGATTATCGTCTGACGAATGCTCCGTTGGTAAAATGGATTTTATGGAATTGAAAATTCAAAAACTTCGCGAGCAATATGGCTGGACACAGGCGGAACTAGCGGAAACCAGCGGCCTGTCTCGTTCCTACATTGCGGCAATTGAGAACAAAAACATCGACAAGTCTCCTTCAATGGAAGCTTCTATGAAGCTAGCCAGAGCATTGAACGTGCGCATTGGGGAACTATTTGACGATGCCAAGCCCATAGCCATTGCGGGCAAAGTGGGGGCCGGCGCAAAGGTGCCGCTAGTGGATGCTTATGCGAAAGGCGAGGGACTTTATCGCGTCGCTTGTCCCTTTGAACTATCAAGTAGCGCAAGCATCGTTGGGGTTGAAGTTGAAGGCGACAGCATGACACCTGTTTACAAAGACGGCGATGTGCTGTTTTATTCACGCGACACGGTTGGCATACCAACTGAAGCCATTGGAGCGATCTGCGTTTGTGAGGATAGTAATGGGGATGGTTGGGTGAAGCACGTGAAACCTGGCAGTGAACCAGGCAAATTCCATCTGATCAGCCTTAACCCGTTGGTCGATAATATGTTTGACGTTGTTTTGAAATGGGCCGCGCCGGTTAAGTTGGCATGGCCGAAAGCACTGGTGGAAAGGATCTAATATGCGGGGGGTTATATTTTTAATTCTGGGGTTGGCTATAGCAGGATGTGTGAGCACAACAGAAACCCAGTTGCGCCAAGACATTTGGCAAATTAAAGCAAGCGGGCAAGGCTTCCTAGCAAAGGGCAAAACTGCAAACGCCCTACATAAACGGGCCGCTGAGCTAACACTTGAAAAGGGCTACACACATTTCATATTGGGGTTACCGCAAACGAATAGCTCGCTTTCAACAGCCGGTTTTACACCAATCCAAGGTAGCGTAGTCGGCAACAACTTCTATGTGAGCGGCGGTCAGCCGATAAATGTTTATCAGGAAAGCAGTATCGTTCTGGTTAAGATGAGCCGAAGCGGTGCTGACGGCGCATTGGACGCTGCAGTCGTTTTAGCTTCGCTAAATAATTAGTTTGAATAATCGCTGTCTGTAGACTTGAGACCTAATAATGCTTGAAAACCTAGCTTACCGCCGCAGGCCGTGCAGCCGAGGTTGGTTTCGGTGTGGGCTGTCGGAAGTTGGTAATAGAACTCAGATGCGCTAATGCTTACGTTCAACGGCAAACCATTCAAAGCTAAAGACTTTGAACGTGAGATGAAGCGTAGGGTGAAAGAAGTCGTTGCGAACGAGCTACGGGAACGGATTGGCTCAATTCGTGATCCTGAAACGGGCGAGTTTCCGATTGTCGCGGCGCGTGGCAACAAGCTCGAAGACATGAGAATTTCCGTCGAAGCGTCACCCAAATTGATTGCGATAATCCGCGACAGGCTGCAACTAAAGGACGTAGGAATGGTTGACTTCACTGAGGCGAAACGCTCGTCTGATCCAAAAGCGTTCATAAGCTATGCAAGTGAGGATCGCGACCTAGCCGAGCATATTGCACGCGCCCTTATAGAGGCTGGAGTAGAGACGTGGTGGGATCAGTGGGAGATTCGTGCTGGTGATAGCATCGTAGAGAAGATAAATAAGGGACTCGGCAATTGCACACATTTCATCGTGCTTCTTTCGCCCAACTCAATCAACAAGATCTGGGTCCTAACTGAAAACGAAGCGGCTTTCATCCGAAAGGTTAACGGTGAAGTAAAGTTCATTCCACTAAGGAACAATTTATCTGCCAAACAACTCTTACCTCTCATGAGCATTCTCCATTCGCCTACGATTTCCGATCCACCTGATGAGAAGGAGATCGACCAGCTAGTGAGCGACATTTACGGGCTCACCAAGAAGCCTGAGCTTGGGAGGAAACCCGCCGCAGCCAATCAACCAGCTTCACTATACTCGGCGGCAGCTATGGCTGTTGCAGAGTACTTCTGCCGTGAGACAAAAGATGCAGTTTTTATGGATCCGCAGGTCAGTGAAAAGAATTTGGCAGAAGCGGTTGACCTGTCTCTCGAGGACACCCGAGATGCGTTGTATGAGTTGCGAGATTTCTTTCGTGAAAATCACCTCGCTGTTGTGCCTGAAAAATACCTATGGGCGGAGTTTGACAAATATTTTCCGTACGGGGCTGACCCCTTTGCCGATGCGCTTACTATAGCGGCGGACATGGTGAACACACAGGATTTTCCAGAGGCGCTTGAAGAAATAGCTGATAGATATGGCTGGTCACCGCGGCGACTTAACCCAGCAGTGGCTTACCTACTTGGAAAAGACTTGGTGAGAGATATTCATTATCTTGGAAGCGGCGTATGGGTTACCAGTCAGATTTCGCGCACAGACGCTACAAGGCGGTTTGTGAAAAACAGAAGTTGATTCAAGGTATTTTTATGGCATGCGTTCCTTATCTGCCCGTGAGAAGAAGAGAGCAACGACTGGCACCAGGCAACGCGGATTTTGGGTGCATCCTGTTAGGAAATGATTAAATGCTTGAAGACCTGGCTCACCAATATTCTGCTTTTAGTGAAGCTAATCCACAATTGGTGCCGTCGGGAACAGTCGTGATCGGTGCGATAGTCGCTGCATTATTTAATCGATCTGAGTCAGAGTTAAGACGCGCACCCTACTTTGCTCTTATAGGGTTCTTTTGCTTGCTGAC
>PJEL010003540.1_pt1 | contig 13286 bp, 15 predicted proteins | sample 1853271 | NCBI WGS metagenome assembly PJEL01 (sample SAMN08108733, study PRJNA415343) | Invertebrate metagenome, whole genome shotgun sequencing project. | host: Globobulimina | place: Sweden: Gullmar Fjord | collected 2015-08 | reverse complement strand
AGCATTCCACCTCTTAAAATATATATTATTTCAAATGCAGCCATAGCTTCACCAAATAATATGGCTAAAATAAGTGTTCCACTCATAAAGCTTTGTAAACTAAATTCACCTTGTTTTATATCTTCATATGACTCTTTAAACAAAGGAAGAGCAGCTACTACAGAAACTAACGCAATAACAGAAAAAGGCGCAGATAAAACTGTAATCCCCAATATATTTTTAAGTGCAAACAGATATACACTGTATCCAGTCAAAAGACCAAACTCTACAAGTTTTCGTTTAAATGAATGAGGATTGGCATCTGTTTTTATAGTACAACTTGCACAATCTTTATTCACTCCGCATATACTATTGGCTGCTGCTATTGATTGTTTTATATTATTTTGAAAAAGTGATTGTATTTTTGATATAACTTGAGATATCTGTATATCTTTATTGTAAGTAATAATAATAGATTTACAAGATACATTTTCTCTGAAGTCACTGATGATATAAGATAACTCTTTTTTGATACGTTCTATATTAGAATATTTATTAAAAATATCTGATTTTAATCTAGCTCGATTTGAAATATTACTTTTAATAGATATTGTATTCATATTATTGACAGTCTTTACATACACCATATAAAAGCATATTGTGACTTTGTAACGAAAAGCCATTTGACAGAGCAACATCTTCTTGTAGCTTCTCTAACTCTGCATCAAAAAACTCCACTATCTTTTTACACTGAGTACAAACCATATGATCATGATGAGATACTAAATTTAGCTCATATACTTTACTTTCATTTCCATCTATAGAGATACCATTTACGATATGTAACTCTTCTAACAAATTTAGTATTCTATATACTGTTGCAATACCCATTGTAATTTCATAGTCTTTTTTTACTTCAAATAAAAGTGCATCCGCACTTAAATGTGTTTCACTCTTAAATAATATTTTTAATACATATTCTCTTTGTATAGAATTGTTCAATCCTAAAGACTTCATAGTATCTTTAAATTTTAACATAAACGCTTCATATGATATCGTTAAATCTTTCTTCATTCACTTCTCCAACTAATTATAATAATTATTATCAGAATAGTAACAAATGTAAACTTGATTAAGTCTTAAGAATGATAATTGTTATCATATTATAATTTATAAGCATATTTGATTTAAGGGTGTTTGATATAAAATATACTGTTAATAAGTAATTAACAGTATAAAATATAAGGTAGGACTATCTTGCAAGATACAATCAAATGCTATATGTGCGAAAGAGATGCTATTTCTAGAGAGCATGTACCACCAAAAAATTTATTTCCGGAACAAAAAGATGTTGGTGAAAATTATAAAAAGGAACTAATTACTGTACCTAGTTGTGAACTACATAATGGTGCGAAAAGTAAAGATGATGAATTTTTAATGGTTAGTTTAGCTGGAATATTTGGTAATAATTCAATTGGATACTTACACAGACTGACAAAAGTAGATCGTGCGATTAGAAGAAGTTCAAATAAATTACTTGATAAGGCATTCAAAAAAAGGAAACATTATTACTTAAATAATGAGAATAATTTTCTTGAAATCATATGGGGAACCCCTGATCATAAAAGACTGATTAACTGTTTTGAGCACATTGCATATGGACTTCATTGTCATCATTTAAAAAAACGATTTAAAGGTAAAATAAAAGTTATTCTAGGTTATTTGCATAGTACAGATGAAAGTAACAATAATTTTGTCCAATATATTAAACATCAATCACAAATTGATTTAAAAAATATTCCAAAATATGGTGCAAATAAGGATATATTTTATTATCAGTTTTCACAACCAGATAATTATGGAACATATTTAGTCCATTTAAGATTTTATGGAGGTATAGATATATATGCTTCATTTTTACCAGAAGATAAACCGAAACCATATGATTTAGGTATTGCTATTGCAAACTCTTGTGATAACTTAATTTTAAAGGTAGAAAATAAAGAATATAGAATTATAAATACTAAAAAATAATAGTAGTAGAGTAAAAACTCTACCCCTCTTTATTCCAGCAGCTCTTCCTTTAACTAAATATAGCAAATAGTAAGTTCACCTTGACAAACCGTACGATATTAAGTACAATTTAAAAAATCAACTCAAAAGGTCAACCATGACAAAAGTTATGTCAGTAAGTCAAGTTAGAGCAGATATTTATAATGTAATGGATGAAACAGCACAAACGCACGAACCAGTACTTATCACAGGAAAAAGAAATAATGCAGTAATGCTATCGCAAGAAGATTGGAATGCTATAGAAGAAACACTCTATTTAAACGCTATACCAAATATGGTATCTTCGATACAAGAATCAATGAAAGAGAATGATAGTGAGTTTAGTGAAACTGTGGAATGGTAGAATATAAAATACTCTACAGTAAATTAGCATTAAAAGATGCAAAAAAACTATCCAGTGCTAACTTAAGTCAAAAAGCAAAAGAACTTATCGAAACTATCAAAAAAAATCCTTTTCAAAATCCTCCACCTTATGAAAAATTAGTAGGTAATTTAAATGGTGCATATTCAAGAAGAATAAATATCAAACATAGAATTGTTTATGAAGTAAGAGAGATAGATAAAGTTGTAAGAATTCATAGAATGTGGTCGCACTATGGAGAATAACAAGATACAAGAACAAGCTATTTTAATCCTTGAAGAAGATGAGAAAGAAAATTTATTTCAAATAATGACTTCAAAAGTAAATTTAACTTATAAAATATAACTTGTTTTATAAGTTCAAAATTCTTTTTATTGACATTTATATTTTTTTTGTATAGAATTCCGCCATCTTAATACAAAAGGAATAATTATGAAAATCGTAATCTCAAAAATTTTTAACAAGACTCTTATTCCTACGACCACCCTTACTTTCTAATAATTAAATAAATTTTAATTATACACGTAAAAATCAAACTGTTTAAAATATTTATTATTGTTCTTATTTCTTAGATAAAGACTCATAAAGCACGTCCTAATACTATACGTATTTATTCTCTTTAAGTTACTCAATCTAAATCTATGAAATAAAACAACATACTAAATATTTAAAATCAAAAAAAAAATTACAAATTTACAAGGAATTGTTATGCAAAAAATGAATGATATGGATCATAGAATATTAGGAAAAAAACTAGAGTTGTTTATGTTTAGTGAGTTAAGCCCAGGGATGGCTTTTTGGTTACCACAAGGCGCTAAATTAAAAAATAATTTAAAAAAGGTAGTATATAAATCACTTATTTTAAGGGATTATGAATACGTAGAGTCTCCAGCAATGATGGAAGATACAATGTGGAAAATATCTGGACATTATGAAAACTATAAGGAAAATATGTTTCCTTCAGTTGTTGAAAAAAGAGATTATTTACTCAAACCAATGAATTGTCCGATGCATATTTTAATGTATCAAAATTCTAAAAAATCTTATAAAGAGTTACCCATAAGATATTTTGAGTTTGGGCAAGTTCATAGAAATGAATTAAGAGGTGCTTTACATGGTCTATTTAGAGTAAGAGAATTTGTTCAAGATGATTCTCATATAGTATGTATGCCAGATCAAATAGAAAATGAGATTTTATCAATCCTTGATTTTATAAAATCGTTATTGAGCTTTTTTAATTTTGAATATAGAATAGATTTTTCATCACGTCCAGACAAGTCAATAGGAAGTGATGAAAATTGGGAAAAAGCTGAAAGTTCTATCCTCAATGCTTTATCAAAATTTGGACAAAATTATCAATTAAATGAAGGAGATGGTGCTTTTTATGGACCAAAGATCGATATTAAAATAAAAGATATACATAAAAGAGAATGGCAACTAGGAAGTATTCAAATAGATTTTAATTTACCCCAAAGATTTGATATGAAATATATAGATAATGTTGGTGCTGAGAAAACACCAGTGATAATCCATAGAGCTATTATGGGAAGTATTGAAAGATTTATAGGGATTTTATTGGAACAGGATAAGGGGATTTTACCTATTTGTATCTCTCCTGATCAATTAGCTATTGTGCCTATAGCTTCCAATAGTAAATCTCAAATGGACTATATAGAAAAAATCCAAAAAGAACTATTGTTAAATGATATAAATGTAAAAGTTTATAACTCAGATGATAGTTTAAATAAAAGAATTAAAAATTCAGAAAGAGACAAAAATCCTGTAATTTGCGTGATAGGAGATAAAGAGGTTGAGGAAAATAGTGTAAATATTAGAGATAAACTCAAGAAAAAAAACTATCAATCTTCTTTAGATAGTTTTATAGAATATTTAAAGAAAGAAATGAATGTGGTAATATAAAGAGGGTTAAAGTAGTCAAAGTTTAACTTTTGACTTTGTAGGGTAAATTACCCTACCCCTTTATTCCATCCGCTCTTCCCTTAACTAAATATGGAAAAATAAGTTTTATGTACATCGCAAATGGTATTACAAATACTATCGATGACCACATATATAGTTCCAGTATATACTCTTCATAAAAAGGTATGATTCCTCTCATAATAGAAGCTATGATTATTAGTAATACCATCGTATGAGTATAGAGATTTGAAGTCAAAGTTCTTCCTGTATGAACAGTACCAATTATCAACATAACCATAAAATAAGATAGCCCTATTCCACCTGTTGTGATGAAGTGTCTAAAGTGATTTACTCCGTGAATATCCTCATTTAATAAATCCCATCCCATAAGTGCATATCCAGCACCTAAAAGTATAAAAATAGAAGCTAAATATATTACATATGGTTGATTTAATATAAACTTATCTTTTAATATATAATCAGCTGTAATAGCAAAAATAGCAGCTCCACAAGATAATCCTATCCAACCCAAAGCACTATTTGTAGGATAGAGATACTCAACTACAGTAAAAACTAAAACTGTAAAAATAGCAAGATTTGTAACTGGTGGTCGTGAGATGTAAATATCATCTATATTTTCATCTTCTAGTAACTCATTTATAGATTCCATATTTACTCTTCGTAATGCTAAAAGAAGTAAAATAACGATGAATCCTAAAGCAACTTTTAAAATAGCAATCGGATCAGCAGATGAGTATCCAAGTTTAGAGCTAAAAAACCATATCTCAACAATAAGTATTGCAACTAAAGCATACCCCAAACTAGCATGTCTTTGTAACTTATCTAAAACAGCATCTTTAGCAAACCATATTATCCATAACAACATAGCGATATTTAAAACAGCAGTTAAGTAAATACCAGTTATATCAATAAGCCAAAAAGAGATTCGACCAGCTAACCATAAAGCCATAATATACCAAAGTTTTTTCCCTACAAAAGGAACCATTCCCGGAAATAGTTCAGGAAGTCCAGTCGTTAAAAATGCTAATACTCCTGCAGTAAGTATTCCAAATAACATCTCATATATATGCCAAGTAAGAGTATCATTCATAAAAGGTATATCTAAAACTCCACTATGTACTAAGCCCCAAAGAAGTATAGAGATTATCATATAGGGCGCAAGTAGTAAAAATACTGGTCGAAATCCATATGCTAAATATGCAGGGATGTTTTTTTCTTCACTTGGATAAAAAGCATAATGATTCGTAGCACGAAGTTTTTCTGTTTGTTCTTTATTTTCCATTATTTTAACTCCAATCCATACAATTCAAAAGTATCTATGATAGTTTTATCTTGTAATATTTTTGCTGTTTCATTATAAACAAACGCATCATCTCTATTTTGAATATCTACTTCAAACTCAAACTCTTTTACAATATGTCCAGGGTCTGCTTCTAAAAGTAAAATCTTATCACTTAATCTTATTGCTTCCATCAGGTCATGAGTAATAAATAAAATAGTAAGATTATTTTCTTCTACTTCATTTAAAAGATGTGTTTGTAACTCTTTTTTAAGTCCGATATCTAAAGCAGAAAAAGGCTCATCTAAAAATAATAATGAAGGTTTCACTACTAAAGCCCTAGCAAAACTAACTCTTTGTTTCATACCACCACTTAAATCTTTTGGATACTTTTCAAAGTCTTCCTCTTCTAGTCCAAATTTTAGAGCTACCTCTTGAGATAGTTTAATAGCTTCAGCTTTTTTGACACCATTTGCTAAAAGTCCCAAAGCAATATTATCAATCACATTTTTCCAAGGAAGTAAACGACTCTCTTGAAAGGCAAAAGAAGATGTAGTAAAACTATTAGTTATTTTTCCCTCTTCTACATCAAGTAAACCAGCACATAGATGAAGTAAAGTAGTTTTACCACCACCTGATGGTCCAACGATACTTAAAACTTTTCCTTTATTTAGAGTAAAGTTAATATCATTTAAAATCTCTGTAAATCCAAAAAAATGGTTTACTTTATCTACTACTAACTTCTCCATGATTCAACCTCTCTTTTTATAGGCTCTAAAATAATATATTCTATAAACATCAATGACCCAATCATAATAGTTACAAGTGCCAAGGCTGTTGGTGTATCGAGCTGACTTCTTGCAACTGCAAGTGAAGCCCCTATCCCATCACTTGTTGCTAATAGTTCTGCCATAACAACAATTTTCCAAGACATCCCAAGTCCACTTACCCAAGCAGGAAAAACATAAGAAAAAATATGAGGAAAATAAACATCGATAAATTTCATATGCCAAGGAAGATTAAAACTCTCTGCCATCTGTTTTAGTTCCCCATCAAGTGTTCTTGTACCTTGCAGAGCACCCACAAATATAATAGGAAAAGAAGCCACAACTACTGTAAATATAACAGTTTCATCTCCCATTCCAAACCAAATCATAGCTAACACAATCCAAGCAATTGGAGGCATACCAACTAAAATTGTAACTATTGGTCGACTCATCATAGATGCAGTTGCAAAAAATCCAGCAGTAAGCCCAAGTAATGAACCAAAAATTAAAGAGATACCAAAACCGATAAAAGCTCTGTATAATGTAGTATTGATTTCAGCTAAAACAGCATCATCTTGTAACATCAAAGCTAGAGTTTGAAAAGTTTCAAGAGGAGATGGTAAAACTAAATTTCCATAGATTTGATTGCCTAAGTCCCAACAAGCAATGAAGAGTAAAATAGAAGCAATTGCTCCCCATCCACTCCATAAATATGCTGGAAAATCTTTGAGTATTTTAAATAAAAATTTCATTAGTAATAAAATCCATCATTAGGAAGTTTTCCACCTATTGTTTTAGGATTGTTTTTTTCTAACATCTTATAAAAGAACTCTAAATCTTTTTTTGAGTCTTGTGCATTTACACTGTTTAATTGTACATGTTCAATACTATTAGTAACTCCACCAGCATCTAACATAGGGATAGTTTTTACTACTAATTCCCCTGCTTGTAGAGGATTGTCTTTATACCATTGTAAAGATTTATTATACTCTTCATTAAATCTCACAATAACATGTTTACTTTTAATCATATCACCAATTACAGCCATACCAGCTTGTGGAATTTTTGTTTCAACTTTAAATGTCTCACCCCACTCTTTTTGTAAATCAGTACTTCTATATAAATCAGGTGCGATTAGTTTTAAAGGAAAAGAACCAGTCTTTTTTAAAGCTATAGAAATAGCAGGTTCAGCCAATAAAGCATGATCTACTCTTCTCATAATTAACATTTGCATCGCATCAAAAGGACTACTCATATACTGTAGTTTAAAATCTTTTTTAGGATTTAGCCCTTGCGCTTTTACAATCTCTTCAAAAACAATATCTGGCATATCTGCACGAAATGGCATTGCTATTGTTTTACCTTTAAAATCAGCTAAAGTTTTAAGATTTTTATCTCGTGTAATCATCCCTAAAATTCCCCATACAGAGATATTTAAAAGTTTGATATCTACACCTTTATTATATAAGTTAGCAGCTACATTTGAAGGAACTGCAATAAAATCAGCCCCACCTTGGATAGTTAAAGCCCGTAGTTCATCTGGATTTTTCCATAATCTAAATTCAACTTTTTTAGCGATATCATCTAACGCTCCTGATTCTACCATGTGAATTAATGGATGAGATACGGAAGCAACTGGTCCACTTAATACAATTTTGTCTAACTTTTCAAAAGCTTGAACATTCACTATAATAATTAAAGATAGTAGTAAACTTATTTTTTTTAACATTTGATGACCTTTTTTATTTATTAACAATAATAGACGTATTTTATAATAGTTATTTATTTTATTTCTTGATGTAAGTCAATAATCATTATAATAATCATTATCGAATAATAGCAGTTGTGTTATATTTATATTCTTAAAGAAGCCTTGCGAATTTAAAATAATTTATGCCAAAATTATTTATACTATAGATAACATGAAAGCGTCAGATCGGAAAAAAGACAATTTATGCAAGACTTCTTTAAAAATATAAAAGAGATAAACTCTTTTATATAACTATTTGTATTTCAAAATTATTTTCAAATTTATGTAAAACTCTATTATTGTCTAACATAAACTGAATTCCTAAAAATTCATCAATATTTGTATGTTCTTTAGATTTTAAATTTACTATTCTATTTTTATTATCGTCAAATTTAAAACAACTATATCTATTTATTTCATCAATTATTTTTTGTGACATTTTAAATCCTTATAAAATATTTTCTCTTATATCTTCACACCACTTAACAATTCTCTCCGCACTTAGATCATCTTGATTATCTTCATCAAGTGCTAAACCTACAAACATTTCATCTTCAATAGCTCTTGAATTTTCATGAAAGTAATCTTTTGTTACAGCCCATTTTCCGACTAGTTTTGCTTCAGTGTCTACTAGATGCTCATAAACAATACCCATTGCATCAACATAATTTTCACCATATCCTTCTTGATCACCTAAACCAAACAATGCAACAGTTTTATTTGAAAAATCGATAGCTTTAAAATTGTCCCACTCTTCATCCCAGTCATCTTGTAGTTCCCCATCACCCCATGTTGCCACACCTAATATTACATTTTCATAATCATTTATTGCTAATATTCCATGTTCAGCTATATCTATTAATTCGATATCACCTAACTCTTTTGAGATTTCTTTTGATATTATCTCTGTATTTCCTGTACTACTTGCATAAAATATTGCAGTTGCCATTATTTGTTCCTTTTTTATATAAATCTTTGAGTGAATAAGGTATTACCTTTATTATATATTCACTACCGCTATCCTCTAAACTTGTTACTTTCACTTCTATATGTTTATCAAACTTTTTGTTTTTTGGGTATACAAAATAGATACATTTAATCTCGCTATTTTGTATAATTTTACAAGCTATTTCTATCTCTTTATGTAAAACTAAATTATCTTTATCCATATCTTTAAAAATTGGTATAATTTTTATTGGTGCATGACTTACAGGTATAATATCTATTGAATAATGATCTTTTTCAACAAATCTATTTGCACGTTTATTAGATATCTTTGTAAAAACAAAATTGAAAAATTGATCAGATAATGTACTCGAAGAATCTATTTTATTAAACATTACTTTGCATTCATTAAAACTCATTTGTATTCCTTATATTATTTAATACTGATAACCGTTATCAGTAGAAGTATAGTGAAAATAACTTATAGTTTTCTTAATTATGATACTAGTTATCATTATTGAGTTATCCTATTATTATCTCTACTTTATTTCGTCCATTTTGTTTCGCTTTGTATAAGCATTGATCAGATAATTCAATCATATCTTCTAAAGAAAGATTAAAATCCAAACTGTCTTTATAAAATAGTCCTATACTACAAGTAGTTCTAAAAGTTGATTCATCACTTTTTATCTCTAAGTCTTCAACATTTCTTCTTATGCGTTGTGCAATTTGCTCTGCTTGTTCTAAATTGGTATTTGATATAAGTACCACAAACTCTTCTCCACCATATCTACCAGCTATATCAGATGGACTTAACGATGTTTTAATACTATTTGAAACTCGAGATATAGCAATATCCCCTACTCTATGTCCATAAGTATCATTGATTTTTTTAAAGTGATCAATATCAATCATTAGAATTGCAAAAGTTGTACTCTCTTTTTTTGCTTTGTTATATGCAGATGTAGATAACCTCATCAATTCTCTTCTATTAAACAATTGAGATAAGACATCTATTGTTGAGCTTAGTTTGAGTTCTCCTATCACATTATTGAGTTTATTTGACATAGAATTAAAAGAGTGTGTTAACTCACGTATTTCTACAGTAGAATGTGTTATTGAATCCGAATTTATGTTATGTCCATATTCTCCATTTTCTATTGTTTTAGAACCTTTCAACAAAGACCTCAAAGGTTGTTCTATTTTATTTGAGAAAAAGAGGATCAAAGGAATTATCATGACTAAAAGTACAATAACAAACAAAGAGATATAGGCAATAAATGTTTTAAATACTTTATACATCTCAGTTGTAGAAATTTGAGCTACTATTGTCCATCTATCAAAAAGAGCTAGGGTAGTAACGCCTAATACATCATCCCCTGAATAATTAACATAAAAGCCACTACTCTTATATCCCTCATCAATCTCTTTTAATATACTTATATCTTCAAATTTTCTTTTTGTTAATAATTGATTTTGTTTATTTACTATAAATGTCTCACCTGTTTTACTAAAACGAAAATCCTCAACTAAATTTTGAATACTACTGAGTCTAACAGCCCCGATAACTACTGCTAAAACCTCACTATATTCATCTAGCACTGGTGAGCTAAAATAAATAATAGGCATTTTCCCATCATCTGAAATTCTTACATTACTAATCGTATCCATTCCATCAATAGCATCGAGGAAAAATTGTTCCTTTCCAAAATAATGTTTTGTATCAAAGGTACTTTCTATTAAAGTATTTCCATCTTTACTTACATAACTGATTGAATAAAATTCACTTTGATTTAATACAAACGATTCAAAAAATGATTTTATGTTTTGAGGGTTATAAGAAGATTGTGATGCTAAGAACTTTATATCTAGTTCTCTTTCATTTACCCATTTTTCTACTGATTGACTTTGTAGTTTTACGATGGCATTTAATTCGTTATTGTATGTTTTATTTAACTGTGATTTTGTCATGAGTATTAAAAAAATTGTAACTGATAATATTACAAAAAGTAAAATATTTAAAATAAAATATCTTAAACGCCCTTTTAAACTATCTGTATTAAAACAGTTATAAAGTCTATTCATACGCTACTTCTTTCATCAGTTTTACAGCTTCTCTTCGTAACTCACCTGCTTTTTTTACATTAATTTTCATTTGTTTAAATCTACCCCAGTCTTGAAGTACTTTATGTGCTTTGACTCTTTTATTAACTGGATATTCCATATTTATATTTGCAAATAGTTTTTGTCCTTTTTTAGAACTCAACCATTCTATAAGTTTAATCGCATTCTTTTTTCTTTTAGCATATCGTGTAACTCCTATACCAGATATATTGATATGTACACGTTTATTTTCATCCCCTAAAAAATGCATTTTGATTGGTAAGTCAGGATTATCTCGTAATTTCTTTGCAAGATAATAACTATTTACTATTCCTATCTCTGCTTTATTTTCCAAAATAGCATCGATAACTTTTATATCATCAGTTAAAGGTTTAGAACTTAAGTTTTGAACCCATGATTCCAATATAACTTTAGTTTTTGTATACCCATAATGTGCAATCATCATAGCAACCATAGATTTATTATATACTTTTTTAGAGGTTCGTAAAGATAACTTATCTTTCCATCTTTTATCACCTAAACTTTTATAGTCTTTTAATACAGTAGGATTAACTAATTTTGTATTATAAACAACAGACCGTACTCGCATAGATATTCCATACCATTGTTTAGAAGGATCTCTTAAATGAGAAGGGATATTTCGCTCTAATATTTCTGAGCGTATTGGTTGGAGTATTCCATTTTGTTGGAGGTTGTATAAATCGCCTGCATCATTTGCGATATAAGCATCTACTTCACTATCTTCACCTTCAAGTTTTATCATGTTGACCATAATATTTCCAAAGGATATAGTATAGTTTACTTTTATCCCTGTATCTTTTGTAAATTCTTCTAAGATTGGTTTGATTAGATATTCTTGTCGAGCGCTGACAAGATTTATATAGTTTTCATCTTCTGCATATACATATGTTGCAAATGAGATATTTGCAATAAGTAAAAAAATAGTTAATTTTATATTGCAAAAATATTGTGTTTTCATTGAGTGACCTTTTAATATTGAATATTAAAAGAATACTAACGATTATTTACTTAACTACTTATTAATATTGATAACTATTATCAATATTAATATATCTTTATGTTATTCTAAAAAACTCACTTTTACTTTGTGTTGATCAAACCCTAATTTAACAGTATCTTTTTCACCTTGTAATAGCATCACAAATTGTTCTTCAGTGATGATAGACAGATCTATATCTCTATTTACCACTCTTGCTATTTTTGTTTGCATACCATCAAATACAGCTAAATCTTCTTTATTTTGTACTATTAAAAAGTCTGCACTTTTATCTTTTGCTTCTAAAAGAATTTCACCAGCAATTTTGAGTGAAAACTCTTTATTGATAAGTTGAGAATTTAAAGCCAAATCATTTCGTCTACTATCTAGATGTATATATGTGGCTCGACTTTGTTTTATAAGTTTTCCATAAATACAACCTTCACTATTGTATAAACCTACTATAAAACCTTTAAAGTATTGAGAGATTTCTAAGTTTTCAGGAAGGTCACTTTTTTCTTTTTTTTCTAAATTTAGATTTTTATATTTTGTGATTTTACTTAATAACTTTTTATATACCTCTTCTACATCATATCTATTTATAAACAACCGTTTTTGAAGTGTAGTGTGATATAAAATACCAGTATCATTATTTGTGATGATCTCTAATACTTCTTTTTCAAGTTTTGGATTATTTGTAATGATTTCATCTGCTACTAATAAACAGTGATCTCCAATATAATCTTTATTTACAACCATACTGTGAGATGCATAATATTCTAATTTGTATTTTTCTTTAAAAGTCTCTTTTTGTTCATCACTTAAATACTCATCAAATAATGCTAATTTTTCCGCATAATCTTTTGAGTTAATGATTAAATCTGTAGTAGCTCTGTATAAACTAACTGGCTCTATAACTAATTCTGTTCCTAGTTTTACAATAATATCAGTAATGAGTGTATCAGCTAACACAAATGAACTATTTACATTCATAGTACAATTCTCTTTTGTATCGTAAGAAAATTGTTCTATTTCGTTTATTTTATTTAAAATATAATGTATACATTCAT
>PJEL010003539.1_pt1 | contig 13289 bp, 11 predicted proteins | sample 1853271 | NCBI WGS metagenome assembly PJEL01 (sample SAMN08108733, study PRJNA415343) | Invertebrate metagenome, whole genome shotgun sequencing project. | host: Globobulimina | place: Sweden: Gullmar Fjord | collected 2015-08 | reverse complement strand
GGCGCATGGAGGACCTCTGGGTTAGAGTACTATAATGATAACATGGAATAGGCGTGAGCACGAAGCGGGGATGCGGGTTTGCGGATAGGCTGGAGCCGAGTTCAGCGAGTGCGGGCCGCTTTGCAGATGATCTTGAACTCTCCCTCGCCCACGCTCTCGAACTCCGCGATGCCGTCCACCCCAACTCGGAGCTCGACGAGCGGCTGCGTTGAGCCATTGACATAGACACTGCAGAGTCCACCCGGCTCGAGATCACAGATTAGATGATGCCTTGGTCCGGAAGCATCAACATGATAAAGCACTTCATCGATGTACCGCTCTCTGTCTGCAAACATCAGTGTCCAGATTCCAAGATGAGCGCCTCTGGCCCCCTTCGCAGCGATCGTCTTTGCCGTGAACGCGGCGTTCCCGCGCGCTCCCGGGGCAAGCACGACGAAGAAGAGATCCTCCTCCTGCTTTTTGGGCGGCATGATCTCCAGGCGCCAGACACCGCCGCCGGCATTGGCGCGATCGGGGAAGGGATCGTAGTTACTTCCATTCACCCAGTACTCACGACCGACGCCACCCACCTTGCGGACGAGCGGAGCTTTGGGAAGCAGAATGGCGCCCTGAAGCGACGCTCCGCCGATCTCTATTCGCCAGCGATCCGCGCGCCAGGTTTCGATACCACCCTCGATATCGACATCGGCAACACTTCCGCCCTGAGGAACGGGCTCACCGATGAAGTGGAGCAGGCTCTTCTTCTGGAAGGCCGCCTTCGTGCTTTGCACACGGTCGAAGGTGACGAAGTATTCCTGGGGATCGCTCTCCGTTCCGCGCAGGTAGAGCCAGTGGCGGGTAACGCTCTTCACCTTTGGACTGAAGTCGACCTCGGACAGGCGGCGCGATTCGTAGTCCTCGCGCCAACGCTTGTTGGCATAGGCGTTCGTGAGATCGGCGAAGGCGTAGGTGTAGCGTTCGTTGTGCGCGCGCCTCAGGATGTCGGACATGTCATGCAGGTACTCTCCCTGCAGACGGGGTTGCCGAGTTTGCTTCGGAACGCCGTCGAGAATCGCGCCGGGCCGCGTCTCGCGATAGGGCACGTTCTGCCCACCCGTGTTTTCGAAACCGGGATCCATCCACCTGTAATAGTGCCAGCCCTTCGTCTGCTTTGGATCTTCGATGGTGACGCAGTTGTGCGCGATGGTCTGGCCGTGGTAGTTGATCACCGATTTGCCGCCGCCTCCATCGTAGATTCCCGCATCGACGAGCAGGTCCTCTCCATGTGAGTAGATGCAATAGTTTCCCTGGTCCCAGTGGTTCTGGTTGAACCAGACCCAATTGCCCGCGCGGAAAGTCGCGAAGGTTTGCGGAGAACTGATGCCCTCGCTCCAGTTGGAGCGGCAGATCCACATGCCGTTGCCCTCTGCGAAGTAGGCTAGGGGTTCGGAGAAGGGACTTTGCTCGGGGATGCTGCCGTCGCTGAAGATCACGTCGTAGGCCGCGCCGTAGCGGACATTTTTCCCCGGGTGCTCTGAGGCGCCGGCGATGTTGTTCATCCACCAGGCGGCCCAGCGCCCTTCGCGCGTTTCACAATAGTGATCCATGCCGATGAGCAAGCCGATCGTTGCAGCGGTCAGATAACCGTCGCCCTTGCGCGCGTTGTGGCCGTGCTCGGGATGGCGCAGGTATTCCGGGCTGTAGTAGTAGGATTTGATGAAGTACTCCAGGTACTGCCGCAGTGCGGGTGCCTCGGTGTAGAGATCCTCGCCGGTCGCCGTGAGCATGGCTTCGACATAGAGAAAGAGGTTGGCGATCGTGCCCGAGCCGTAGTCCATCCCCTCCGGAAGGCAGCCGCCCCGCGCGACGGCGAGATTGTCCGGTCCAAAGCCGAGTGCGATCCGGATCCAGGACCAACGATCCCGATAGCCGTTGTCGATGTAGATCTCGGCCCGCGGATTGTCGCCATGGGTCGCGAGTCCCCAGAGAGGCGGTCCCCAGATCACCTTGGCGCCGCCATTGAAGTAGGCCTGTTCGGGGTAGCGGTTCCACTTTCCCTTGCCCTCGATCGGGACGGCGTTAACATAGTCCAGCACCCGCTGTTTCAGCGCGGCGTCGAAATGAGGCGAAGGGTAGAGCCAGTCGTAGGCAAGGGCGAAGATGTGAAAGGTCCAACCGATCTTGTTGAAGCTCATGCGCAATTCGGGCTGTTTCGCCATGACGGCGCGCAGGTTATCCGTCGCCCGCTTGGCAACGGTCTCGTCGCCCGTTACCGCGTAGATCAGCGACTGCGCGCGAACGCCGTCCAGATCGTTTCGGCCGGCGACCGCTGTGAGTTGCCGCCATTCATAGCTGTTCACCGCAAGGTGTTGGGCGCGGATACGGGCCAAGCGATCGGTCGTCAGGTAGAGGCGGGGGTGCGGGGCCATCTCCCGCGTCAGGGCAGTCGTTGCCAGGACGAGGAGCAAAAGCGTCGCTAAAACGGGGGGACCGAACCTCCGCGCGCGTTTCTCGTGACGGCGTTGGCTGTCCGGCGATGGCCGATGTCGACTCGGCGGGCATGAGCGGTGTAAGAAATGCATAGGGTAAGATCGCTACGCAGGCTTCGTGCCGCCATATGTAATTGCCAATACGGCGTTTGGTCATCATAATTGCTTGTGTGGCAAGTGAATACCCACCCTGAATCGGAGACGACAGTGACCGTATTACGCCGCGTGGCCAGTCAGGCCTCTTTCTATCTCGTTGCGGATGTAATCGGCCAGCTGAGCGGCTTCATCTCCCTACCCATCTTTACCCGCATCTTCAGCACGGCTCAGTACGGCGTCATGGGTCTGGTGGACAGTTTTTTCAAGTTTGCGGGCACCCTGTCGAGCATGGGTTTGCGCCCCGCCGCGCTGCGGCTCTACGGCGAGTTCAAGGAGGGGAAGCGGGACAAGGGGCCTCAGCACCTGATCAACACCATGATGAGCGCCTCCTTTCTGCTCGGCGCCGCGGTGTCCCTGCTCTGCTTCGGCGCGTTGCTCGTCCCCGACAGATGGCTAGATCCGGAAGCGAAGAGCCTGATCGCCATGGCGGCCGCCGTCATGCTGTTCCGCAACGTCTCACAGATGCTGATGAGCCTGATCCAAGTGCAGGAGAAGGCGAAACTCCGCTCGGCGTTGATGCTGGCCGAGCGCTATCTGATCCTGGGATGCACACTGCTCTTTGTCGCCGTCTTCCGCTGGGGGCTGCGGGGATTCTTCGGTGGGCTCATGCTCGCCGAGGGGCTTCTCTTCCTCTATTGCACCTGGCATGCGGTCAAGCACCTGAAGTGGCGCCCCCGTCTGCCCGACAGCCCGATACTTCGCGAATCCATCGCCTACGGACTGCCGTTGCTCGGTCTCAACATATCGGGTTTCATCACGGACTGGGGCGACCGCTTCATCATGAGCTTCTATCGCGAGCCGGGGGAGCTTGGGCTCTACGTCGCGGGCTACACCCTCGCCAACTATGCGATCCTCTCCTTCGTCCCCGCGCTGAGCAGCGCGCTCATCCCCGTCACCATGAACGCCTATGCCGAGAAGGGTGTTAAGGAGACGCAGAGCAGTCTCGAGAGTTTCCTGCGCTACTATTGGCTGGCCACGCTGCCCATCGTCTTTGGGATTACGGCGGTCGGTGAGCCGCTTATCCGTTTTGTCGCCTCCGAGAAGTTCGTCGATGCGACGATTGTCCTGCCCTGGGTTCTTGCCGCCAAGGTCGTCCAGGCGGCCTATTTCCCGTTTCTCGCCGGCCTCTTCTTGAGCAAACGAACCGGGATGCTCGCTATATTCATGGGGAGCGCGGCTGTGCTGAATATCGGACTCAACCTTGTCCTCATACCGAACTATGGGATGGTCGGCGCGGCGATCGCGACGCTCGTCGCCTATCTCTTCTACGTGATTGGCGGCGGGATCTACAGCCAGCGCTACCTGCGCCTTCGTTTCCCGTTCGGCAGCTTCTTCGCGAGCTTCGCCGCCGCCGCTGGGATGTTCCTGATCCTCCGCGTTCTCCCTACCCCTTCCGGCGATCTCGCCACACTGGCAATCAAGATTCCCGCGGGGGGAATTCTCTATATTCTGCTCTCGCTCGGCCTGAACGTCGAGGCTCGCGGAATCGCGCGCGCCGCTATTCGAAAGCTTTCTCGCTAATCTGTTCTGTGGCGGGGCCAATCCCGGCTGTGGCATGATGGCACCCTCGCAGGTTTGCCAACATCCAATGATCGGAGTGCGCATGGATACTCTCGAAACCCTGGGCAACCATCGCTCCATTCGGCAGTACCGAGGCGATCCGTTGCCCGAGGAGGACCTTTCGCGAATCCTCGAAGCGGCGACGCGCGCATCGAGCAGCGGCAACATGCAGACCTACAGCATCGTCGTTACGCGGGATGCGAAGAGTCGCGAACGCCTGTGGGAGATCCACTACGAGCAGGACATGGTGAAGCAGGCTCCCCTTCTGCTCACCTTCTGCGCCGACTGGAACCGGATGAACAAGTGGTGCCGGGCAAGCAATGCCGAGCCGGGCTACGATAACTTTCTCAGCTTTCTGGTCGGTTTCGCGGACGCCTTGATCGCAGCGCAGAACGCCGCGGTCGCTGCGGAGAGCTTGGGCTACGGTATCTGCTATATGGGGACGACAATCTGCCGAACGCAGGAGATCATCGAGCACCTGTCTCTCCCCAAGGATGTCTTCCCCGCGACAACCCTTGTCGTCGGTGTTCCCGATGAGAATCCAGATAAGCGGGCGCGGTTGCCGATCGAGGGAATCGTCCACGAGGAGCGCTACGTCGATTTCGATGCAGAACGAACGGCGGCGGTTTACAGTGAGAGGGAGACCGAAGGTTGGAAGCGTTACACGGAGTTTCCGGATCTTGCGAAGCGGATGCGGGAGTCGGGCGTTGAGAATCTGGCTCAGGTCTACACAAGCCTGAAGTACACGCGAAAAAACAACATCGCGCTATCCCACGATATACTGCGCAGCTTGAGGCAGCAGGGATTCATGGAACAGGGGCTGGAGGAGGGGGACTCGACCACTTAGTCAAGCTTTCCGCTCATCACTCTCATGTTCGTAGCAGGCAAGGCACTCGCGGTGCTTTGCATAGGTGATCCGGCATTCCTCCGCGCTGAGCGATTGGACCCAGGCGAGCCGTCTGGCGGGGGTCAATTTGCGGATCTCGTGGAACTGACAGTTCTCTGGATTGCCCCCCATCGGGCACTCGAAGATCAATCCCCTGAGGAGGCTGCGGAGCAGCTTCTCGTTGCTTGGCAAGTCCATGGCTACAACCCGATGAGCTTTCTAGTGCGGTGATTTTAAACAACTCTCGGGTCGCGCCCTGAGGTTGATAGGGTAATGTATTTCGGAGTTTAGTCAAATGAAATTAGTTATATATATTTAAATTTTGATATCTTTCTGGCAGGCATTAGCCTTGCACGGCTCGCAGCGGATAAGGAGGCGCCTTTGCCGAAGCGCAAACCCCGGTGGTTCAAGCACTCAGACCTCAGTAGCCGCTTTCGACTCGATCGGGAGACGGGCCGCATTGCTTCACCCGATCTTGCCGAAGGGGCCGGAGGCGAGGGGGATCTGCGTCTCTACGCCTCGGGCGACATCATCTGGGAGCGGGCACTCATGGGTCGCCTGCTGAAGCGTCCCCCCGAGCACCCTTTCGCCGCCATGCGCGAGGTCTGGGGAGATGGGGATATCGTCTTCGGGCAGCTCGAGACCTGTTTCGGCGAGGAACGGACCGAGAGTCTGCGGGACAAGCGGATCAGCTACCTCACCGACCCCGGTCTCCTGCCCCACTTCGCGGCGGGCGGCTTCGATCTGGCCAGCCAGGCCAGCAACCACACCATGGACAACGGCCTCGCGCCCATCGAATTCACGCGACGGGCCCTCACCAAGTCCGGGATCGCAAGCTGCGGCAGCGGCGCGAACCTGGCGGCGGCTCGCAAGCCGGCTTCCATCATCCGTCGGGGCAAACGAGTCGCCCTGCTCGCCTACAACACCTTCGATCCCGAAACGAGCGCCGAGCCCGACAGACCGGGGAATGCGCCGTTTCTCCGCTCCCTCGTCATGGAGGATATCCGCGCCTGCCGGGAAGAGGCCGACTTCGTTATCATCTCCGTTCACAAGGGGAGGGAGTTCATCGAATTCCCATCGCCGGAACATCAGGCCGACTGCCGGGCGCTCATCGATGCCGGCGCCGATCTGATCCTGGGCCATCATCCCCACATCATGCAGGGGATCGAATGGCGCAAGGGGCCGGGGGATCGCCAAGGACTCATCCTCTACTGCCTGGGGAGCTTGCTCGTCGATTACGAACCCCCGCTCTCCGGTTACGAGCAGCGCCTGTTCACGAAGAGCCAGCGAAACAACTACGTCGCGGGGGTCTCGCTTGGCGATGGCGGCGTCACCGGACTTCGCCTCACCCCCATTCGTCAGACCGAGGACGACGCGGTGCGTGTCGAGACGGATCGCGAGGCGGCGGAGACCTTTGATCTCGTCGAGTGGTGCAGCCATCCGCTCAATCACGAGGAGGGCTGCCGGAAATTCTGGCTGACGGGTTGGCCCTATCTCGTCGTCCAACACACGAGCAGTTGGATGCATTTCAGGCGCAGGCCCGCTTCGATCTCGAGCTACCTGCGCTGGTTTCTGAGAGAGGAGACGGTCCGCCTGCACTGGGGGACTTTCTTCGCCGCCGACATGCCGCGATCCGCTTTGTGGCTGCGGCGATCAATCCTAGATCTACTTCGGGTTCCGTTGCGCTGGCTCAAGCGCTGGCTCGGAGGGAGGGCCCACGCATGAATTCGATCGTTCTTCCTCGCGACAGCGCACTGCATCAACTCTTCCGCAGCTTGCCGCCCGCCTGGCGGCACAGGGGCGCATTCGCCGAGACCTGGCAACTGATAAGCAAAAGCCAAAATTGGAGCGAGGAACGACTCGCGGCCCATGTGGACGACAGGCTTAGCTGGATGGTAAAGCACGCGGCGGCCCACTGCCCCTATTATCAGGACAGTTTCAAGAGACACGGAATCGATACGGACGGCTTTGCGGGCCGCGCCGATCTCGAGGCTCTGCCGCTCATCGGCAGAGAGGAGCTGCGCGACAACGCCGAGGAGATGCTGCCCACGGGTCAGGAGCGGGAACATTTGCGAAAGGCCAGCACGGGGGGATCGAGTGGCGTCCCCGTCCATTTCTACAGACACGACGAACGCAATTACGCGACGGAACTTGCCTTCATTACCCGTTTCCGCGGCTGGGCGGGGCTCCGCGACACGAGCCGTGAGTTGGTGATGGCCGGTGGCCTGCGCGATGAGAAAGACCAGCGCGCGCTTTGGACATTGGACCGGCGGAGAAACAATCTCTTCTTGTCGAGCGACGACATCAGTCGCGACAACTTCGCCTGGATGCTCGGCCTCGCGAGAAACTTCGGTCCAATCTGTGTTAGGGGCTATCCTTCCGCTCTTGCCGCTTTCGCGGGACTGCTGCTCGAGACCGGAGAGACCTTCCCTGTACGCGCGGTCTTCACCTCTTCGGAGACGCTCTACGATGCGCAACGCCGCAGGATAGAGAAGGCCTTTTCCGCGAAGGTCTTTGATCTCTATGGGCACAGCGAGCGCGTCGTCTGCGCCGCGGAGTGCGATCGACATGAGGGCTACCATGTCTTCAGCGAGTACGGCGTGCTCGAATTGATCGATGCCGAGGGCAAACCCGTAACCGAGGAGGGAGCGGTCGGCGAGGTTGTCGGGACGACGCTTCTGCAGGATTACTTCCCCCTCATCCGCTACCGCACCGGAGATCTCGCGGTCTACACGGCGGAGCGCTGCTCCTGCGGCAGACCCTTCCCGCTGATCCGCAGACCCGACGGGCGTCTTCAGGAGTTGCTCGTCGCCAAGGGGGAGCGAAAGATCTCCATGACGAGCGTCAACAGGCACGACGACCTCTTCGATGCCGTCGATCAGTTTCAGTTTCATCAAAGCGAGATCGGCCGCGCGCGGCTAAAGGTCGTTCCCGGTCCAAACTTCAATGAAGCCGAAGCCGCCAAGATTCTGGAGGCGCTCGCCTCGCACTGCGGCGAAGGGATCGAGTTCAGCATCGAGCGTGTCGAGTCGATCGAAAAGACGAGCATCGGCAAGCACCGCTTTCTCATTCAGGAACTCGACCTCGCGCCTTGAGCCGGTAAGCGATATACTGCGGGCGACGACCCTATCGCCCGCAGGAGGAAACCGGCATGAGCGACTTCGTCTACCTGGATTACAACGCGACGACCCCCGTCGATCCCCGCGTGGCCAACGCCATGCAACCCTACCTGTCCGAGCATTACGGCAATCCATCGAGCAGTCACGCCCTGGGCCGCCGCTCGAAGGAAGCTGTCGAGAAAGCGCGCGCGCAGGTTGCGGCGATGCTGGGTTGCAAGCCGGCCGAAATCCTGTTTTGCAGCGGAGGCAGCGAGGCGAACAACGCAGCGCTGCTCGGAGTAGCGGCGGACGCGCCGGAGGGCAAGCAGCACCTGATTACGAGTTCTGTCGAACACCCGGCCATCATGGAGCCCGCCGATCTCCTCGAGACCGCAGGCTGGCGGGTCACGTATCTACCGGTTGATGGGTTGGGTCTCGTCTCGCCCGCCACTCTCGCCGATGCAATAGATAGCGAAGTCTCGCTCGTTTCGGTGATGCTCGCGAACAACGAGGTCGGCGCGATCCAGCCGTTGGCCGAGATCGCGGCGATCTGCTCGGAGCGAGGTATCCTGCTGCATACGGACGCCGCTCAGGCCGTCGGCAAGATCCCGATCGATCTCGCGAAGCTATCCGTAGATTTCATGACGATCGCCGGGCACAAGTTCTATGCGCCGAAGGGGATCGGCGCGCTGTTCATCCGCGAAGGACGCGATCTACCTCCTTTCATCGTCGGTGCGGGGCAGGAGGGTGGCCGCAGGGCGGGGACGGAGGCCGTTACTCAGATCGTAGGCCTGGGTGAGGCGGCGGCCATCGTCGCCGAGTCCATCGAGTCGGATATCCGCCACAGCGGAGATGCGAGAGACCGGCTTCTCTCCGGGCTCCGGTCCGTTCTGCCGGACGATCGACTCCGGATCAACGGCCCGCTGACGGAGAATCCCGAGCTCTGCCTTCCGGGAACACTCAGCCTTTCCATCCGTGGACTTGCGGCGTCAGATCTGTTGGCGGAGCTGGGCGATCACCTCGCCGCGAGCGCCGGAGCGGCTTGCAACACCGATGGAACCAAGGTCTCCGCCACCCTGAGCGCGATGGGGCTACCCATCGAATGGGCGCGAGGCACGCTGCGCCTCAGCGTAGGGCGGATGACGACGGACGCTGAAGTGGACCGAGCAGTCGGAATACTCGGCGGTGCCGTGAACCGACTTCTGGCCCGAGGCTAAAACGCGTTTATTCTTGAATCCATTCGAGTCGTCTCCGCATCCAATGGCCAATGTTGCGGAGATCGCACCGCCACTGTGATTTCGTCCCGCAGCCGGAATCGTGGCGAACGGTGCGAGCACCGCGGGTCAGCACTCCGTGGGGTATTGGAGTGCAGGGAAGAGCCGGGCTCACGCCCGGCTCTTTTTATAAAAAAAACCTTGAGATAACAGCCTGCCCCCGCTTGAATGAGAGCATGCTGCTATTTGTCACTTGGAATCTGTCCGGAGATGGGGAAGGGGTTGCTCCCCGTCCCGTTATTTCGGCGCACCTCTCCGAAGCCGAGCAGGCGCTCGTGAAGCGTCTGGTCAAGCGGGACGAGAGTGCGCTTGCCGAGGTATTGAAACAGCATCAGGACAGGATCTACCAACTGGCGCTCAAGATCACAGGCAGTGTCGAGGACGCCGAGGAGATTACACAGGACACCTTCCTCAAGCTGCTCGATACGATCGAGCGGTTTGAAGGTCGATCCAGCCTCGGCACCTGGCTTTACAAGTTGGGGCTCAATCAGGCTCTGATGCGCAGGCGCAAGCTTGGCCGTCGTCAGGAGCAGAGTTGGGAGGATCCCCTGCAGGCCTTCAAGGAGGATGGCCATCATGCCGCGCCCATCGGACGCTGGCGGGGATCGGTTCTCGATATTGAGCAGGAGGAAACGAAGCGGGCCGTGCGGGACGCCATCGAGGAACTCCCCGATGACTACAATACCGTGCTGGTGCTCGCGGACATCGAGGGGCGCAGTCGGCAGGAGATTGCGGAGCTTCTTGAGCTGTCGGTGCCGGCGGTAAAAAGCCGGCTCCACAGAGCGCGCTTGATGCTCAGGGCCAGACTTGCCAAGGACTTCGAGGAACCGTCTGTCGGGAAGAGTAAAGCATGACTTTCACGCCTAAGCAGATCCTCGCCATGATGGCGATGATGCTCGGCCGTCCTTTCGGCATCCGCATGTTCACATGCAAGAGCGTCGTCGAGATCCTCAGCAGCTACTTCGAGGGTGAGCTCGAGGGTTCGGCCAAGCGAAGTATCGATCTTCACATTGCGGCTTGTCCGGATTGCAAGAATTTCGCGGACACCTTCTTTGAAACGGGCAGACTCGTCAGCTCTCTTCAATACAACGAGATCCCGCCTGAGTTCCGTTTTCGTCTGCGCGAAACGCTTGCCGAAAGATTGCGAGAGCAGTAAGCCCACAATCTGGCTGCCGAGCACGGGCGACTTTTATCTACCGATAATCAAAGCGCATCGATCAAGCGCTCCAGATCCGACTCCCGATTGTAATAGTGGAAGCTGATCCGAATGCCGCCCTCGCGCGGATTGACGGCGACCTTTGCCGCGCGCAGTTTTTTCCAAAGCGCCATGGCGTCGGGGCAAGCGAGGGCGATGATCTGGCTGCCGCGCTCGGGCGCTTCGTCCTCACTCGATGAGCGATAGGGGCCGGCGGGCGAGAGCAGATTCTTTTCGGCAAGTTGCAGCAGAAGAGAATCGCGGAGGGTATCGCTGTGCGCGGCGATCCGCTGGATCCCGAGTTCTTGGATCAGATCCAGCGAGTGACCGAGACAGATGAAGTCATGGAAAGCGTAGGTGCCCACCTCGAGGCGCCGCGCGTCGTCCGAGAGGGGCTTGTCGTAGTCGAGCAACTGCGAAAATTGCCAGCGCTCGGTGTTGAGCCATCCAAGTATCGACTGCTGCAGGTCGCCGCTCGCCATGGCGTCGAGGGCGCGATCGGAGAGATAGAGCAGCCCCGAACCTCGCGGTGACAGGAGCCACTTCTGGCCGCCCGCCGCCATGAAGTCCACCCCAAGATCCTTAAGATTCCAGTCGCGATTGCCAAGGCCTTGAATTCCGTCAACGCAGAGCCAGATCTCCCGCTCATGGCAGAACTCAGCGAGCTGTTTCAAATCGGGCTGATAGCCGTTGAGAAATTGAACGCCGGCGACGGCGATTGCGCGGGTACGCGCGTCGCAAGCCCGAATGAGCAGCTCGGCATCCGCCTTCCGCTCGGGCGCCTTCGCCCAGCGGATGTCCACCCCGCGCGATGCGAGGTTCTTCCATGGGTAGACGTTTGCGGGAAACTCGCAGTCGGCCATGACGACATTGTCGCCGGTCCTCCAGGGGATAGCGGTTGCCGCGCCGGCAAGACCATAGGTCGTGTTCGGTTGAAGTGCGTAGTTCGCGGCGCGTCCTCCAAAACAGGCGGCGGCTTTGGCGCGCACGGCCTGGAGGTCGTCGAACATGTCGTAGTGACGATCGAGCTCGAGATAGTGTGACTCGGCGAAGTAGCGCTCGAGATAGCGCCGACTGCGCTCGGGGAGGATGCCATTGCTCGCCGTGGCAAAATAGGCCCACTCCTCGGTGAGGGGGAACTCTTTGCCGATGTTTTTGTCGTCAAGTAAGGTCGCCATATCCCCTCGCCGCGCGGTGGCCGGTTACTCGTTTGAATAGGGATCTACATCGAATTTCTGAAATCGTCATCCTTCGGGCGACGGCGGTGCTTTCGCTTGATGCCGAGCCAAACTTGAAAGCGCGGTGTCTCGGCAATCTGAGTCGCCGTGCCGAAGATCGATTCCATGATGCGGCCGGGTGATATCGTCGGCGGGCCGACGAGAAAGAGACGCCCCTTTGCCGCGAGAAGACGCTGAGCCTGCTCGACAATGCGGGTGGGCGTTTCGCGGTCCGCTCCGAAACCTTGATGGAGAGGTGGATTGCAGAGGATGAGATCGCAGCTTCTGTCGGGCAGGTCGGTTCCCGCGTCGCTCGGTACGACCACCGCTTCGATCCCATTTAGCCGCATCGTCTGCGTCGCGGTTTCGAGGGCAAGGGCGTCGGTGTCGGTGAGCGTAACGGAAGCGATTTTCCCCTCCGCCCAGAGAATAGCGGAGACGATTCCCGTACCGCAGCCGAGATCGAGCAAGCGATTGCCGTCGCGCGGAGAGGAGTGCTCGAGCAGCAGAGCTGTGGCATCATCCAATTGCTCCCAGCTGAAGACTCCCGGCTGCGTCGCAACCTCGACGCGTTGGCCTCGCGCTTCGGCGAAGAAGCTCGCCTTGGGATCCGCGAGCTCCCATGTGACATTCTCCTTCGGCCTTGCAATGATCAGGCGCCCTCCGGCCCGAGCGAGGGGCGGAGCTACTTCGCAGTGGGCTTCGAGAAATTTCTGAGCGGGCAGGACACCTTCGCTGCGGGTTCCGTAGACCATGATGCGGCCCTCGGGTCCCAGGCGTTCGGCGAGGCGTCGGATTTCGAGCTGAAGCGCAAAGCGCTGCTTCCCGACCGGCATGATGACCGTGTCGCCGGGTTGGGGCTCGGGTCGAGGAACATGCGCGATGCTCAGTTCGGGAAAGGCCGACGTGAGTCGCCGGGCGGTGACCAGATCGCGCTCGATGACCTCGAGCCTATCGCTGCCGAGTGACTCGAGCGCCTCGCGGACAAGCCAATCGAAGCCGGTATTGACGAGGAACCCTTTCCCCTGCTCGGGAAAGGGGATCGCTCCCGAAAGTAGCTTGCGCCTCCGCTCGATGTCTCGCGTATCCACTAGATGCTGAACTCGAGACCGAAGGCGACAGTGAGGAAGTTGTTCGTGTCGTCGCCGTAGTCGTTTTCACTCGACAGGTAGTAGCGACCCTCGAAGGTGACCGCGAAGGGGAAGATAGGGGGCTTGGCCCGCAGGCCGCCGAGAACGTGGAAACCGACCGAGCTGCCGGTGTCGAGAATCTCGTCGGGAGTGAGGCTCGATCCAGTAAGTCCCTCGTCGATGATCTTTTCCTCGAGCAACTCGCGACTCACCAAGGGGGAGATGAAATGAATGCCGGCGCCAGCGCCCGCGTAGGCCTTGATCAGCGGCAGGTTGACCATGTTGAGCTTACCGCTTGCGTAGAG
>PJEL010003538.1_pt1 | contig 13294 bp, 10 predicted proteins | sample 1853271 | NCBI WGS metagenome assembly PJEL01 (sample SAMN08108733, study PRJNA415343) | Invertebrate metagenome, whole genome shotgun sequencing project. | host: Globobulimina | place: Sweden: Gullmar Fjord | collected 2015-08 | reverse complement strand
TCCATTGCCGGCAACTGGAGAAAGAATCATGTGCCTGAAAAGACGCTCGGATTTCTGGAGAAGTTTCATAGCTGGCGAAGATAATCAATACTGTTGAAAATAGGAGAAAAAATGCGACTCATCCATTTTTGTTGCCTGTTTGGGTTACTCTTGTTGGGTTTTCTAATCCAGCCCGCCCTGGGATTTGACCATAACCACTCAAAGTTTGACCGGATTTTAAAAGCGGTTGTCTTTGTTAACGGCCCTAAAAGTCAGGTCCGATATAGCTCTCTTAAGATGACGCCCCAGTCCCTAGACCAATATCTGGGCGACATTGAGCAGGTCACCCTCTCCGAATACAAACAATGGTCCGAATCGCAGCAGATCGCTTTCCTGATTAACGCCTACAATGCCCTGACGATTAAGCTTATTTTAAGTGAATATCCGGAATTAAAATCGATTAAGGATTTGGGCGGTTTTTTTTCCGGTCCCTGGAAAGTGGAGTTTTTTACACTCTTTGGTGAGAAGAGACACTTGGATCATATAGAACATGGTCTGTTGAGAAAAAATTTCAGCGAACCCCGAATTCATTTCGCATTAGTTTGCGCATCAATCGGCTGCCCTGCCTTACGGGCTGAAGCCTTTGTTCCAGAGCACCTGGATTTTCAACTGAACGATGCCATGAAAAGCTTTCTCAAGGATACGGATCGAAATTTTTTCAACTCGAAAACCGACACACTGGAGATCTCGTCTATTTTTAAATGGTTCAAAGGGGATTTTGTTAAAGTGGCTGGGTCAGTCCAGGCGTTTATTGCGCCCTGGATAACAGACGATATCTACCTCAGGTTGCGGTTGCGCAATGAAGAGCTGGAAATTAGTTATCTCGACTACGATTGGAACCTAAATGACGTCAAATAGGAAGCAGGAAACCAGCCATCAGTCCCGACGCATTAAAAGAGAGATCAAAACCACCCTGGTGATGATCAAACTGTATTGTAAAAAACAACATGCCTCAAAAGAGCTGTGCCCTGATTGTACAGACCTGTTAAACTACACCATGCGGCGCATTGATAAATGCCGCTTTGCACTGAATAAACCAACCTGTGCCAATTGCACAGTTCACTGTTTCAAACCCTTTTATCGGGAAAAAATCAGGCAGATCATGAGGTTTTCCGGACCGCGGATGAGTTATCGGCACCCAATTCTGACGTTTTTTCATTTGCTGGATAAGTTTCGCAAACCCGCTGAACAAACTCCTCACAAAAGAGCCGAAGATATTTAAAGCTTCTGCTCATCACAGCGAGCCGTCCTTTTGTGAAAAATGCCTACCTCAAAAGTCATTCAAATGATAATTCGAGTTTATCCTGACGCCCTTGCAAATAATATTTAAAGGAGATTATGATAGATAAGACAATTGATAATCGTCGATCGGCAACCCAAAATTTTATCAGCGGAGAAACAATATAATGCGGGAACCTGGATTCAACACCAAAGCGATACATGGCAACATTTCCAAACCAGACGTTCACCGCGCTATCCGTTTCCCCGTTTATTCCGGCGTCGCTTATGAATTTGAAAGTGCGGAAGACATTGAAGGGGCCTTTAAAGGCACGAAGCCAGCACACATTTATTCCAGGAGCAGCAATCCCACGGTAGAGGCGTTTGAAAAAAAACTGACCTCTCTCGAAAACGGACATGGAACTGTCGCACTTTCATCAGGAATGGCTGCGATCGGAAATACGCTTTTGAATCTCCTGGAAAGTGGCGACAATATTCTGGCTTCAAATTATCTATTTGGCAATACATATTCCCTCTTCAAGCATACCCTGCCAAGCTTTGGTATCGAAACCCGCTTCATAGATGTGGCCAACCCGGAAACCATCGAGCAATTTGTCGACAGCAGAACCCGGCTTATATTTTTTGAAACTATCTCCAATCCTCAAATGATCGTCCCGGATATCGCTTTATTAGTGGATATCGCCAAATCAAACAACTTAACGATCATTATTGATAGTACCGTCACCTCACCCTATCTTTTTCAAGCAAACGATTATAGTGCGGATCTCGTGATTCATTCGACCACCAAATATATATCCGGTGGGGCTACCAGCGTGGGCGGTGCCATTGTTGACCTGGGGAATGGCGATTGGGACAGATACGCCAGTTTACAGAAGTATCACCACTTAAAGCAGGATGCGTTTCTGACCCGACTGCGCAAAGAGGTCTATCGAAATTTTGGCTCCTGTATGTCTCCCCAGGCAGCTCATTTTCAAAGCCTGGGTTTGGAAACACTGTCGTTGAGAGTGGAAAAAAGTTGTGCTAACACCCTGTCGGTGGCAGAATTTCTGGAACAGAGGCAAGACGTCACCGCGGTTTTTTATCCCGGACTCGAATCATCTCCATTCCATGAAATAGCTCAAAAACAATTTAGTGGCGGTTTCGGCGGGATTTTAGGTTTTGAATTAAAGGATAGGGAAGCGTCTTTTAAGTTCATCAATTCACTTAAACTAATTCGATGTGCAACGAATTTAAATGATAATCATTCCCTGATAATCCACCCTGCTTCAACGATTTATGCCGATTTCACGCCGGAGCAGATAAGTGAAATGGGTGTCTCCGAGCAACTCATCCGGCTGTCTGTGGGAATTGAAGATGTTGAAGACTTGATTTATGACATTGAACAGGCACTGGCCTGTGTTAAGTAGACTTTTAAAAATAAGAGACAGAATTAACACATACCCATGGTGAGTATAACTGGAAATAGAAATGATTTGTGAACAGTCTCCGTATTTGTTTAAGCATTAAAATTCTTATATTTTGTATGAATAGGAGAAAGTGTGGACTACAGTGATGAACAGATTGAACGGTATAGTCGCCATATCATATTGAAAGAGGTCGGCCTGGAGGGCCAGATGAAGATCTCTCAAGCGAAGGTCCTTGTCATAGGCGCCGGTGGTTTGGGGTCTCCAGTCCTATTGTACCTTGCCGCAGCCGGCGTTGGCACAATAGGGATAGCCGACAATGATGTGCTTGATCTCAGTAACCTGCAAAGACAAGTGATCCACTCAACACCGGACCTGAACAGACCGAAAGTCGATTCTGCCAGAGACAGAATCAACTCTCTCAATCCTGACGTGCATGTTGAGGCATTCAATGGTTTGATCACTTCTGATAACATTCTGGAAATAATAGAGAAATATGATTTTGTGATTGACGGAACTGATAATTTTGCTTCCAAGTTTTTAATCAATGATGCCTGCGTGATGGCTGGTAAGCCATTTTCCCATGGCGGCATTTTACGGTTTCATGGTCAGATCATTACCGTGATTCCCCATGAATCTGCCTGTTACCGTTGTGTGTTTGTGGAGCCACCACCGCCTGATTCGGTCCCCACCTGCAGCCAGGCCGGGATTTTAGGTGTGATGGCGGGTGTGATGGGCACGTTGCAGGCTAATGAGTGTTTAAAGTATATTATAAATCAGGGTGATCTGTTGACCGACAGACTCTTAATATTTGATGCCCTGAAGACAAGCTTCGATAAAGTCAAATTGAAAAAGAATCCCAAATGCCCGGTATGCGGAGAAAATCCAAGTATTACGGACTTAACGGAATATGAACAGGCTGTCTGCGATATTTAGCGATGAACTTTTACCAGTTACCAGAAAATTTACCCGCAGAAATCGATTCACTGGAAGTGGCTATCAATGACTTTAGAAAAGGCCAAATCCATCCCATCAAATTCCGCGCGTTACGAGTCCCGTTCGGTGTATACGAGCAGAGAGAACAAAACACATTTATGATTCGAATTAGAGCAACCGCAGGCGGGGCAACTCCTGAGCAGTTGATCCGCGTGGGCAGCCTGGCCAAAGAGTTCGGCAAACCTGTCATTCACATGACAACCCGCCAGGAAATGCAACTGCACGATATCAAACTGGACGACACACCCACAATCATGCGGAAGCTGGTGGAGGTAGGACTTTCCTGTCGGGGCGGCGGTGGGAACACCATGCGCAATGTGATGGCCTCCTTCGATTCCGGAATTAATCCATCCGAAGAATTTGACGTCACTCCTCACGCCATTGCCCTGAGTAGTCATTTGCTGGCTGATGAGGACTCATGGAGTCTGCCCAGGAAGTTTAAAATCTGTTTCTCCAATTCAGCTCAGGATCACACCCTGGCTGTGTTCAACGATCTGGGATTTATCGCCAGAACCCGTCAGAGGCAAAGAGGATTTCAAGTTTGGATCGCAGGCGGCATGGGCTGCAGGCCCCGCTTAGCCAGGCTACTGCAGGATTTCATCCCCGAGGACCAGGTCCTACAGGTTTATTTGGCTATTAAACAGCTGTTCTATACTCACGGTAATCGGAAAAACAAAAACTCCAACCGCTTACGATTTTTATGGGATGAACTGGGGGAAGATCAATTCCTGGAGATTTATCAACGGGAGTTTGATCAGGTTGAAAGCAGTTCGGAGAACCGTCTGGAATTAGCAGAAGTGCAAAATTATGGAGATGTGAGCAATCTCACGCCGCTGACAATTTCAAATGAGAGCTATAATACATGGGAGCGTAGATATGTCTCCACTCAAAAGCAACCAGGGCTGAGAACTGTTCAGATTCCCCTCAACAAAGGCGATATCAGTGCTGATGATGTGATTACCCTGGGAAACCTGTTGACCTCTTTCGGCAGTAATGTACTGCGTTTTACAACACGTCAGAATATTCAGTTGCGAAACATTCCCCAGGAATATCTGGGTCACATATTTAACACCGTTTTTCAACTGGATACCTTATCTGACAGCCCGGGTATCGTTGGCAACCTGATTTCGTGCAAAGGCGCCAAAACATGTACTGCCGGGATCTGCTTTTCCCAGGATGCCGCCCAAGCGGTTCAGCAAACCCTGACCTATTCTGACTCAGCCCTTGAGCTGCCTGATGAATTGAATATCAATATTTCGGGATGTCCAAATTGTTGTGGACAGCACTATGCCGGAGATCTGGGGTTTTCCGGCAAAGTCGCCAGAAACAATGGTCGAACATTCCCGGCATATTGGATTTATGGCGGCGCCAGCCCCAACTCAACCGCGCCTCGCTTTGCAGAAAGGACAGGCTGGGTTCCAGCCAGGGCGCTACCGTCAGCAGTCCAGGAAATTCTGGAAAAATACAGCAAACATAAAACGCAGTATCCCCTTTTCGCTGATTATTTTATCAACGGCGGGCAGCAAGATATGTTGAATATCTGCGAAAAATACCAGCGGGAAATGCCGACTTATGATGAGAATAGCGAGTATTACACCGATTGGGGGACTGAAACGCCGTTTTCAACTCGCAATCTAGGACATGGTGAATGCTCCGCCGGGGTCTATGACATGATTGAGGTGGAGATGGATGCCATTCATTCAAATCAGCAGAAGGTATCCGTTTTAAAAAATGGAGATGAACTTCAAACAACCTTGTGGGATATTGTTTTTTCAGCAGCCAACATGTTGTTGGTTACACGGGGAGTTGATCCGGAGAAGGAAGATGCGGTTTTTAGTGAATATATCAGCCATTTCTTTGATACCGGTCTGATACCGGAATCTTACAAAGGCATCGTCACTGCTGCGCGAGAATGGGATTTAAGCACTCTGAAACAGGAGAAGGAGAAAGTCTGCGAGCTCGGTGATGTCATGATCCAGTTATACCATAAAATGGATAATTCGATGCGTTTTCCGGGTGAGTCGCCGGCGGCTGTACCTTCAGAATCGAAGGGGGAACAAATAGATAGAACCAAGGATCTCAGAAGAGTTGCTTGTCCCATGAACTTCGTGAAGACCAAAGTAGAGCTCGCCGGTATGTCATCGTCTCAGGTTCTGGAAATCCTGTTGGACGATGGCGAACCGATTGATAATGTCCCTCGTTCTGTTATCAGCGAAGGACACACCATCCTCTCACAGGAAAAGACCGACAATTACTGGACCGTGGTGATTAAAAAAGCATAAACATTCCATCTAGTATCCATTCTCCCTGATCTATTCATAAATGGTAAAAAAGAAGTCCTTCTTAATACCAGGATTGAAAGGTTTCAAGATTAATGTAAGGCCAGATGCTTAAAAATCAATCATTTTTTAGCGATTTTAGCCAGGGCATGCGATATGGAGATGAAACTCGCTATCACCTCGATGACCTGCCCTATCTCCTCAGCTGGCCATTTGTGTATATCCTGAAGAAAACGAGGGTATCACCAAATCAAATCGGTCTTTTGTCATTTTTAACAGGTTTGGTCTTTCTGGGGGGATTGCTGAGTGGTTGTGCTCAGACCCGTCACGGCCTTTTGTCGCAAGTTCTGGGATTGAGAATCCTTCTCGATTGTATTGACGGACAGCTGGCTCGCTACTCAGATCAGACTTCCAATTTGGGCGCTCTCTACGATCTAGTCGCTGATTTTGTTTTCGCTCTGCTTCTTTTTGTGACGTTAGCTTACATTTTAACCACAGAATACAGCATTGAACCCCTCCGGGCTGGCTTGATCTGCCTGCTGGCGTTTTTCTCATTTGTCATCACAGCGACGGTCCATTCCTATCTGGTTCTTCTGGGAGAATCAACCGACCTCCCCATTACAGAGATCAAGGAAATGTTTTTTGGCGACCTGCCAAACGACTTTCCCCATGATGCTGCTTACAAAAGAAAACTGATTTTCTTTAATCAACTGTTTGGTATGACTTGGCGCCCTGTTTCTTTGATGGTGTCATCTTTATTGAAGCAGAGAATCCCACGAAAGAAAATCGAGGTTTTACTCCATCTGCTCTCATGGATTGAATATGGAATGCATCTGGTAGTTTTATGGGTCATCATATTGACTCAATCTCCCCTGCTCTATTTTTTGATATTTGAGATCATTCTCCTGGGGCTCACGATTCTTTTATTGTCACCATTCCTTCAAAAGAACGGGAATGGTGAATAGCGGGGCTACACCGGATTGATCCTACATTGGTACTGCGTAAGGCGGGTGAGAGGATGACTTTATCACAATTAAGGTGAATTGGGAAAAGTCGTTTTAGAAAAAAGATTTCTGATCCTTTTGCAAAAAATACAGATAATCGTTATACTCAGAATTAGCTGTATACAAAATTCGTATCCCACAAGGATGAAATGATAATATGGATGCAAACACCTTGCGACAGATGAGAGGTAAACATGCCCATGAAACCAAAAATTCTAATTGTAGATGATAACACCGAGGAGCTATTCCTTCTCGACAAAATGCTGCATAAGAACTTTGATGTTGATGTGATATCAGCGACCAGTGGTCAGGAAGCCTTAAAAACATTTGGTGAAAACGATTTTGCCCTGGCTATACTTGATGTACAAATGGAGAAAATGGATGGATATGAGTTGGTAGAAGTCATACGAGAAAAAGAAAAGACAAAATACCTTCCGATTATATTTATGTCCGGAGTTCACTTTGATGAATTCAGTGTCTTTAAAGGATATGAATCAGGAGCAGTCGATTATCTAACTAAACCGTATATCCGTGAGATATTAATAAGCAAAACTCAAGTTTTTTTGGACCTGTTCCATCAAAAAACACAACTTCAGCAAGATATTGAGGAAAGAATAATTATCGAAAAAAAACTGCAATCATTCAACCAGGAGCTTGAAAATCAGGTCAATCAAAGAACGTCAGAATTAACAAAAGCCAAGGAAGAGGCGGAACGAGCAAATCGATTAAAAAGTGTATTTCTGGCAAATATGTCCCATGAATTTAGGACACCAATGCACCATATCGGTAGTTACGCATATCTCGGAATCAAACGGTTTAAGGCTCAAGATGAACAGACCCTGGATTGTTTTGAGAAGATCATGGATGCAAGTGAAAGAATGATGAATTTAGTAAATGACCTGTTTGATTTGTCAGAGCTGGAAGCCGGAAAAAAGAAGTATTCATTCGCAAAAAACGATATCTTAGCGATTATAAACGAAAACATAAGTCAATCTGACCATCAACTTAAAGCAAAAGAAATCTCCATCGAAATCAGCCAACCCACAGTTCCGACGAATGTCGTTTGTGATCTGCTAACCATCAGCCAGTTAATCCAGAATTTATTATCAAATTCAATTAAGTTTAGCCCGAACAACAAGAAAATTTCTGTGTCATTTAATGCAAAAGAAGTATCTTCTGAAGAAAAGCCAGACCTTGAACCACCTGATCTATCTCTATTAGTCTCAATAAAAGATGAAGGACCTGGCATTCCTGATGATGAATTGGACTTTATATTCGATAGATTTAATGAAAGCAGTAAGACAATAACGGGAGCAGGCGGAACGGGACTTGGGTTAGCCATCTGCAAAGAGATCATTAGTGCCCACAACGGAAAAATCTGGGCGAAAAACAATCCCGAGGAGGGGGCGACATTCTACTTTTTTCTGCCATATATTCAAGAATCACAATTTTTGGATAGACGGTGAAATAGGTTGAATGGAATGGATTGAAAAACTAGTCGCTTGGCAACATGATTCGACTTCACATAAAAATCCCCATTTCATTCCGATGGTCCTATCATAACCTGGATCTACCATCAGGAAAACATCCAAGCCTTCCAGTGACTGAAATTTAAAAGCGCCTGGGCCTTGCTTTGATTGATAAAGCCCTTGGTTTATGATAGTGTCTAACACACAATGTCAGCCTACCCGCATTGAAATCTTCCTATAATTTGAAGTTTAAATCCGGATGATTCCTAAAGTTAGTCATATTTCCTTCGATCCGCGGATAGGTATAGGGTGAACTTAAGAAAATTAAACTACGGCTATTGCTTATGAGTTCCAAAATCACAGATAAGCAGGTTTTAGATGCCCTGCGCATCGTTATGGATCCAGAAATGGGTGTGAATGTGGTGGATTTGGGCCTGGTGGAATCCATGAACATCACCGGTTCGACCGTATCTGTATCTCTGGGAATGACCAGCCCTGCTTGTCCCGTGACCCCGATGATCTGCCGTAACGCCAAAGAAGCGCTGCTCAAAACAGAGGGCATTGAAATCGCAGAAGTGAGTGTGGCGGAGAACTTCAAGTGGTCTCCTGACCGTATGACGCCCTTTGCCAGGCAGATGCTGGGGGCAGGTCCGGGAGATATGAGCTTTACACCAGTTCAGACAGCAGAACCCATAGCAGCCAACTTTAAAATCAATGAAAAAACGGCCTGGCACTGGTTGCCGTTCCTGGCATTTGCGATGATTTGTCTGGTCTGTGGTCTCTGGGCCGGTCTGGTGAGACTGGGGTGGGATTGGCCCCTGGTTAAATGGTATTGGCTTGTTGTGCACGGGCCGATGATGGTCGGGGGTTTTCTGGGAACCGTGATTGGGCTGGAGCGAGCTGTTGGCCTGGGGAAAAAATGGGCAACCATCGCGCCACTTGGAGCCGCACTCGGAGCCGTCAGTTTTCTTATTGTAGAATCCCAGCCTGTATCCGCATCTTTGATATCGGCAGGCAGTTTCTTTTTATCCATTATATTCATGTCACTTCTGCGGAAGCACCTGAATCTGGCAACGTTGACCATGACACTGGCTGCCATCTGTTGGTTAATCGGTAACCTCTTATGGTTGTCCCACAATATCATTTTCCTGGTGGTTCCCTGGTGGATCGCTTTTCTGGTATTAACCATTGCAGGGGAGCGGCTGGAACTGAATCAGTTTTTAGTCCCGACAAAAACCACCTTGGCTAGTTTTATCTGCTGCTCTGCGGTGATCCTGATCGGATGTATCGTGTCGGTTCAGAGTTATGATCTGGGATCGAGAATCCTGGCGGCTGGTCTATTTGCCATCGCCATCTGGCTCTGGATTCATGATATCGCACGACGAACCATCAGGCAAAAGGGATTGACGCGATTTACGGCGGCATCTCTTCTGACTGGATATGTCTGGCTGGTGGTTGCCGGAATCATAGGGGTTTATTATGGAAACCAGGGAGCGGGAGTCATTTATGATGCCTTCATACACAGTGTCTTCATCGGCTTTGTCTTTTCCATGATATTTGGTCATGCACCGATTATATTCCCGTCGGTGCTAAACAGACCCCTGAATTATCATCCCAGTTTTTACCTGCACCTGATCGTTTTACACATTGGATTGGTTCTAAGAATCATCGGGGATCTTGGAGACAGCTGGGAACTCAGACTGTGGGGCGGGCTCATCAGTACGGTGGCTGTAGCCCTGTTTATTCTAAGCACACTTCGCTCAATGCTGTTCTCAAACAGGGGGAGCCAGGCCGCCAACTCTTAGGGACCGTTAAAAAAACTTCGTTGAGATCGTTTATAAATAATTTCACATAATCTGATTGCAAAAGTCCCAAATGCCGGACGTTTTGCAATCAGAATGTGAACTAATTTCTAAGCCGACTCTTAATTAATCCAACATCAATGGATCCAGAATATTCCATTTCACAATCAGAAACAGATATACGCCCAGAATTACCATACAAATTACAATCATCGCTGTAATTTCTAAAATAAACCGTATCGAACTGTTCTTCTGTTCCTTCAAATCAAAAATTATTTCCGAGGCCCCCATCACGGTACCCGGTTCGATTGTTCCCTCGTCCATTCTTTCATGGCACTGCTGACATCGATCATCAGCAAGGTAAGGTGACACATATCGGAACTGAGTATCACTGATCCAGCCCTCCTGCTTCTTTCCTGATTCCAGAACCTTCATGATGAGCTCATCTGTTGCCTGATTGTCTTCCTTGATACCGTGTTGTTTTTCAACAACACGACTGCGAATCAGCCTGAACTTAAATTCTGTCTTTGTCTGATACTTTTTCACTAAGGATCGTATCGATTCCGGATTGCCGGTAGTAATCATCGTCGAAAGCAAGCTTTCTTTGATAATGCCTGACAGCTCCATGGATTTGGTTCTGGCGGCATTTACATCTCTTTGGTAAAAGCGGTAGGGTAGAAAAACTAAAAAAAGTATTGTGACGACTAATGTGACCACTATAAATGCCCTGATCAATCTTTTGTTCAGACCCGGTTGGATCATTGATGTATCCAAATTTTCCATGCTTTTACCCCTCTCTTCCTGTCACAGGTTGGTCAGACGTTCGAAAATGTCACATCCGGATTTCAGATGTTTTCGCCTAATTTGTAACACGCTGATTCAAATTTGCCAATAAATTTAGATTAAAACGTAACTATTCACCAAACTCCCAGAACCGAAGGGATGCTGAACAGCTACATTAAAACAGGATAAACGAAACAAAAGCGGATGGTGCTTTGGAAGGCCTGAGGGGGAATGTCTGCCCGGAGTGAATGATTTAAATGAGTAAGACTGAGGTTGGTTTTTTTGAGAGAGACATTTCGTCCCGGGCAGATAATTCAGATTTCATATCTAGCCTGCAAGTGGCAGGCTCACAGTAAATTTCTGCCGTAGGATGGTTTAATGGGTTAAGCCTTGAAGGCCTCATACCCTTCCAGAATATCCTTGCGATTGACACTGGCGACCGGGCAGGAGGAACGCAGTACGACCTCTTCAACCGTGCTTCCAAGGATCTCCTTCGGCTGAAAGATGCTGCCGGTATGATGGGCCATGGCAATCAGGTCAATGTCCATTTCACGGGCGTACTTCAGGATTTCGACATAGGGGATTCCTTCCCAGACTATGGTTTCGAAGTTTTCATGTCCTCCCATTTCCGAGACGTACATGGCTTTCATTTTGGAATGGGCATCTTCGATTTTTTGTTCAACCTCAACCTGGGATGGGATTTTCCCGAACTGCTGACCAGTTATATCCACACCGTGAAAGATATGCAGTTTAGATTTGTTCTCTTTTGCAAATTTCAGTGCAAACCGAAACGCGGGCATAGAAGATTTGGTCAGATCCGTTCCAAAAAGAATATTTTTTACATCCCAAAGGTTTGTCTTATAAGGCCGGCTGACAATTAAAACCGGGCAAGGAGCTGACTTTGCAACCTTCTGCAATGTATCACCGGTTACATTCCGATAGCGTACGGCGTCTGAATCGATGATTTGTTTATGGGCACCCAAAATCATCAGGTCGATCCCCTCTTTTTTGATTTTTCTCAGAATTTCCCTGTCAGGAGACCCAACCGTACTCTTCACTTCTACATTTTGATACTGATCCAAATATTCAGCATAGGTCGTCTTGATCTCTTTGGTCACGACTTCGTCGTAGTCCTCACTGTAGGCCTCTTTTTCGCCGGTTTTGACGTCAATGACATATTGACTGAATCCGCGACTGGGCGTACCGAAAACATGGAAGACAAAAAGCTTGGCATTATATTTCATCGCCATATCAAACGCATAGTCAGCTGCATAGTCGCAGTCGGGCGTCATCGTTGTTGCGAAAAGAATTTTTTTAAACATTTTGTCCCTTTATGGTTTTCGTTTTTTATTTATAAATTTTTGAGCAGAGGTCCCAATGTTTAACTGCTATGCCTAACTTCTATTCCGGCAAGTATTCAAGACAATTATATCACTTGAAATTGATTCCAGCTGTAATCAAGCACATAGAACTTACACTTTATCTATATCAATCTTCATCTTCGTCGTCCAACTTGAATTTATCTGGAACAATAGCCATATCAACCAGAATCGGTTTCAGGAAGCTCCACCGGATGTCCAGTTTGTAAATCTTGGCCATATCCCGGATCGCATCCCAGCAGTTGTGGCAGGGGGAAATCACAAGTTTACAGTCGGTTGCGAGTATCTGGTCCATCTTAACCTTCAGTCCCACATTGCGCTCATGGTGATACTTTCCGATTCCGTTGAATCCGCCACCGCCGCCGCAACAATAGTTATGTTGACCATTGGGTGCCATTTCACGAAAATCCTCAGCGATGTAACCCATAATTTCTCTGGTAATCTCTCCCAGACCGCCGTTTCGAACGTAATTGCAAGAGTCCTGCAGTGTAACAGGCTCTTTGATCTTCTTGGAAGGATCCAGTTTTAATTTTCCGGTTCTTAAGGCTTCCGCCACCCATTCCACGTAGTGTATGCTTTCGACTGGCGGTTGTCCTGATTCAAGTCCTGCCCAGTATGGTCCTTCAATGACGGTAGCACGATGGGCATGCCCACATTCCGTTCCGATCATTCGCTTGGGCTTTAACCGGTTCATCGCATCATATACATTCTCAACCTGTGCTTTACAGGATGCCCAGTCACCGGCAAACATACTGAGACTGGTCTGTTCCCAACCTTCGCTAGGTACGGTCCAGTTTTCGCCGGCCAGGTTGAACAAAATGGCGGCTTCAGTGATATCTTCCGGATAGTGTTTGGCTTCGCGGGCATTCAGTGTATACATAATATCCGCGTTTTCCTTGTC
>PJEL010003537.1_pt1 | contig 13295 bp, 8 predicted proteins | sample 1853271 | NCBI WGS metagenome assembly PJEL01 (sample SAMN08108733, study PRJNA415343) | Invertebrate metagenome, whole genome shotgun sequencing project. | host: Globobulimina | place: Sweden: Gullmar Fjord | collected 2015-08 | reverse complement strand
GGCCGACACATGAGCAAGATCGAACGCTGGGATGTCGAGAACGAACAGTTCTGGGAGGGCGAGGGCAAGAAAATCGCCAACCGCAACCTATGGATCTCGATCCCCAATCTGCTGCTTGCATTTGCCGTATGGCTCTACTGGGGGATGGTCGCGAAGTTCATCCAGAAGATCCACTTCTCCAACCCCGATCTGTTCAACTTCACATTCATGAACGATGGGGACGCCTATTCGGGTGACGCCTATCGCGCCCTCCTCTTTACGCTTCCCGCTGTCGCGGGGCTTGCTGGAGCGACCTTACGCATTCCGAACTCGTTCATGATCGCGATCTGCGGCGGCAGAAACGTCAAGTTCATGACCTCGCTTCTTCTGCTTCTTCCCGCACTGGGGGCGGGCTTCGGCTTGCAGAATCCGAACACACCCTTCTTTACCTTTATTCTGCTCGCCGCGATGTCCGGGGTTGGCGGTGGCGCCTTCGCATCGTCGATGTCCAACATCAGTTTCTTCTTCCCTAAAAAGATGCAGGGCTTGTCGCTGGGTCTCAACGCGGGGCTCGGCAACCTCGGCGTCAGTGTCATGCAGTTCCTGCTCCCCTGGATCATCACATTCGGCGCCTTTGGCGCAATCGGCGGCGACCCGAATATGGTGGGAGACAAGCCGCTCTGGATTCAGAATGCCGGTCTGGTCTGGGTACCGATCTTGGCCTTCTTCTGCGTTCTCGCCTTCTTCTTCATGAACAATCTGCCTCAGCACAAGTGCGGCCCGACGCCCGTCGCGATCGGCAAGTACCTCTGGCTAACGCTCCTTGGGCTGATCGGCGCCGGTGTCGGCGTGACCCTGCTCATTATCCCCTGGGGCGGTTTCCCCGTCTTGCTCAAGACCTTTGTCGTTCTGATCGTGGCGGTTGGCGTCACCCTGCTCGTGATGCGCACGATGACGCCGAAGGAGACGAAGCAGAACCTGATCGGCCAGTTCAAGATCTTCGACAACAAGCACAACTGGATCATGACCTGGCTCTACACAATGACCTTCGGTTCGTTTATTGGGTATGCCAACGCCTTTCCGAAATTGATTGACGATGTCTTCGGCGTCATCCGCGTGAGCCCCGATGGGTCGCCGCTCGCCGAGGGGATTCTGAATCCGAACGCTCCGATTTCGGCGAAATTCATCTGGATCGGCGCAGGCGTTGGCGCGCTCATCCGTCCGGTTGGCGGCTGGTTGTCGGACAAGCTGGGTGGGGCGCGAGTGACGCACTGGGACACCATCGTCATGATCGGCGCAACCATCGGCGCAGGGGCCTTCGTTTCGCTGGCGAGCCGCTCGCCGCAACCGGAGCAGTATTTCCTTCCCTTCCTGCTGCTCTTCATCCTTCTCTTCGCGACGACTGGAATAGGTAACGGATCAACATTCAGGATGATCCCGATCATCTTCTCGAAAGAGCAGGCCGGACCCGTCCTCGGTTGGACATCGGCCATCGCAGCATATGGCGCCTATCTCATTCCCAAGATCTTCGCGACGCAGATCAAGGCGGGAACGCCGCAGTATGCGCTCTATGGATTCGCCGCGTACTACCTGAGCTGCCTGATCGTCAACTGGTGGTTCTACGCGCGCAAGAACGCGGAGATGCCCTGCTAAAAAACGTGAGCCCACTTATCGGAGGGAGTCCGCTAGATGGAAGTGCGCAATAAAGCAACGTCTATCGATCTATTTAGTCTGAAGACGCCGCAGATGCGGGCCTTCCACATGACGTGGTTCGCTTTCTTCCTGTGCTTCTTCGCATGGTTCGGTATAGCACCGCTCATGGCGATCGTTCGCGACGAGCTCAACCTGACGAAGGAGCAGATCGGCAACACGATCATCGCCTCGGTGGCGATCACGATCGTCGCGCGACTTTTCATCGGCTGGCTCTGCGACAGGATCGGGCCTCGGCTCAGCTACACCTGGCTGCTGATGCTGGGGGCTCTGCCCGTTATGGGGATCGGACTGGCGGACAGCTACCATTCCTTCCTGCACTTCCGGCTGGGCATCGGCGTGATTGGAGCGTCTTTCGTCATTACGCAGTACCACACTTCGGTGATGTTCGCGCCGAATGTCGTAGGGACGGCGAACGCCACATCTGCCGGCTGGGGGAACCTGGGCGGCGGGGTGACGCAGATGATCATGCCGCTCATCTTCGCCTTCTTCCTTGCAATGGGACTCACCGACGAACGCAGCTGGCGGATGTCGATGCTCATCGCGGGCTCCGTCTGCTTTCTTACCGGACTCGCCTACTACAAGTTCACGACCGACCTGCCCGACGGCAACTTCAAAGAACTGCGCGCACGCGGCGAACTGCTGCAGCCCAAAAAGAACAAAGGGGCGTTCTGGAGCGCGGCAAAGGACTACCGTGTCTGGGCGCTGTTTCTCATCTATGCCGCCTGCTTCGGTATCGAGTTGACGATCAACAACATCGCCGCCATCTACTACATGGACCGCTTCGAGCTCGGTCTTAAGACCGCCGGCCTCGTAGCAGGGCTCTTCGGTCTGATGAACATCTTCGCGAGAACCCTTGGCGGTTTCATCAGCGACCGCTTCGTGCGGACGGGGGGCCTCAAAGGCCGCGTGCGCTGGCTCTTCATCGCGCTGCTGATCGAGGGGATCGCGCTGATCTTTTTCTCGCAGATGAGCGTGATCGCGCTGGCGATTCCGATGATGATCGTTTTCAGCCTTTTCGTGCAGATGAGCGAGGGTGCGACGTATTCGATTGTGCCCTTCATCAATAAGCGCGCGCTGGGGGCCGTTGCGGGCATCGTCGGCGCCGGCGGAAACATGGGGGCCGTCTGTGCGGGTTTCCTGATGCGGGCGGAGAGCATCAGCTATCAGCAGGGGCTCTTGATTTTGGGGTTCTGCGTCGGCGCGATCGCCTTTGCCACGTATCTGGTTCGTTTCAAGCCCGCGCAGGAGGCCGCCGCCGCCGAGGAGTTCAATATCGCAATGAAGCGGCGGGCCGAGGAGCGCAAGGATCGAGCACCACTCAGCGACCTCATTCCCGGCATCAAGCACGTCCGTCCGATGGATGCCCTGCGTATCTATCTGGGGATCGCGCTCGTCGTGAAGGGGATCTACTTCATCATGAACATGTCCGAACTCGAACTCAGCCTGAACGGCAACTTCGGCATTGGGCAGACGATGATCGCCTGGTCGGTGGTATTCGCCCACGTGATCGCGGGCGCCAGCTTGGCGCTCGGCTTCGTCACACGGTTAGCCGCGGGAGCGAACGCCGTTATCCTGCTCGGCGCGGCGGTCATGAGCCTGATCGGCAACGTGAGTGGCGGCTTGCTCGTCGCCAATACGGAGTTCCAGTTCACGCTATTCATTTTCTTCTCGCTCGTGTTGCTCGTGTGGCGCGGTTCGGGTCCTTTCTCCCTCGATCACCTGCTTCGCATCGACGCGGAGCGGGAGCCGGAGCTCTTCTAGGCACGGCAATCGCTTAAAACTTGAGGTTTGTGTCACGTAACAGAAGCGGTCCTTTGGGGCCGCTTTTGTCGTAGGTGCCTATGGCAAAGATCTTTGCCGATACCCGGAGTCGTGAGGATCGAGGGGGAGGGTCGCCAGGGTGGATTGAAGTTGCGCCGGTCCTTTATCTGACTTAGCTTGATTGAAAGAATCGGGGCTCAGGGCTCGCTTCCGTTCTTCCTCCCCCGTCATTTTTGGGAGCTCCGGCAAAAAAGAGGATGACGATCGCCGTGAAAATTCGAACCGTGATTACGTGCTACGACTATCCCTCCGCGAGAGCGTTTGATGAGTCCTATGTTGACATGATTTTTGTCGGCGATTCCGTCGGGACGAACGTGCTCGGCTATCAATCGGAGATTGAAGTCACGATGGGCGACATGTTGCACCACTTCAAGGCCGTGCGCCGAGGTGTGAAGAACAAGCCCGTGATGGTGGATATGCCCTACGGCAGCTACGCGAGTATCGATCTGGCTCTCGAGAACGCGGCCCTCTTTTGGGATCGTGGCGCGGATATCATCAAAATCGAGGGGGGGGAGAGTCTGGCGCCTACGGTGAGCGCGCTTACCGCTGGCGGTGTCGCCATCATGGGGCACATCGGCTTTCAGCCCCAGCTGATGAGCCGCACGGGCCACAGCGTTGTCGGGGCAACCGCCGATGTGGCTCTGCAACTCTATCGGGACGCGCAGGCCCTGAGAGACGCCGGCGCGAAGTGGTTGCTCCTTGAATGCGTGCCGGAGATGGTGGCGAAGGATATTACAGAGGCGATTGGAATTCCCACGATCGGAATCGGTTCCGGCAAGTACTGCACGGGGCAAGTTCTCGTCTCGACGGATCTTCTGGGATGGTATGACCTCCCGCTCCGCTTCGTTAAGCGGTATGACCGATTTGCTGAGAATGCGAGGAAGGCCATCAATCGATGGGTGCAGGAAGTCGTTCGTGAGGAGTACCCGGCCAGAAATCATGGCTTCAGGATTCGCAGCGAAGAACTGGCGGCTTTTCGGAAGGCTATCGCCGACAAGTAGACACGGCGTGCGAGCCGCGGATGGTCGCCGTATTAGGAACCCCGCACCGACTGGCCATTATCGCCCGAAAGTCGAGCTGTATTGACTCAAGATCGGTATAAAGGCTTCGCCGATCGTTACGACCGGATGAGACGGGACAATCCCGCACGGCAGGAATTCTTTCGAGCGCTCTTCGCCAGAGAGGGCGTTGCAAGGGTTCTCGATTGCGCCTGCGGCACAGGCCAAGATCTGATTCTTTTTCATTCGATGGGACTCACCGCATATGGATCCGACCTGTCGGACTCCATGCTTTCCATGGCCCGACAGAACATCGGCAAGGCCGCTCTTCCCATCAAGAAAGCTGATTATCGTAAGCTGCCGGCGAGCTACGAAAACGCTTTCGACGCGGTTGTTTGCCTGAGCAACTCGATCAACGAACCTCTGCAGGACATTGAAACGCTTCGTGCCCTCCGCAGCATGAGGGCGGTACTCCGCCCCGGCGGCATTCTCGTGTTCGATCAGGGACAGACCGACGCATCCATGCAAAATCCCCCGGCCTATATGCCAATCCTCAACAGCCGAGAATTCACACGACTGTTCACCATGGGCTACTCGGGCGATATCATGACGGTGAATATCTTCGACTTCATCCACAGCGAGGAGGTTTGTGAATTCGAGCACTCCTCCGTGCCGATTCGTATCCGCTTGCTGGACAGTTGGCGCCATATCCTGCGTGAGGCAGGTTTTAGCGAATCGCGGTTTTTCGGGGATTGGGAATCGACGCCCTACGACAAGATGAAGAGTCAGCGGTTGATTTGCGTCACAAAGAATTGAGCATCCTGCAGTGCCCGCCGCCGACATCTTCTTTGAAAATTCGCGGGGCGAAAGAACCGAAGTCTCGGAACTCTCGCCCCGCGATTTTTTTTGCCTAGAACTGCGTGAGATCGCTCGTGATCTCGTCCGCATCCAGCGGCAGCATCATTTCCGCCGTCACCGAACTCTCCTTGGACTTCGGCGGCGTTCTCGTATCTCGCGTCGGTAGGGTCCGAGGGGTGGCTTTAGGCGGCTTGGCTGAGATTTCGCCCGTGAGATGGAAAGTCCCGACCAGGCTCTGCATCGATTCGGCCTGCCCGGATAGCTCCTCCGCCGCTGCAGCCGATTCTTCCGAGTTCGCCGCGTTCTGCTGGGTCACGATGTTCATCTGTTCGACCGCAGTCGTGATTTGATCGACGCTCCGACTTTGCTCTTCGGATGCTGCGGCAATCTCACTCATCCCTTCGCCGACCTTGTTCACTTGATCGGAGATGTCGCGGAGATTTTCCATCACCTGCTGGTTGAGCGCGACGCCGTCCTCGGTGTTCTTGACCGATTCCTCGATCATCGACGCCGTGTTTCTGGCCGATTCCGCCGAGCGGCTTGCCAGGTTGCGCACTTCCTCGGCGACGACGGCAAAGCCCTTGCCGGACTCGCCTGCGCGGGCAGCCTCGACGGCCGCGTTCAGAGCGAGCAGATTCGTCTGGAACGCGATCTCATCGATCTCCTTGATGATCTTCGCTGTTCTGTCCGAAGATGTTTGGATCCGCCCCATCGCCCCCGATAGCTGCTCCATCGAATCGAGGCCGCGCTCGGCGCTTGCACGCGCATCGTCGGTGAGGGTTCGAGCGCTTTTGGCATTGTCAGCGCTCTGCTTCGTCATGGACGACATCTCCTGGAGCGAGGCCGAGACCTCCTCAAGAGAGCTCACCTGTTCCGTTGTACCCTGCGCGAGAGTCTGGCTACCGCTCGCGATTTCATCGGCGGCATTCGCCACCTGTGCGGAGCCCTCGGCAACCTGAGAGAAACCATCGTCCAGATTGTCGACGGCTCTGTTGAGCGACTCTTTGATCTTGTCGTGATCCCCGCGATAGCTGCCCTGCATGCGGGCAGTCAGGTCGCGTGAGGCGATGCGGTTCAGAATCTCCGCGGCTTCGTTGATCGGCGTGATTACGGAATCGAGGGTGCCGTTGATCCCTTCGATGATATTGCTGAATTCACCTGTATGACTTCCAGCGTCGGCTCGCGTATCGAGCTTGCCATCGACCGCCGCCACGGCAAGACCCGAGACATCATTGACGAGCGATTGCACCGCTTCCTTCATCGTCACCATTGCTTCGCCGAGGACGTCCTTGTTCGAGACCGCTCGTGCTTCAACGGATAAAATGCCCTCCGAGATCGCCTTTGCGACGTGAACTTTTTCCTTCTGCGCTTCGACCAAGCGGTGAAGGGATTCACCCAGTTTGCCAATCTCGTCCTTTCGTTCGAAGGTGACGTCCTGATCGACATCTCCCTTCGCTATTTCGCGTGCCGAGGCGGCAAGGGCGGAGAGCGGCCTTGTGATCCCGCGCGTTGCGATGAGGAAGGAGAGAAGGAAAACAATCATCGCGCAGGCGGTCGTGGCGATCAGGACGTTTCTCCGCATGACAGCGATTTGCGCCTGAACGTCATCAACGTAAATGCCCGATCCAACGATCCAGCCCCAGGGGGCGAACAACTTCACGAAGGATATCTTCGGTTCGGGTTCAGTTTCGCCGGGCTTCTCCCACATATAATCGACGAAGCCTGAGCCGTCCTTGCGGGCGATGTCGGCCATTGCCACGAACAGCAGCTTCCCCGTCGGGTCCGCGCTCTTGCTCAAGTCCTTGCCGTTCAGGGCGGGCTTGACGGGATGCATAATCATGCGCGGGTGGAGATCGTTGACCCAGAAATAGTTTTTCCCGCTATAGCGCAGCCCCGAGACCGCACGGAGAGCTTGTGACTGAGCTTCTTCCTGGCTCAGTTCCCCGCTTTTCACCTCGTTTGCGAATCCCTCAATCAGGGCATGGGTGGACTGCACTACTTGCCGGGTTGCATCTCTCTTTTCCGCCATCAAGCGCTGTTGGAAAAGTGGTAGAAGATAGAAGACGATCACGCTCGAAACGAGGGCGACGGCCAAACCTGTGACGAACATGACCTTAAGAAAGATTGACCAATCCTGAAAACGCAGCAGTCTCACGATTCGCTCCCCTCGGCGCATAGTGCCCGGCTCTCAGGCCGAGCGGATCCTGGTTTGGTAGCCTTAAGTTCATTAAATGTGCCAAGGCGCTTTATCGGCGAATCGCCCCGAAATGGGCGACTTAGCGACGAAACTTGCCGTCGCCGCGGTTCAGGCATAATATCGAATTCGCGCGTCTATCGACTGTCGGTCGCCGCCCAGCCCGCGCTCGCCCTGTATCGAATTCTCAAGCAAAGGGTGTTCACGCTTCCAGGTCGAGGTCGAAGCCATTGCCGCCGTTTTTGCCCAATTAGCCTGGAGAAGCGCCCATGGATCTTATGACACTTGAAACACCGTGCTTGGTTTTGGATAGGGTGAAACTGAGAAGCAATCTTCTCCGGATGAGTCGGCGACTCGACGATCTTGGGGTCGAGCTGAGACCGCACGGCAAGACGGCGAAAAATATCGATGCCATCAGAATGGCGCTGGAGGGTCACCCTGGCGGCATCGCCGTCTCGACGCTCAAGGAGGCCGAGTACTATTTCGATCAGGGCATCAACGACATTGTCTATGCCGTCGGCATAGCGCCGGTAAAGCTCGATCGCATCGCCGGCTTGATGAAGGCGGGCGCCAAAGTCACCGTCATCCTCGATTCGATCGAGCAGGCCAAGTTCGTCTCGATGAAGGGACGGGAGCACGGCCTCACTCTGCCGGTTCTCATTGAACTCGATTGCGATGGGCATCGTTCGGGCGTGACACTCGATGATCCACTGCTTCTGGATATCGGTCGCTTCCTTGATCTTGAGCAGGGCGTTGAGCTCCGCGGTGTCCTCACCCACGCAGGCGAATCCTACGCATGCCAATCCACCCAGGAGATCCGCGCGCTCGCACGGATCGAGCGTGACATCGCCGTCAATTGCTCCGCCCGACTGCGTGAAAACGGCTTGCCCTGTCCCATTGTCAGCGTCGGCTCTACGCCGACAGCTCTATTCGCCGAAGACCTTGCGGGAGTCACCGAGGTGAGGGCGGGGGTCTACCTGTTTCAGGATCTGGTTATGGCGGGCCTTGGGGTCTGCAACGAGTCGGACATCGCGCTTTCGGTGTTGACATCGATCATCGGTCATCAGAGGAGCAAGGGATGGGTGATAAGCGATGCGGGTTGGATGGCTCTCTCGCGCGACAGGGGGACCGCTTCGCAGCGCGTTGACCAGGGCTATGGTTTGGTTTGCGATGTCCAGGGTCATCCGCTGGATGATCTGATCGTATCGGGAACCAATCAAGAGCACGGTATCGTGTCGAGCCGTGGGCAGAATGAACTGCATTGGGATTCGCTCCGGATTGGCAACATGATTCGAATTCTGCCCAATCACGCCTGCGCGACAGGTGCCATGTTCGATCGCTACTATGTGACGGATGGCTCGACGGAGATCGTCGATATCTGGCATCGCGTCAATGGCTGGTAGTCGCCGCTACCTTTCGGCGCTCGGTGTTTGAAGCTTTTGTCACAGGTCTTGCAGGTTAGGAGCGTTTATTCCGTGTTTTTGGATAGTGGCTGTGTTTTGCGGCTGAATCCAACGCCTGACAATCAGCAAGGAGACCTGGGATGGCACTCATTAACTGGAGTGACGAACTGAGCGTCAATATCTCGATCATCGACCAGCAACACAAAAAGCTGGTGGAGATCATCAACGAGTTTCATGACGCAATGGTCAGCCAGCAATCCAAAGAGCCGATGGGCAAGCTGTTCAATAGCCTCATTGAATACACCGCAACGCATTTCACGACCGAAGAGGATCTTTTCAAAGAGCACAGCTATCCTCACACCGACGAGCACAAGAGGGAGCATAGAGAGCTGGCGGCAAGGGTCGCCGAGATGAAGGATCGATTCGACAGCGGTCGTATTCTGCTCTCGCTCGAAGTCATGAATTTTCTCAGGGACTGGCTGACGACACACATCCAGGGCGACGATAAAAAATACGCGAAGTACCTCGAGGAGAATTCGATTAAAGTTTCCACCTAGCGAACTCCCCGCGACCAATCCTTCAACGGCTTCGCCCTAAATGCCCCTATTGCAGCAGGATGGCACAGGTCATGCAGCCAGTGGGGCGAGTTACGTTCCATTCAAATAAGACAGCAGGATCCAATGCGACGGAGGGGCCCAGCTTGGATAAAAGCGCAATCCATGCCCATCCCGAGGCACTTTCTGCAGCGATTGACGACCTGAAAGAGCCACGCATCCTCCTCGTCGAAGACTGCATCGTCAATCAGAGGGTTGCCTGTCGGCTGCTCGAATCGATGGGCTGCAAGGTGGAGGTCGCGGAGGACGGCGAAGAAGCGGTCGCGATGCAAGCGAAGTCCCTTTTCGATCTCATATTCATGGATTGCCAGTTGCCCAAACTCAACGGCTTTGATGCGACGAGCGCTATTCGCCAATCCGAAGCCGGTTCAGTTCGTCGCATCCCAATTGTTGCAATGACCGCAAACGCAATGCAAGGGGACAAGGACGAGTGCTTCGCCGCCGGGATGGATGATTTCCTGCCCAAACCCATCGACAAGGAACAGCTGAGACGGATGGTCGAGCGACACGTCTGCGCTCTTTGCTGATCCCACCACGATACATTCTCAACGCAGCAGGACGACCTTCGCGCTGTCCTCCGTTTTCCCCGCTTCGTAGCGGATGAAAAAGACCCCGGAGGCCGCCGGAGTTCCGGCCTCGCTCATGCCATCCCACTCCATCTGGCTGCGGCCGACGGGAAGAGGGCCATCGTGCAGCAGGCGAACCATTCTTCCCAGAACATCATAGACCGCCACCGTGGCCCGACCTGTTTCCGTTTGGGACAGGCTCATTGTCAACGTGGGATTGAATGGATTCGGCCAGGTGCCGAGGATCGCCGACACCCTGACCGGCATCTCCATCTGATCCGAGGCGACACGTCGCCAGATGTCTTCCGGAGCGCGTGCAACCAGTGAATAGGTGAAGGTTCCCCCATAGCTCAGATCCGAACTCTCATCGACGGCCGCGTAGCGGCCAAAGCCCAGAGAGTAGGCCTCGAGCGAATAGTGGCGGCCCGCGGGATCGAGCGCCGCGATGCGGAACTCCGTCCCAAGTGCGACATCCGCCTCCCAGCTCATTTCAACGCGCAGCTTCCCCGGCCTGAGGACGAACTCGCTGAGCAAGACGGGTGAAGGTTGGGCGCAGTGATAGGGCAGTAGCTCGACGCCCCAATGAGCTCGGCAGGGGGCGTTGCCCAGCCCGGCGAGGAGACCGTTCGGGGCGAGCGCCAGATGCTCCAGCCGGCGGCCGATGCGGTGACCTGCAACTCGCCTGGGCTCCGAAGAATCGGAGATATCGACAATCGCAATCTCATCGCTGCGCAGGTAGCCCAGTTCGCCATCGATGCGGCACTCATAGCTCGGCTGGTCGAGCGATCCGAGCAACTGAGGTTGATCGAGAGTGCCGAGATCCCAGATCTGCAGGCCGGACTCGCCAAGCGAAACGAAGAGCAGCGAGCCGCTCCGCTCGAGATGATGGGCGGGCGCCGGGAGGGTGATTTCGCCGACCTGAAGGGGGAGAAGAGGGCTGTCGAGACGGTGGATCCTCACGGACCGGCCGGCGGTGAGAAGTTGATTTCCCCAGGCCATGACGTCGCGGATCATTTCCCCCGCATACATCTCGCCCGAGATCGCGGGAGAAGCGGGATTCGCGCGGTCGAAGATCATGAGACCGCTCTCCCCGGCGGCGGCATAGATCGCGGTCTCCATTGCGAGCAACCGACCCGTAAGGTGAGGGAGTTGCAGCGCTCCCTCGTAGAGGGGACTCTCGTGATCGGTGATGTCATAGGTATAGAGGTAGGGGATATTATTGGAGCTTGATTCCCAGTCCGAAGCGTAGAGCCAGTTCCCCGTGATGGACATGAAGCTGGGTTGTCCCCAGAAGTGCTCGCCGAGTGTTCGCAGGGATTCGGGTGCGGAGACATCGACGATAGCAAGGCCGAACGTCCAGGCAACGTAGGCCCTGTCGTCCTCGACGAGCAGGCCATTGCACTCGAAGGGGAAGTCGATGTTCGTCCCGCCGCCCGACCCGTAGAGAGCGAGCGGGGAGACCGCGTTGGGGGAGCAGAGATCCACTCGCTGAACGCCGAGGTCATCAATCAGGAACCACTGCCCGCCGGCGACCGCCGTTGAGCGGACGCTTCCCTCGACCTCGAACGAGGCGCCGCCAGAGTTGTCCGGAGCAACAACAGTAGCGGTGCGGTCGGTTGCGCTGACGTACAGCAGAAAGTCGTTCGCGAGATATCCCCAGCTCGTCTCCCCGGGATGGCTCTTCCTAGGGCCGGTCTCGAGACTGCCGTCAGCGTTGATACGGTAAGCCGCAACATGCGCCGAGGAGCAGAGCATACTGCTGCCTGGGTCGGTAAAGCCGTGCACGAGCATGAAGTCTTCGCCGACCTCGACGCCGTAGATTTCGGTCCCTCCAAACAGATTGCCGCCCGGTGTGAGCTGCGGCTGCTCGGGATCGCTGTAGTCCCAAACTTCAATCATCAGTGGCGGGTAGCTGTATTCTTCGTGCCGCTGCTCGAGGAAAACCAGTGGATGGCGCATGGCCAGGAAGCGCTTTCCATCGGGTACGGCGAGCGTGCGCACATGGTTGAGCTCATCCACGTTCGACCAGCGGTACTCATTGATCGTATCGACCGGGCTGCCCTGTATTCGATTTTCCAACCAGACCGACTCTCCGCGACAGTCGTGGAGCTTCGCCGAGCTGGGGATCGGGAATGCGGCAATCTGAAGGGGTGCTTCCGGAAGCGTGATATCGAGAACGTGTAGGCTCCGGATCCCGTCGCGCTGGCCGAGAACGCAGAGCCGTGCACCAAAGACTCTAACCTCCTCGACGGTCAGGTCGTCCAGGATGCCGGCCATCGCCTGCAGCCGCCCACCCGTAGAGACCAGATAGACGGAGACACCTCCGTCGTCCGCGGCATAGAGCACGGTCCCGCGAGCCGCGAGATCCATGGCGGTGTCGAGCTCCGCCATCCGAACACCGCGCTGCAGGAAGTGATCGTAGGAGACGCACTCCTGGGCAGCGGTCGAGCAAGCGGTCAGGAGACCGATCAGGACGAGCATGGATCGCATGGATTTTCCCCCCAAGGTAGCCGGGGCAGGGGGACCGGCGTGCTTATGTTTGATAATAACACCGAGCGGGGGGGCTGTCGAAGGATTAGACTTTTCAATTATGCATGCGATCGTCACCGTCGCTTGGATGGGATTGGTTGAACCCTGACCGCGGTTGCGGAGTCGCCATGATCGGCGTTGAGAGCTCCCAATTCTCCGCTTCCCCGTCCTCCATACTGCCGCTAAAGTGAAAAATAGGCGTGAGTTATCGCGCCGGGCATGATATGAGCTTCGGTATTCAGCCTGAGGGGGCGATTATGGATCTGGGCTTGCAAGGGAAGGTGGCCTGGGTGGCCGGCGCTTCGCGGGGCATCGGCAACGCCGCTGCGCGGGCCCTGGCGGCCGAGGGGGCTCAGTTGGCGCTCGGAGCCCGCGATATGGCGGGTCTCGAGCGGGCAGCGGCAACCATCGAGGCAGAGACGGGGAGAAAGCCCTTTATCCATCCGCTCGATCTTGCCGATCGGGATGCCGCGCTCGCATGGACGAACGCCTGCCGCGATGCCCTGGGCCCCGCGGCGATCCTCTTCAGCAATTCCGGCGGTCCGCCTGCCGGCGAGCATGGTGAAATGGGCGATGCGGAGTGGCGCGCTGCGACCGACCTGCTGCTTCACGGCGCGGTG
>PJEL010003536.1_pt1 | contig 13296 bp, 7 predicted proteins | sample 1853271 | NCBI WGS metagenome assembly PJEL01 (sample SAMN08108733, study PRJNA415343) | Invertebrate metagenome, whole genome shotgun sequencing project. | host: Globobulimina | place: Sweden: Gullmar Fjord | collected 2015-08 | reverse complement strand
CTTAAAACAAAAGTGGTTAGGTATTATGTTTGCGGTTTTTGCAGCCATTGCTGCCTTTGGGATCGGAAATATGGTCCAGGCCAACTCAGTCGTGGAACCTTTATTAGACTCATTTGGCATTCCAAAATGGATAACAGGGGTTGTTATAGCAGTATTAACATTTGCAGTTATCGTTGGCGGTGTTAAGCGGATTGGTGCTTTTGCAGCTAAAATTGTACCTGCCATGGCCGTATTCTATGTTTTGGGTGCCCTCATTATTATCATTACCCATATTGGTGGTGTACCAGCCGCTTTTGCAACCATTTTCTCTGATGCATTCAGTGGAACAGCTGCTGCCGGTGGATTTGTTGGAGCCGGTGTTGCTCAAGCGATTCGATTTGGTGTGGCTCGTGGTGTATTTTCAAACGAAGCAGGTTTAGGTAGCGCGCCGATTGCCCATGGTGCTGCTCAAACGAAAGAGCCGGTTCGGGAAGGTTTAGTTGCCATGTTAGGTCCTTTCATCGACACAATTGTCATTTGTACAATGACTGCTTTAGCGATTATCCTGACAGGCGCGTTCACTCAAACAACTGCTGGTGGTGACGCTTTAACAGGTGCGGTTTTAACAAAAACTGCTTTCGCTCAAGGTATGCCATTTGCGGGTGGTGAATATATTGTTACGATTGGTATTATCTTTTTTGCTTTCTCAACGATCATCGGTTGGTCTTATTATGGTGACCGATGTATTGATTACTTGTTTGGTGAAAAAGCGGTTATGCCATATCGTATTATATTTTGTATTTTTGTTCCAATTGGTGCCATGGGGCAGTTGCAATTTGTATGGGGTCTCTCTGATACATTCAACGCTTTGATGGCTCTGCCCAACTTAGTTGGTTTGATATTATTGACACCTGTTGTAATTAAATTGACCAAAGAATACTTTGCTGATCCTAAGCGAGTTTATCCAGATCACGTGAAGTAATCATTAACTAGTTTATCCAAAAAAATCGTCTCCCAGTAGCTGCTGGGAGGCTTTTTTCCCTAAATATGCGATTTTTACGCTACCTTTCCGCGACATTTTACCCCTATATTTCTTATCTCAATGAGGCAACGGCTCATCCACCCCATAACACTGCCTTTGTACTGATTTTTATAAAAAATTTCTGCATTTCTAGACAAATACGATCAAGTGTGATAATCGGGTTTTAACATAAATTCAAAAAGATAACGCAAGAATTCACACTATTTTAAAAGAATCAGGACTCAGAAGTCTAAGGTTCAAAAATAACGATCTGGAATTTGGAGCGGGTGAAAGCAGGTATAAATGTTTGATGTTTGAAAATTAGTTATCCATAAATACGGGACGAAATGAAAAACGATGAAAAAGTTGTCCAATCTCCAGATAAGAAGATTCATTTGGCTTCACTGGCGAATGTCCTGGGAATAGGCGTAATTTTTTTTTATTATCGCTATCTCAATCCTGATCCTGATACCATGACGTTCTGGAGGTCCAATATCACGGCTAATATTCTTTTTTTTATATTTGCCGCAATACCTTTTATTGTCATTGGCTTTATAAATAAAATTCAAAGAGCTTCCATTGCAAAGATCATCAGGAAAGACCAGACCAACTGGTCCTCAGAAGAAGTCTTGCAACTTCTGGACTTCCTTTTTCGCATGCCAAGACATTACTTTTTGTTTAGCTTTTTTGCCTGGATGTTTGAGGGGATCTTATGGGGAGTGTTGAGCTGGATTTTTGAAGGAGGATCCTTTTTCAGTAAATTTTTCTCTGCTGTTCTTGGTTGTACTGCTGCCGGAGCAGTGGCAGCTCTTTTTGCGTTTATAATTGCTGACAAATTAGTTCGGCAAGAAGTATCAAAACTGTTTCCGCAATTAGAGTATCTGAACCGACCGGTTAATTTCAGCCTGACAAAACTAACCCTGTTGATTCTTTGTGTGGTGGGTTTGATGCCTGTTCTGATAATTGGATATGTGTCTTTCCTTCATGCAGATCAAGCTATTTTAACACAGGATCTGTCAAGGCTCTCACTAATGCGAAACACTAATATTTCGATTTTTGTTTTATCCGTTTTTCTGACTGCCATGGCAATGGGATGGATTACTCGTAACATTTCCCGCCCGTTGATCAATATGGCCGAGCTGATGAAAAAGGTGTCCACCGGAGATTTCTCTGCCAGAATGCCAATAACAACCGATGACGAAATTGGTTATGTATCCGGTGGATTGAATAAAATGATCACGGAGCTGTCGGTGTTGTATCAATCACTGGAGCTAAAGGTAGAAGAAAGAACCGCAAAGTTGAATATTGCCTTAAAAGAAGTCGAGCAATCAAACATTAAGATTATGGATAGCATTAGCTATTCTCAAAGAATTCAGAACTCTTTATTACCGAATACAGAAGCTATTCAACAGTTTCTGCCCCAAAGCTTTTTTCTGTGGATGCCAAGAGATGTGGTTGGCGGAGATATATACTATGCTGAGAGTTTTAAGACCGGTTTTATGATAGCCGTAATTGATTGCACAGGGCATGGGATTCCAGGCGCATTAATGACAATGGCTGCTGCCAGCAGTTTGAGAAAAATTACAATTGATGAAGGGTGTCTGAATCCAGCCGACATCCTGAGCAGACTTAGTTCTATTATTAAAACATCACTGCACCAGGATACCGATCATGCTACCTCAGATGATGGACTGGATGCATCTGTATGTTTTGTAAACGCTAGAGAAAAAACACTTATTTATGCAGGGGCTAGATTGCCTCTGACTTATTTCAAGAATGGCGAAGCAACGATAATTAAAGGTAACAGACAAAGCATTGGCTATAAAAAATCTGATTTAGATTTCGAGTTTACAAATCATCAAATCGATATAGAAGATCAGATGGCGTTTTATCTTTATACAGACGGAATCGTTGACCAACTCGGAGGTGATAAACGGATGTCTTTCGGTAATAGAAGATTGAACAATTTACTGTTAGAAGTTCATAACAGTTCTTTTACGGAGCAGCAGCAAAGAATTTCAGATGTATTTAAAGAATACAAAGGCCATAACGAAACCCAGGACGATATAACCGTGGTTGGCTTTAGTGTTTAAGAGATTTTTGCTGGCCTGAATCCCGCCCCGGGAACCCTTTCTGTCATTTGTCGATCATTTCGATGAATTCGGGGAGCATCATGATGTTGGTCTGCTTCTCCTTGGGCATGAATCCCATGGCCTGACCATAACAACCCGTGCAGATGTGAACCATGTTTTTCGTCTCCACATTTTCGGTCATATAAGAGATTCCGTCCGGCTTAAAGCAGCATTCGGGCGCCTTAATTCGATTGATCTTCAATCCGGATATGTTCTTAAACACCTGGTTGGTGGATTTCAGATCCATGGGAACGGGAGCAAATCTTTTGTGCAGCTTGTAACAACCGGCGTAATAGTCGATTTTTTCGTTAAATTCCATCTCTCCCATGACCTCAGCGATGGCTTCTGGATAGAAAACGATATCCTGCTCGGGCAAGGCGTGTTTATTCAGGTACTGAATTCAATAACTGAGTTGGAAAATGCCAGCACAAAATCAAAAGAACAAGCAGGTGATTCAAAACTCGAAATTGATCTCGCAAAAGTTGAACCACTGATACAAGAATTAGCGGAATTTTTAAAGGATGATGATACTGAGGTTGCAGGTGTTCTTGAACAACTTAAGGAACTGCTGAGAGGTTCCGAGTACTCTGAGAAATTAGAAAAGTTAGATGATTTGATAGGGCAATATGATTTCGAAACAGCTCTGGATGATTTGAAAACAATGGCTGCGAAATTAAAACTATCCCTTGATTAGTACCAATAAATTCATAATCTAAAATAATCAACATCTGATCAAGTGACCCTTTAAAAGAATGGCGGAGTTGCGGCCATTCCTGAACATCACTTTTTAAACATATGCCCACCATGAAAAGTGGGATGGAAGCGGCTACGCCGAAGGTTTGGCTGAAGACAATATCCCAATCTCCGCCCGCCTGCTGGCTGTTTCAGATGTCTATGACGCCTCAGTTAGTCGTCGTGTGTATAAACTGCCATTTCCTCATGAAAAGGACGTCGCGATTATTAAAAAAGGCAGGGGCACCCATTTTGATCTTGACCTGATGGACGCGTTTTTGGAAAAATCTGACGGATTTTATGCTATTGCTCAAAAATTTGCTGATTCTGAAGAAGATGTAAAGGCCAAGGCTGAACCCAATTTAAAATGATAAATATGGAGAACACAATGAGTCAGGAAATACCAAAACCAACGATTCTTGCTGTAGATGATACACCTACCAATATTGATATGATAAAAGGGATTCTTCCTACTCAAGATTACACTATACGAGCAGCTGTAAACGGACAGATGGCACTGAAAATCATCGAAAAGAAAAAACCTGATCTGATCCTTCTTGATATTATGATGCCTGACATGGATGGGTATGAGGTTTGTAAACGTCTAAAAGCGATTCCTGAGACTGCAGCCATTCCCATAATATTTGTGACGGCCATGGTCGAAACCAAGGATATTATTAAAGGGTTTGAACTGGGTGCCGTCGATTACGTGACCAAACCGTTCAATCCTCCAGAATTGTTAGCACGGGTGAATACCCATTTGCAGCTGAGACGTGCACTCAAAGAAATTGAGATGCAAAAAGTAGTACTTGAAAAACAGAACGAAGAGCTGATTGAAGCAGCTAAACTTCGTGAAGATGTTGATCAAATAATTCGTCATGATCTGAAGACTCCTCTTAACGCGGTTATTGGATACCCCCAAATATTATTGATAAAGGAATCCCTTACAGAAAAAGGGATAGAAATTATAAAAATTATTGAAGAAGCAGGATTTCGGATGCTTAATATGATCAATCTGTCCCTGGACCTGTTTAAGATGGAAAGAGGTGTTTATCTGTTAAACCCTGAGCCGGTAGATGTTTTAAAAGTACTTAAGAATATCGAGAACGAAGTAGAAGAAACAAGAAAAACAAAAAACTTGACGATTAGAATTGAGCTGTCAGGACGTCCCCTGGATGAAGAAGATACTTTTACTATTTTCGGAGAAGAACTTCTTTGCTATTCCATGCTGGCCAATCTCATTAAAAACGCCATCGAAGCTTCACCAAAAGAAGAAGATATTTTTATCAATGTTGATAAAAAAGAATCGGCTATAATCAGCATTTACAACAAAGGTGTGGTTCCAGGGGCGATACGTGATAAATTCTTTGAAAAATTCGTTACTTCTGGCAAAACCATTGGAACAGGATTAGGGACATATAGCGCCAAACTGATTACTGAAACCCAACTAGGAAAGATCAATATGGCCACCTCTGAAGAGCATGGAACAACCATTACGATTCAGCTGCCAACTGAATAAGAGGAACAATAATTTGTAGCTGGTTCTTCTGTTTAAAATACAAATCCTGCTCTATCCCGATTCCTCACCTTTCGATGGATTCCATTTCAGTCAGACTGATATAGCCAAGATCATCTTCCTCCATCTCGTAGGGTAGAAAAAGTAAAATCGCCGTTAAAGCTTGTCTGAAAAGGGTTAACAGATAATTTTAGGCGAAATTCTCGTCCGTGATCAGATGCAGCAATGCTATGATACTGTATTTGTGTTAGATTTAAGCGTTAGTTGCCGTTTTGGTTTTCATTCTATTGATTTTGAAAAATCCTTTAATCCAATCGACTACCATCCCTCCTAGCTAGGCCCCGTCAAATAAGGAAAGGTATCTCCTCCTCCATTTGTCCCCCAATACCTTCCTTATTAATCCCTTAACTTGCTGTAACTACATCAAATAATGGATAAAAATTAAATTTTTGAGGATTTTAGTAAAAGATTTGTGTGTCCCGGAAGTTCCCGTAAGTTCTTATAATATTACTAGGGAATGGGCTTTAATGGGTTGACGATTTTAAAACCGGAAAAGAATAATATTGGCAAGACCAAACTGCTCGTTTAGTTCGCGTTATTCGTTTGTCTTCGGACATTGGTTTTATTCAATCATCGGCGACAGATCCGGAAGAAATGCTTAATCAAAAATCTTTATATTACGTGATTGATATGTTAACATTCGGAACATCAGCTACATCTACAAAAATCGCAATCCCGTAACAACTTATGGACTCTGCTGAACCCATTTTCATAAAAGTACTTATGCTTTCGGTATCCATGGGAATTAGAGGGGTAAACTTTGCAAAACAATAAAAACATTTCCAAATATCAATTTGGTCGTGTGTTATTCATCTTACCGATACCGGTATTCATTATCTTGGCGATATCTTTGCAGTTGTTCGAATCAGGCAATTCAGTGACTTTTGACCCACCAGGTCTACTCCCTCTGTTAAATCTGCTCTTTCTCTTTATTTGCCCTATGTTTGTAGGGTACATTGCTGCAAAAGGCTATCTGGATAGCGGTTCAGCCAGTCTCATTACTATGGGGAGTGGAGTATTTTCGTTGGCTCTTGGGAGTCTCATAGCCGGTTTCTTACTTCCGGCAAAAGGACCAAACGCCGTTATAACGATTCATAATATATCAGTTTGCTTGGCTGGAGTTCTTCACTTAACAGGGGCAACCTTGGTGTTTTTTGGTTTTCTTCCGGAACGGGATACACGAAAAAGAAAATACCAGCTTTTTTTAACGTATACAACTATTTTTGTTTTATTAACGATTCTCACATTTGGTGTACTTCAGAACGTTGCGCCGATCTTTTTTATCCAGGGACAGGGCCCTACATTACTACGGCAAGTTACATTGGGGATCGCCATCCTTTCTTTTTTCGCGTCTGGTCTTTTGTTTATTGTACTCCATAAAAACTCCCGAAGTGCCTTTTTATATTGGTACGCGGTGGCTCTCATTCTTATTTCCATTGGGTTAGGTTGTGTGTTTATTCAGAAATCTTTTGGAAGTCCTATAGGTTGGTTGGGAAGAATCGCTCAATACTTGGGGGGGCTATACCTGCTTGCTGCGGTGTTCTACGGATCAAAAGAAGTCGGGGTGAAGATCACTCGGTTTGATAAAATCCTTGAAAGATTTTTCCGCAACCGGTTTGAGGTACTCTTGGCGGAGCGTACCGCGGAATTGGAAGAAGAAATAAAAGAACGTAAACAAGCGGAAAGTGTGGCACGAGATAGTGAACGGCAACTAAGAATGATGATCGCGAAATCACCGCTGCCAATGGTCATTACAGATGATAAACAAGATATTGAGTTTTACAATGATAAATTCATTAAACTTTATGGTTACACTTTAGAAGATATCTCTACAGCAGATAAATGGTGGAAAACTTGTTACCCCGATGAGGATTATAGGAATCAAGTTCAACAGTCATGGATAGATGCCATTAATAAAGCACAGGCCAATAATACTGATATTGAAATGCAGGAATGGGAGTGGACCATAAAAGACAATAGTAAAAGGCTTTGTGAATTTTATATGGTTCCGTTGAGGAATTCATCGCTGATAATAATGAATGATATTACAGAAAAAAAACGAATCGAAAAAGAAGTATCCAATCTTAAAGAGTTTTATCGACAAGTTTTGGAAATGGTGGAAGAAGGTATTTGGGTAACAGATTCAAAAGATGTTATGATTTTTTTCAATCCGGGAATGGAAAAAATTGCTGGAGTTAAATCAGAAGATGCATTGGGGCTGGTGGTCACTCATGATTTTCCAAAAGAGACTATTCAACATTTTAGTAAGTTTTATTCCAAGGCAAAAGAGACAATACAATCTCAACAATATGAGGCAGAAGTTGTCACACCAACAGGTCGACCGTCAATACAATCTGGTCATCTCGTTCCCCGTATTAAAAACGGAAAATACGATGGTATGATCTGCACAATACAGGACATTACTGAGCGTAAACAGACAGAAGAACAAATCAAAGCATCCCTTAAAGAAAAAGAAACCCTTCTTCATGAAATCCACCACCGTGTTAAAAATAATATGCAAGTCATTAGTAGCTTGTTAAAACTTCAGGCCAGTAGCATAGAAGACCGCCAAATAAAAGACATTCTTAATGAAAGCCAGAGCAGAGTGTTTGCCATGTCAGCGGTTCATGAAACACTCCATGGGTCTGAAAATCTATCCGAAATTGATCTTAAGACCTATCTATCCAAAGTAACATCCTCCATTTTTCAGACTTACTCGGTTAACCCTGGCAAAATAAAACTGAATACAAGTGTTGAGGGAATATCAATCAGTATTAACCAGGCGTCTCCACTCGGTTTGATTATCAATGAACTGATATCCAATTCATTGAAGTATGCCTTCTCGGATCAAAGTAAGTGTGAAATAACAGTGAGAACGAAAAAAGCTGATAATGAACTTGAATTAGTAGTTATGGATAATGGCGTTGGGATGCCTAATGAGTTTGATTGGAGAAACTCAAATACTCTTGGACTCAAACTCGTTCGCACCTTAGTAGAGAATCAGCTCGACGGATCAATAGACCTAGATAGTAATAATGGAACTAAATTCGCCATCAAATTCACTATTGAAACTTAACCATGGAAAAAGTCAGAATCCTCATCGTTGAAGACGAAGCCATTATCGCAATGGAGATCGAAAGCCAACTGCAAAGTCTTGGGTATGAAGTTACTTCAACGGTTGATACTGGTGAAAAGGCAATTGAAAAAGCAGAAACAGATAAACCAGATCTCATTTTGATGGATATTCGGATCAAAGGAGAGATGGACGGAATAGACACCGCTGAAGTAATTCGAATCAAGTTTGGAATCCCAGTTATCTTCTCGACGGCATATCTGGATCAAGAAAGAATTGAACGAGCTAAAATAACCATGCCATTTGGATATGTGTTAAAGCCGATACAGGAAAGAGATCTTAAGGTAACATTTGAGATGGCATTGTACATGGTGAAGGTTGATGCTGAACGTAAACGGATGGAGGACTTGCTTCGCATCCAACGTAATCTAGGAATCTATCTTGGAAAATCCATGGATTTTCAAGAGATGCTACGGTTATGCTTGAAGGCGGCGTTGGAAGCGTCCAATATGGATTGTGGCGGGATTTATATCATTGATCCGGCTACTAAGTCATTTGACCTTGCCTATCATGAAGGATTGTCTGAAGATTTCGTAACTACTGTATCTCTCTTTAAATCAGACTCTCCACAAGCTCAAATGGTGATGACCGGTGATTCTAGCTATGCCAATCACGATCAAATTGGAGTAGATTTGACGGAGGTTGAGCAAAATGAAAAATTGACGTCAATGGCTATTATTCCGGTAGAGCATGCAAATCAAATTATAGGTTGTCTAAATGTGGCTTCGAGGTCCTTTGAAGAAATTCCTCTATTTGTCCGAAATACATTGGAGACGATAGTAACTCAGATCGGTGACGCAATTATCAAAAAGCAAGTTGAAGATGAGTTAAAAGCTAGTGAGGAGAGATTTAGAACCATTTTTAATAAATCATTTCAGTTTGCTTTAATTCTTGATACTAGCGGTATTGTTCAAAAGATGAACGATCTTTGTTACGAAGTTTGCGGAAAACTTGCTGAAGATTCGATGGGACAACCATTTGAAAATGCACGGTGGTGGATTAATTATAATGAAATCAGACAAAAGACAATTGATGCAATTCAAATAGTTAAAAAAGGTGAAACGGCTTCTGACGAAGTTATTTTTATTGATAAGGATGGAAAACTGCATAATGGAATTCGAATTTTCTCACCCATCACCAATGATGAGGGGAAATTATCATTTATCGCTGTGGTCGGCCTTGATGTAAGCACGCGCATACAGGCTGAAGAAGAAGTTAAAAACACAAAACATATATTGCAAGAGACAATCGATAGTTCGTTATCCATAACCAGTGTTAAAGATTTGGAAGGTCGATACTTATTTGTCAGTCAAAAGTTTGAAGAATATTTCGGAATTAAGAATACTGATATCCTAGGTAAAACTGACTTTGACTTTCTACCTAATGATCTCGCTGAAAAATATTTAGAACAAGACCAGAAAATCGCTGAATCAGGAGATTCTATTATTGAAAAAGAAGAATTTTATTGGAACAACCAATATAATACCTACATCCTAAACAAAAGACCGTTATATGACCCAAATGGTATAATTTGTGCGATTTGTGTTGAAAGTTTGAACGTGATGATGATCAAAGATATAACTAATCCCTAACCGCTTCTGCACAAAATACAGATCCCTTTCAATCATCAACCCAAATGGTCTCTCGATACTCTCCAGTTCAATCAGCGAAGTAAAAGATCAGAAGGGTTTGAAAAAGGGTTAACTTATTAGGGAATTATCATAGGAAAAAACTATCGTTTCATAGTTTTTTAATATTGTACATTGATTGGATTATTTGAGAAATTGATTAAAGTAACACAAGTTCTCTTACTAAAAGCCCCGATTTAGTGCTTTTAATATATTGGAGTTTCTTCATTTTTTCACTCTTTTACATACCAATTAATTTTTCTTCAAAATGAATGGAGACGAATATGCGTAACTTACTTAAGGTAGCATCGGCTTTAGGACTCCTTTTTATGCTTGGCTGTGTATCTGCAGAGGTCACACCGAACAAAAAAATGACATTTATGAAAGCTTGGGAAACTTCGTCGGAATTAAGGGTCCCCGAGTCTGTCATGTACGATGAGTTCTATCAGACCGTCTACATCAGCAACATCGATGGTAAGCCAACTGAAAAAAACGGAAAGGGCTTTATTTCAGAAATCAATCTGGACGGAACAATCAAAACTCTGAAATGGGTAACGGGCCTGAATGCACCAAAAGGGATGGGAATTGTAGGCCGAATACTTTATGTAACAGATGTTGATCAGGTACATGCAATAAATATTAACTCCGGGGTGATCACGCAAACCTGGGACGTGGAAGGAGCAAAATTTTTGAATGACATTGCGGTCAGTAGTGATGATGATATATACATCACAGACATGATGACCAAGTCTATCCATGTTATTCAGGATGGCGTTATGCAAAAGTTCGTGTCATTGGAATACTCAAGGCCCAATGGTTTGTTTATGATGGGTAGAGATCTTTTGGTTGGTACAGCAGAGGGTGTGGTGAAAATCGATCTGCAGACTAAAGCTGTCTCAATGAAAATTTCACACACTGGGGGAATTGATGGCCTCAAACAAGTCAGCAAAAACAGATTTTTGGTGAGCGACTGGAAAGGTAAAATCCAGGTTATTGAAAAAGATCGTGAACCAATGGTTCTGTCTGATACATCATCTCAAAAAATAAACGCCGCCGATCTGGAGTATATCCCAGGTAAAAACCTGGTGCTTGTTCCAACCTTCTTCAAAAACCGTATTGTCGCCTATCAATTTAAGTAACTCAGCAGGGGACGAAACTGCTTTTGACTCATATTCGGGCAAAAAATAGAACTCGAGAAACAGCTCGTTAAAAATTCATTTTCACAAATCGCCAGCAACGACTGAGTCGGTGGCAAACCACCGACCACCCTCCCCGGAAACTCACGAAGGTGTTCCTCAACAACTAAAAAGAAACGCATCGTCAAAAGTGCGTTTATGTTCACTAGAATATGGTCTTTTCTGGGCCGGATTCCTCTAATAAAAAGCAGGAAAATCTTTGTGATGTTCTTTGTCTTCTGCTAGTATAATAGAACGACATTAAAACTCGTTGTAACTGTCAAGCATTTTTTGTAAATACTGATTACCAGAATAAAGGATTCGGCTTTCTGCAGCATAAACTGAATGTTGTGTTCTATAGGTCCGCACAGCGTTGCCAGGCCGAATATCCGTTAGCATCAGTAATGTTTATGATCGTTCAGGACAACTTGCTGAAAGATTAAAGTGTATTTTTCAGGTATTGATTCTTATGCAACATCCTATTCGCTTCATTACTCTACTATGTTTTTTGGCATTTTTTATGGTGCCAACCGTATATTCACTGGTACCGCTGAATATCAGCAACGGTCCGGAAAGCTTTAACCTGGCCCTGGCTTCAGAAGTGCTGATGGACGCCGGGGATACCATCACCATTCGTGAGGTCAGACGTTTAGCATCTGAAAACTGGATTCACAAACAGGATTCCAGATATCTGGTATTTCCAACCTACGAGTACGTTATCTGGCTGCGATTTGAAATCGTCATGGACCATGGAACTTCCGCAGATCTGCGGGAATGGATGGTTGATTTTGGACACTACCTTTACAGCGAAGCGGATTTTTATGTTGAATCATCGGAAAGACCGTATAAGAGCCTGAAAGGTGGTCGGAATTTCATAACAAAGCTCCCGGAAGGACTTAAAGGGAATCAAGTGGTTTACCTCCGACTGAAAAGCTTAATCCCTTTGTTGGTCACTCCGAAACTGGTAACTCACCAGCAGCACCACCGGACAGAATGGACGGATTTTCTGACTTTTGGGATGTTCTACGGAGCTGAATTGGCCATTCTGCTCTTCAACCTGTACCTCTTTATTTCAACTCGGAGCAGAGCCTATCTGCTTTTTGTACTCTTTTTGGGTGCAAGTCTGTGCCAGCAATTTTCCATTTTCGGTCATTTACAGCTATTCACAAGTATCAATTCCTATTCCGCTTTTAAGTTACAGCTCTTTTTTGGTGGATTTGCCTTTTTTGGCGCATCCCTGTTCAACTGCCTGTTTCTTGGTCTCAAAACCCATGCACCGAAATTTAACAAGGCGTTCATCATATTGGCTGGATCGGGGGTTCTGCTATCACTACTGGCAGTAGCAGCCCGATTAGAAATAGCAACTCAGTTTGCCCAGGCCATCCAGGTAATGATCACACTCCTGAGCATCCCGGCGGGCATAATTCGCCTGAGGCAAGGGTTCCACCCAGCAGTTTTCTTCATTTGGGCTCACATAATCTCTTTCCTGAACGTACTGCTTTATGTGATAGCTTGGTCCGGAGTCATGATCCCTCTGCCGGTTTTTCTGATTCATCGAAGCATCGCTTTCTCAGTCGCTACTATTGCGATCCTGCTTTCATTTGCCCAAGCCAGCCGGATGAAGACGCTCCAGGAACAGGCACAACATTCTGAAAAACTGAAAGCCGCTAAAGAAAAAGCTGAAAGCGCAAACCATGCAAAAAGTGAATTTCTAGCAAACATGAGCCACGAACTTCGAACTCCCCTTAATGCAGTTACGGGATTCAGTGAGCTATTATCCACCATCGTCTCAGATGAAAAGCAGAAAAGTTATTTGAATGCAATTAAAACAGCCGGAGCGAGTTTGTTAACGCTGATAAATGATGTTCTTGATCTCTCAAAAATTGAGGCCGGGAAATTTGAACTGCAAAAGAGACCGGT
>PJEL010003534.1_pt1 | contig 13304 bp, 7 predicted proteins | sample 1853271 | NCBI WGS metagenome assembly PJEL01 (sample SAMN08108733, study PRJNA415343) | Invertebrate metagenome, whole genome shotgun sequencing project. | host: Globobulimina | place: Sweden: Gullmar Fjord | collected 2015-08 | reverse complement strand
GGCTGGTTGCTAACAGGCTTAGCAGCAGTTGGTTTAACACGTCGTCGTAACAAAAAAAATAACGCGTAGTATTGGAGAATATAATGAAATTTTCACCTGTTTGGGCAGCTCTTTCTGCCACATTATTGCTTAGTGCTCCATCGCAAGCGCAAAGTACAAAAGTTTTCATGGCTGACCATGTTAAAAGTGGCGGCGTTGTTGGTCTAAAAGCAACTGACGATAAAAGCCAAATTTCTACTTACATTGTTGAATTATACGACCAACCCGTTGCAACGTATGCGGGAGAAGTTAGCGGTTTAAAAGCAACCAATAAAACATTACAGGCAAATGTTGCTTCGACTAAGAAAAACAAGTCAATTGAAAAGCAACCTCATGTTGCTCGTTACTTGTCGCACTTAGCAAAAACACAAGATACAGCGCTTGCAGGCATTGCTAAAGTTATCAGTAAAAATGTTCAACCTGAGCTTCGTTATAATTGGGCAATGAATGGTTTCTCTATGCGTATGACCGCTACTGAAGCTGAAAAAGCCGCAAATGCACCAGGCGTGAAACGTATATATAAAGAACGAGTTTTTCAATTGTCTACTGATACAGGACCTACACATATTGGTGCTGACAAAATTTGGCAAGGTATTGCAACAGGCGTTGAAGCTAAAGGTGAAGGCATCGTTGTTGGTATTATCGATTCAGGTGTAAATACCGACAGCGACTCATTCAAAGCAACGGGTGATGATGGTTATATCCATACGAATCCATTTACTGGCTACTTGGGCGATTGTGTTGCTGATGCAACGCTATGTACTGACAAGCTTGTTGGTGTGATCAGCTTTCCTGAGATTACAGATGAGTATTACGGCATCGCACCAGAAAATGGCGAAGATATGAATGGCCATGGTAGTCATACTGCCAGTACTACAGCGGGCAATGTACTTAGAAATGTACCAATCTTAAAGGCAGGTGAATCAAATGTAAGTGACGGCGTCCAAATTGGCAGTGCTGAATTCTCTGAAATTTCAGGAGTTGCACCGCATGCCAATATTATTTCTTATCAAACATGTGGCCCTACAGGTGGCTGTGGTGATGCATTAACCGTAAAAGCGGTAGACATGGCAATTGCCCATGGTGTTGATGTGATTAACTTCTCAATCGGCCCAGGTGGTGACGGTGGTAACCCGTGGACATCTGCGTCGGGCGTAGCATTTTTAAAAGCTCGTGAAGCCGGTATATTTGTTGCAGTGGCAGCGGGTAATGCAGGTAACGGTGCCGGCACTGTAGGTAATGTTGCACCTTGGACTACAGTTGTTGCCAACTATACACACGACCGTATCTTTGAAAAGAATGCTACAGGTACTGACGACAATGCAAATACACTTCCAATGTTTAGTGGTATTGGTGGCTTAGCAGCTGCTGTTGATGCACCAGTAATTTATGCTGGAGATTTGGTTGATATTTATGAACCAGATCGTGATTTTTCACTGTGTAAATTCGAAATGTGGGACTTTTTTCCTGAACTTGAAAACAAGATTGTCGTTTGTGACCGTGGCGACTTTGCTTTGATGGAAAAAGCACAATACGTACAGCAAATGGGCGGCGTTGGTATTGTTATTCGCAATACACCAACTTCAGGTACAAGCTTATATAATGTGCCATATGGTATTCCTGGCGTATTAATTAACCAAGAAGCTGGCGATGCGCTGCTATCTTGGATGAACGAAAGTACTAATCCAACACTTTCACTAAGCGAAGGACATGTAAGTCATGACGACTTAATGGCCAATAGTGCGAATGGTTCAAGTTCTCGTGGACCTTCATTATATGCTCCAGAAAATATGGTACCGCATATTGCTGCACCAGGTACTGATATCTATGCCGCATATTCTGATGATCGTGCATTTGATTATGAAGGTGGTGCTGACTTTGCTTTCTTATCAGGTACTTCTATGGCTTCGCCACATATTGCCGGCGCAGCGGCATTATTAACACAGCTTAATCCTGGTTGGACACCTGCTGAAATGCAATCAGCAATGATGATGAGTGCTAACCGTGAGACAACCAAAGAAGATTTAGCAACGCCTTCTGATATTTTTGACCACGGTGCAGGCATGGTTAACGTAGCAGCTGCCGCTAAAGTTGGTTTGTTATTAGATGAAGGTATTGAAAACTATGCTTACGCTGATCCTGAATTAGGTGGCGATCCTAAAGCGTTAAATGTTCCTTACATGGTAGATAGCAATTGTTGGGGTGAGTGTTCATTTACACGTACCTTTAAAGCAGTACGCGATGGAAAATGGACATTAGCGATTGATGTTAAAGACTCAGAAATGAACTTTGTCATTACACCAGCTGTTATCGAAGCATCAGCAGGTGAAGAAGTACAAGTTACCGTTGACGTTACTTTTGGTGATGATGTTAAAGATGCATGGACTTTTGCACAACTAACCATGACAGAAGCCGCTGATAGCTCAGTGCTAGCATTACCAATTGGTATTCAACCAATGGTTGCTCAAATTGAAACATGGAACCAAATTGCACTTACCCGTAATGCAGGTGATGTAACATTAGATGGTTACCGTTTTAGACGCCCAGATAAAGTAACGGTGGAAACGAGAGAATTCTACCGTGCTCAATCTTTCTACGGTGAATTGGCACAAGATAGTGATAATCGTACACCACTAGATGATACTAAAGACGGTGTTGAAGTATTTAGTTTTGATGTAACAGCTGAAACTAAAGAAATAGGCGTTGTTATTGGTAAAACTAACGGTTATGACATGGATTTATTTCTTGGTTGGGACAGTAACGCAGACGGTGTGCCAGAAGAAGTTGAATTCACTTGTGCAAGCACTGCAGAGCAAACAGCACAATATGAAGCTTGTTCTATTGCTTTCCCATCACCAGGTAAATATTGGGTGATGGTTCATAACTGGGAATCACAATCTCCAGGTTCTGTAGATTCATTCCGTGTTGATATTCTACAATATCTTGATAGTGATAAACGTGAAGTTTCTGTTTCAGCACCAACTGATGCCACAGATGCTTATGGTGAATTTCCGTTAACAATGGCTTGGGAAGGTGAACTTGAAAATGGCGTTTATTACTCTGCTATCGACTTTGCTGAATCAGGTGATGACGGTGCGTCATTAGCGTTAGGTCGTTCAAACTTAATTATTGACCGTAGTGAAGATGCTTTCAATATCAGTGTTGATGAAAGTATTGTTGCTCCGGGCGATGAAGTAACATTTATGATTGATCTTGCTGCAATAGCTAGTAGTGAAGAAGTTGTTAGTTTAGAGCTAATGCTTTCTAACAAGTTTAGCTTTGTGTCTAGTTCTGTTGATGCTGCTGTAAGTGGTAATACCCTTTCATGGGATATTACTAAAGCGGCAGAAGTTAGTGTTATCGAAGTTGTTGCGCAAGTTAATGACAATGAAACAGGCACAATGAGCACAAGTTGGAACTATAAATTTGCGTCAGCACCTGACGTTGAATTTACAGGTCAAGTAAGTGTGGTTAACCCTAACAGTCGACCTGTAGCTTCATCTAGCGCCTCAGTAACTAGCGCTAAAGTTGATGAAGCCGTAACACTAAGTGCAAAAGCAAGTGTTGATGCTGATGGTGATACGTTAACTTACCGTTGGGAACAAACAGGTGGTGAGCATGTATCACTAAGTGATATTTCTACAGTTTCGCCTATGTTTACAGCACCTTCTTTGCGAGAAGCAGGTACGTTAACATTCAAAGTCCTTGTTTCTGATGGTCAGTTAACTAGCGAAAGCGAAGTAACAGTTAATGTCGAAAAAGACAAAGACGGTGGTAGCTTTGGTTGGTTAATGCTTTGTGTACTGGGTTTATTTGGTGCATCAAGAAAGTCTGTTAAAAAATAACCGCATAAAATAAAATTATGAGGTAAAAAAGGCACCTAATTAGGTGCCTTTTTTTATCGGATGTTTTCATTAATCGTTTGTATTAGTTAGGTTAATTGCTAATCAAAAAAACTGTTATTCGACACTTATTCTTCGATATCAGCGGCGTTGATACGCTCTAGCCTTTCTTGTTCTTCTTCATAAGCTGCTTCAATTTCACTCAATATATTATCAACATTTGCATTCGCTAAGTTTGCTTTGAATACGCCGGTGAGAATAGTTTCGGGGGTCAATGATGCTTTTTCATATAATGCCCACATTTCTTCACCGTAATTGCTTAGCAATAACTCAGGGGCGAATTGTGCGTAATATTGGGTCATGTTATTTACATCACGTAATAACATGCTTTTAGCGTTATTATTTGCTGATGCATTTACCGCCTGAGGTAAATCGATAATGACGGGGCCATAATCATCGACCAAGACATTAAATTCAGATAAATCGCCGTGAACTATGCCGGCACACAACATACGAGCAATATAAGTCATAACCACGAAGTGGTCTTCATGGGCTTGTTCAGCGTCCATGGTGACGTCATTTAATCGCGGGGCTACTTCACCGCTATCATCGGTAATTAGTTCCATCAGTAATACACCGTCAAAACAGCCATAAGGCTCTGGTGCTCTTACGTTTGCTGCGGCTAAAACATAAAGTGCGTCAACCTCAGCATTTTGCCACGCTTCTTCTTGTTGGGCACGACCAAATTTAGAGCCTTTCTCCATGGCTCTTGAACGTCGGCTATTACGGCTTTTTCGGCCCTCTTGGTACTGTGCTGCTTTTTTAAAGCTGCGCTTGTGTGCTTCTTTATATACTTTTGCGCAGCGAATATCTTTACCACAGCGGACAATGTACACCGTAGCTTCTTTGCCACTCATAAGTTGAGAAAGCACTTCATCAACAAGACCGTCGTTAACAAGTGGTTGTATGCGTTTTGGAATTTTCATTGCGCTCTTATACATTAGTTAGCGAGTAGAAGACAATCTTTTCTGGTTTTGGCGACAAAAAATTAGGCTGTAAATTGTTGGCAATCCCAGCTTATTGCCAACTGTTTATTGAAAAGCTTGGCAATGAAAATACTATACTTTTGTTCGGGTTTTATTCATCATCGTCGTTAGTTTTATTTACCAATGAATTGTTTTTTATGTCAATTAGCCGCAGCCGTTTAGATCGCGCCATTATTAAAATAATGGGCATATCTAAAAAAGACGTTAAGCTTTTACTCGCACAAAACCGTATTGAAGTGGATGGTGAAGTGGCGACATCTGCAGACTTGATCGTAGATAAATTTTCAAAGATTTTTGTTAACGGTACATCAATTCAAGCAAATGATGCCTGCTATATTATGTTACATAAACCGATAGGCGTTGTTTGTGCAACAAAGGATAAGCAACATCAAACGGTAATTGATTTACTTGATGAAAACTTCGCGGATGATTTACATATTGTTGGCCGTCTTGATCTTAATACCACAGGCTTAGTTTTATTAACCAATGACAGTCGTTGGTCTGAAAAACTCACTTTGCCAGATCATAAAGTTGAAAAAAAATACCGAGTTACGCTGCAAAATAAGCTAAGCCCTGACTATATTGAAGCTTTTGCCAAGGGCATGTATTTTGATTATGAAGATATAGTTACTCGACCTGTTAAGTTAACCATTTTATCTGACAATGTTGCAGAGGTGATTTTGACTGAAGGTCGATATCATCAAATAAAACGCATGTTTGGTCGATTTCGAAACCCTGTTATTGCCTTACATCGCTGTGCAATAGGCGAGCTTTGTTTAGATACTAAGTTAAAACTGGGGGAAAGCAGGCCTTTAACTGGCACTGAATTGGCGCTATTCACACCATAGTTGTTTGATATTTAATCGGCCTGCAAATAACACTCTGTGGGTAACAAAAAATTACAGCATAACCATAACAATTTACTTAAAAGTCGCTAAAATTATCATATTAGCGTGAGTTACCACTACTCAAATAGCTAAGGTACTATTTACTTCAACTGGAAATATTTTATGAGTTGTAACAAAGCGTCGATAGTCATGGTTATTTTTTTATTTTCGTTGATGTCCTTTTCTTTACTGGCAGCTGATAAACAGCGTATTGACCAGTCATTAAAGCTTAGTGAAAAATTTATTCACCAAAATACAGTATCAGCAAATGAACAGCTTACTACGTTAAAAGAAAGTTTTGACTCGTTTTCTGATGGGCAAAAAATTAACTGGTTTGTATTGAGCATGAATGTTGCTACGCAACAAAATGATTTAAGACAGGTGAATGCTTTAATTGAAATGTCGAATAATTTGCTACCGGCAAACTTATCTGCGCGAAACCATTGGTTGAAAGTTTTATCGTTTAATGCGCTATTGCTTGAGAGAAAGGGCGATAAATTATTAAGTGAAATTCAGAAGATTGAGTCTATGATAGATAATCAAGCAGATAAATGGTTGATTGCCTATTTTAATCGTTTTCACTATCACGCCTATAGTATTAAAGGCAGTTGGGATTTTGCACTAGATACAGCACTTATTAACCGTAAAGAATGGCTAGAGCTTGATGAAAAATACTTTGCTCTTGAGACACTCGTAAATATTAGCCGTTGCCAAATACAATTGTGGGACTTTGTTGGCGCAGGTACCAATATTAAAGAGGCACAAAAACAATCAAGTAACATGGATCTGGGTAATATAAAAATTGCGCTAAAAGAATTAGAAGCGAAACTTTTACTTGATCAGAGAAAACCACAGCAAGCGTTTGCAATACTAAACGATCTGGTATTAAAAAATGAAGTTGCTATCGGACATGATCGTTATTTTCATGTGCAATTCAAACTGGCGTTGATTGATTTTAAGCTAATGAAATATCAAGAAGCTATTGATATTGTTGAAATGTTACTGGGTTTGCAAGCAAGCTCCGATCAAAATATTAACGTGCAATTACAAATGCTATTAGCGCGTTCTTTAGTGAAAATGGGGCAATATACTCAAGCTGAAGAAATAGTTAAAAAGAGTGAACTTGTCTATCAAAGCCAGAATGACCCGTTCGGTTTATTTGAAGTAGACCAAATATATATTGATATTTTTTTCCAGCAAAAAAACTATCAACAAATGTATCAGCGCACACAAAAATTGATAGATTTAGTACAATATTATGATGATAATTTAGCAAAAAAAAGAGTTGAACGGGCACAAAAAGTAGCAACAGTGAAAGAAAAGGTTAAAGCATTAACGTTATCTGAGCAGTTGATAGTTACTAAGAATCGCTCATTACTGTTATTAACATTATTGTGTGCACTATTAATCATCATGTTTTTTTGGCTAGTGGTGTTATTGAAAAAAGTACGTCACTTGGCAAATATTGACAGCTTAACTAATATTAGCAATCGTCGATTTGGCTTAGAGCAGGCTAAAAAAAGGTTGCTTAAACAAAATGTGAAATCATCAATATTGGGTATTTCAATTATCGACCTTGATTATTTTAAAGGCATTAATGATACCTATGGCCATGATACTGGCGATAAAGTATTACAGCGAACGGTTAATATTATTAAACAACAGCTACAAGCCAAAGATGTTTTTTGTCGAATGGGAGGGGAGGAGTTTTTGCTGGTTCTCTCTTGTGTAAATAGGCAGCAATTAAGTGAAAAACTAAATCATATTCGCCAATGTATTTGTCAAGGAACGGTATCTGATATCGGTTTGGTTAAGCCTGTCACCATCAGTTTGGGAGTGGCAATTGCAGACAGTTATAGTAAAACTTTAACTGACTACATCATTGAAGCTGATACCGCACTTTATCAAGCAAAAGATAGTGGCAGAAATTGTGTGAGCTTTTATCAACCATAAGTGATGGTGGATTCTACAGTAACTTGCCAAGGCAGCTAAATAAGGTCGACTAGTACGCCTAGTTAATTGCACTTTAAATAGTTAATTGTGCTTTAAATAGTTAAAAATGAGTTTTTTCAGTTTAGCTGGGTGAATTGGTTTTAATAAAAATGGCACATCCACTAATTCACGCACATTTTGTTCTGCCGATACGACAATTATTTGGCTGTTTTCAAGGTATTCTGCATACTGTTCCATCAATGATTTTGCATTAAAGTGCTCGCTTAAATGAAAATCTGCAATAAAAATATCAGGTGCTTTGCATTGTTTGCTAAGCGCATTTAATTCCTCTGGGGTATTGATCGCTCTGACATTTATTTTCCAACTTTCTAATAAAGAAGTTAAGGCATTTAAGCTAAAGCAGTCATCATCAATTGCCCAAATTGACACCTGTGAAGGAGATACAAGCGCTTCTTTAGGAACGGCTGGTATAGCTGTTGATATTGGAATGTCGAGTGAGAACTGTGCGCCTTTATTACTCGATGATATTTGCAGATTCAAGTTTAAATTTTGACAAATTTGTTGAGCGATAGTGAGTCCTAATCCGGTTCCTTTAGGCTGATAAGTGACAAACGGTTGGAATATTTTTTCCATCATCTGCTCTGGTATGCCAGGGCCTTGATCAATAATTTCAATACGGTAGATGCTGCCAATAACTTTCCCTTGCAGCATTACTTTTTTACCTTCAGGGGTTATTTCAATAGCATTTTGCGCTAAGTTTCTGATCACTCGTTCAACCAATAGAAAATCAGTTTGTAAGAATGCTTTATCTATTTCACTAATAAAAGAGACTGATTCATGATTAGCTAAAAGTGCTAAATCAGTAATTAATACTTGCAACCAATCTTGTGCATGTTGCGTACTGATATAAGGTTTGAAATCCTTAGCATCGAGTTTACTTAAGTCAAGAATTGACTCAATTAGCCGTGATAGTGAATTAATATTTATATCAAGATTGTTAATTAACTTTTTCTCATCAACAACCGATGTTTCATTTTTATAATGCTCTAACATTAATTTAGCTGCATTAAGTGGATGTCGAATATCATGGCTTGCTGAAGCAATAAATCGTGTTTTGTCTTGATTCGCTTTTTCGGCATCTAATGTTTTTTGGGCTAATGCTTGTGTGCGGCTGTTAACTTGCTGCTCTAGCTCTTTACTATATTGGGTCAGCGATTTGTTTTTTTGATTTTCTAAGTCTAACGCTAACTGAGAGGTTCTAATTTTAAGGTATACCATCACAGCAAGAATAAATAATGCAGTGATAATATAAACCACTTTGGCCAGCTTTGTTTTATACCAAAGGGTGGTAATTGTTATGCTTTTGCTAATTGTTTTTGATGGCGCTTGGTTTTGATATTTAGCATAAACTTCAAAGGTATAATCGCCAGCAGATAAGTTGGTATAAACGGTCTCAGGCTCTGCTGTTTGCACCCAGTCATTATGCTGGCCGACTAAACGAAAAAAATAAACAACATTGGAAAATAAATACTCAGGTTGGCTGATAAAATTTAAGTGAATAATAGGCGACTCTTTAATTACTATATTCTCATCAGTTCCTGAAAACCGTTGTTTACCCGAAGAAATTCGCATTAAATGTGGTGATATTATTTTGGGCGGGCTCAATGCTAATTCTGATGAAATAACATTAATATCAGACTCGCTACCAAAAAATACTTTACCTTGTTTAGTGGTGCCGCAGCTTGCTTGTCCAAAATCGTTGCTTGAAATTCCCTGCTTAGTATTAATCGTCGCTATATGGTTAGTTTGTGAGTTATAGAGGGATAAACCATCTAAAGTACCGATCCAAGTATTGTCATTATTGTCTTGTGCGATACACACAGGTGTTTGGTTTGGTAACAATGCATTGTGTTCAAATGGCCGAAAATCAAACATTGCCTTGTTGTCTACTGATGCATTTTCCTGCTTTGATTTACTCTGTTTATCTGATGGCTTTATTGATAAGTGATAAATACCATGATCGGCAGTTTGTACCCAAGCTCGTTGAATTTGATCAACATAAATACTGGTGATCATTGTTGGTTGTTTAAATTGCGCGACTTTCTCAATTTGTTTGCTTTGCTGATTTTGTTTAGCTATCCATAAACCTGAGAATCTACTACCTAATAAATAATAATCACCCAACTGTTTAATCGAAAAAAAGCTGTTGTCACTACTATTTATCAACGGCTTAGACATCAATAATTCGTCATGTTTAAGTACTATTTCTCTCAGGCCAAAAGACGTTGCTGCCAAAAATGTATTAGGTGCAGTTTCGAACAGATCATATACCGTGATTTTGTCAGTATGATTGTGCTTTAAGGTCAGCATTTTTTGGCTTTGCTTATCAAATAAATGAATGCCGTTGTCAAACTCACTGAGAAAAATATATTGCTGATTTTGAAATATTCGGATGAAATAGTTGGTGACATTGCTATTGTTAAAGGCTGTTTTTAAGGTGGCAGAACCTTCAAACTTCCATTTGTATAGCGAGGTATCGCTAACAAACCAAATGGTGTTCGCTTGTTCTAAGTCTGCAATAGCTGATTCAATGGTGATATTTTTTAGGGTGTTAACGGGTAAAGAGGTAATGCTGAAGGCGCTTTTAGAAAGCTGAAACAACCCTTTTTTAGTGCCAAGCAGTAAAGTATCGTCTTGATAAACTAGATGCGAATAAATGATGATTTGCTCGGTTGATTCTCTATTGACAGACTTTAAATAAATCTCTTTAATTTCTTGTGTTTTTACATGGTAACTTAATAAGCCAGTATTGCTGTTGAGCAAAAGTTGCTGGTTAAATTTAGCCAGTTTATTAATTGTTAAATGGCGGTATTGGCTTTGAGAAAATTTATTGCTGTTTTCTAATAATGTTTGCTTGTTAATTTCTCTTAAGCCTGAGTTTTTTGTTGCCAGCCAAATGGCTTTATCATCAATTAAAATATCAATAATTGGCCATTGTTTGCTTGATTTTATCAGCTCAAAACTCATATTTTGTGTATTGACGATATAAGCACCATGATTACTGCCAATCACCATGCGGTGTTTATCTAATACTTTTAATAAAGGGCGGCTAGAGTCAGCAATGGTGCTTTTGTTTAATACTTTGGTATATGGATAATAATTCTCGACTTGATTGTTATTGGCTTTTAACCTAAAAATGCCATGATAGCTGGCTAAAAAGATGTAGCCATTGAGAATTTTTATTTGACGAATATCTTTTGAACTACCCTCTGGAAACCCTTGTATTTTTTGGGCAACTTGTAGGCTGTCAACGAGAACTTTGTCAACGCCATTTGATGTTGCTACCCAAATATTGCCATCATCAGCTATAGCAAAATCATTAATGATATTTGCAGACAGTGAATTTTCATTTTGTGCGTTATGCTTAATTGATAATACTTGTTTGCCATGAACAATATTAATGCCGTTTTGCGTGCCAATCCACGCGCGTTGGTATTTATCGCTGATAAGGGACAAAACAATATTTTGGTTAAAGCCGTCGTTAGTATCAAAACGTTTTACATTGATGGTTTGTCGCTCTACTGGCGCTGTAGCTTGTGAAATAAACGAGAATAAACATAAAAACAAACTAAGAAGTAACCGCATTTTCTACTCAAAAAGTTGACAGCTCTTGGTTTTTAAAGAGCTTATATGATTGATAACAAGTGATATCTGATGTTAAAACAAAAGGAAATACCTTCGCTTTTAATCGACCTTTAAATATCATAATCCACTCTAACCTAGTTGTTAAAATTGAGCGAGATTTGTTTTGAATTAGCGTACAATAAGTTGCTGATAACTCTATACAACAAGGGGGATAAATGAGTAAAACGACCATTACCTTAACCTATGAAAAAGAAACTAAAAACAGTGTGCGCTATCAAGAAGTACCAGAAGAGGGTAAAGCGCCGATAGTGGGCACCATTTATTTACAAAAATGGTTTGCCGGTAACAGTAAAACGATAGAAGTTTCAGTAGAGAAAAAAGACTAATAAGGATTTATTGGCAATCTATTTAAACCAGTGAATACGGGAGTGCATAACGCGTGAAAAAAGTCTTATTAACACAAGATGAAAACTTGTCGATTAAGTTGGTTTATCAACTGTTGCCGCAAGAGTTTCGACGCATAGATTTGTACTTTTCACTGCCTGTAGAAATGGGCATAAAACCCAGTACGTTAGACGAACACGATTATTTTTACAGTAGCATTCACAGTCATTGTGCTTATTATTCCGACCAATTGCACTTACCACTTGTTAGAAGTCGTTTTATTAGCCAAAAAAAAGGCGAGCAAAGTGACTATCGCTTAAATCTAAATTTATATGCTTATCAAATAAGAATTGCCTTAGATACCGACATTAAACAAACGATTAAGCTGAAAAGTGCTGAAGAGTTTTATCCAAGAGCAATAGAGTTAGCCGAGCAAACAGCAGATTTATTGAAAAAGCTTAGACGTTATACACCGACAGATCCCAAACTAAGTTCATTTTTTGAGAATGCCGACAATTATTTAAGTTGGCAGATTGAGCAGTCGTTTCTTAAGCTCTTAAATAAAGGACCTAAAAGCAGTGAATTTTCTGTCGAGCGTGAGTTTCTACTTGATTTATGTCAGCGTGAAAATGATTATCGAGAGACTAACCAATATAACTCTCAAATTACTTTGGCAGATCCAAACCGTATTACAAATAAAATGCGCTTATTGCAACGCCTAACGGAGTATGGTGTTGTTTTTAAGAAAAAAACTTACTATTTGGATATGAATCTAAAGCGTTTGGTTCGCGGTACTGTTACGGCTATTATCATGGCCTTTGTGATGACCTTAGTACTTAATGCTCGCTCTACTTTTACCGAAATAACCTTAATATTGATTGCACTGTTAGGGGTTATTTATGGGCTAAGAGAAACATTTAAAGACGATATAACTAGTTTAATTTGGCGTTTAGTTAAAAAAGGCCGACCTAAATGGCAAAATATTTTTAGCCATATCGTAAATAAAAAACGTATAGCCATTCAAACGTTGTGGCTCGAATATATTAATGCCAAAGACTTGCCTAAAGAAGTTAATGAGCTTTTTCAAACGCGACGTCAGCAAAATAAGCAAGATGCTCAGCTATTGCACTTTCGTGGCGACAGTAAAGTAACGGCAAAAGAATTTTTGCCAGGTTATGATGAAATTCAACAGCAGATCTTTTTTAACTTAACCCCCTTGGTACGATTTTTGAAAAAAGGCGCGGGTCGGCTATACAGTTTAGAAGGTAAAAAAATCACTCAGCAAGCTGTGGAACGTCGTTATCAAATCAATGCTGTTTTAGTACAAAGCAATAAAACAGAGTCCCATTTACAACGTTTTAAAATCACGATGAATCGCTCTGAAATTGTTAATATTGAAGCGATGAACTCGATAGAATAAATGATAACGAAGCGGTAAGTCTGGTGCGCTCTAGCCGGAAAATACGAGCTAGGACAATTAGGCCGCAGACTTCTTTCCTTTATATGTT
>PJEL010003533.1_pt1 | contig 13307 bp, 15 predicted proteins | sample 1853271 | NCBI WGS metagenome assembly PJEL01 (sample SAMN08108733, study PRJNA415343) | Invertebrate metagenome, whole genome shotgun sequencing project. | host: Globobulimina | place: Sweden: Gullmar Fjord | collected 2015-08 | reverse complement strand
TGTTGAACATGAGGATATAGGGATTTTAAATCGACGGCTATCAACCATTCATGAATGCCGGGTTTCGGTTCGAACACATAAGCACCAGCATATCTTTCTTTTTCTTTTGTATGTTTCGGCGGTATCATGACATTCTTTTCAAGCAATGAATTATAAAATATTGAGTCCCATAACGCAACAGTCCCCATAGTATCTTCAATATTTGTTTTGGCATAGTATGCAATCGTACAGCTTAAATTCACAAGATCCAATTTTTGATCCATCAGGTCCATCAGCTCAACATCATATATATTATAATCAATATATCGTTGCGGGTCTTTTTCCCACATATCATTTAAGTTGTCATATTGGGAATAATCCAGCTTTGTTTCACCCAATTCGGCAGTTGCCAAAAAGTCAAGGCTATATGATTCCCGTGGTTCATAGGTAAAGTATTTATACAACAATTGGAAATCCATTAACGGCAGGCCCTGGATCTGTGTAAAGAAATCGAATATTTTTCCTGTTTCTTTATCGACTTTCTTTTTACAAGTCGTAAAACCCCACGGTGAAAACCCGTTCATAAACGGCTTGCCCATAACATATTGACCACGTTTTACTATATATGGGAAATCGAACATTTTAGAATAAAAACCGATCAGCATATCGGGCTTTTCACTGCGGATGATTTTTCTCAAATATTTGAATAAGGCTTCTTCAGTCTCACAATGTTTAAATATTACCTTTTTCAAATCGATATTGAAATCGGAATCTTTATAAACTGATTTAGCGGCGCTCCAGGGCTTTGTTGCCATAAGGAAATAACGGCCGGTTCTCATACACTTCATGGCTATTGATGTTATTGGTCCCTCTGCGTTATCAACATAATTGGAACCAAATGGACCACCGACAGAGGTATCGACCTCGATATCTATTAAGAATGGTCGAATCATTGATAGGTCATAATCAATTTCACCAGGGTATTCTTCACCCAGGAATTGATAACTTTCTTTTATCGTACCATAAAAATCGATTTCATCATATTCATCAATGAAACTTCTATATTTGGCAATGTTATCAAACCGTTTCCATTTTAACGGGTTTCCATGAATATCGTGGTATTGGTACTCTTTACCTTCTTTCGGCTTGACCTGCATACCAAGAAGCGGCTTGTATTTGATAGTATCTTCATGTCGGATGCCGTCTTCATAATAAACGTGTAGAACCTGACCGTCATCCTTCATATTTTGCCCAACATATGTATAGAACTTACTCATTCATTCATTCTCCCTTTAATTGTATATTACCACATTTCTAAAAATGCGTTAATACTTTTTTTATTTCCTTCTATTTGACAATGATTCTTTTCTGCACGTGATATTCGATCTTCTGCTATTTTAAAATATTTTTCATCAAGCTCAATTCCTATAAAGTTCCGACCTGTATTAACACAAGCTACTCCGGTAGTTCCTGATCCCATTGTAAAATCTAAGACGGTTTCACCCGGATTTGTGTAAGTTTGAATTAGATATTCCATAAGTTCTACTGGTTTTTGAGTTGGATGGAATTTATTTTTATCATTATTAGATATTGTTTTAAAGAATTGAACAGTTTTTGGATATGATAATTTTTTATTTTCTGGCTTATACTGAATTTTTTTAATATTCTGTAAACTATTTGTTCCTTTTAATGTTGTAAATTCATAATCCATACGCTTTAAGCTTTCGGGAGTCATTAATCGGGGTTCTTTTATGTAATTATATGTTCCCACATTATTGTAAAAAATACTTATTAATTCATGGTTATTCATCGGACGTTTTTTCGCTAAAGCAAAACCAGAAGTAGAATTCTTATACCAAACCCAATCATATCTATAATTCTTAATATTACTTATCCGTAAGTAACTTGAAAATGGTTCACTACCAAATAAAGCTATAACTCCGTTAGATTTTATTAATTTGTTTAGTCTATACCACATATCATCCATTGGAATTATGGTATCCCACTTACAAGCTGTTTTGCCATATGGTGGATCAGTTATAACAGCATCAATTGATCCATCGGGTAAATCCTTCATTACATCTAAACAATTACCTTGTATTGATATCAATTTTTTCATGTTCATTCATTACCCTTTTAGCATTGTTTCCAAAGTTTAAATTTAACCAATCCCATCTTTCCCTGGACTATATTGGCTTTTATTATAGCACATATCTCCCTGCTTGTCATTCCAGCCATAATGAAATCATTGATATCTTTACCATATTTTTTCATGTTATGTGGCAACAAACAAGCACGAAATCCGGCACGCAAAACCTTTTCGATACGGTTGCACATCTCCTTATTACGTGGTTCGTTATCAAAACAGAAAATGTATTTTTCTTTTTTGGCTAATCCTTCGAGGTAATTGAGATCGAGGTCGGCACCACCGATCGCTATCGAGTTAGGCAGGAAAAGACTATCTATCGGCCCCTCGGTTATCAAAATAGTTTTGTATGGACACATGCGCTCAATGCCGAATACCTTTTTATGGCCTTCATCGAACTTGATTGTAATATACCGTAGTCCAGTCTTTTTTAAAGAGCGTCCCTGGACGGCAAATATCTTTTTATGGACGGTATAGAATGGAATTATCATTCGTGGATCGGTATCCGGAACATTTTTAATTTTATCCGGTAATACCGTATTGACATATTCACAAAAGTTATCTGACCAGTAAAGGTACCGTAAGAATTTTGTTGGTATCTGTCGCTGTTTAAAATATTGGACGCCGATATGGTCTTCAGGTAATTGATTTAATTTTTGCAGTTTTAAAACGGATTGTTGGCTCTGTGATGTGTCTTCTATTTCGGTCTGGACTATTTTATCCCGGCGATGGCCTTTATCTTTAAACAATATTTTGATATATTGCTTATGGACATCTGGATAATGTTCTTTTAAAAATTGAAGTATAGATTTGCTGTAACTGCAGTTAAAACAATGATATGTGGCCTTTGTGCCATCTATCAGTATCCACCCGCGTTTTTTAGTTTCGGACTTCTTGCTGTCACCACAAACCACACATCTAAAATTATAATTTGATCCAACCTGTGTCAGCAGCGGCAGAGGCAATTGATGTATGATATTTTCAATCATAATTTATTTTACCCCTATAAACGGTTTTTGACAAAAATAAAAATGGAATAATAGAAAATAGTCTGTAGCGTATCGGGTAGTCCCGGCGACAGTCTCTCTATTCTATTATTCCAAAAAATAAATGGTATTATTTGAGTGCAGATGGAAAAGCGCCCGACTAAGGCATCACATAGGCCAGAGTTGCGATCTCTGTTGCAAACTAAGTTGCGATCTCTGTTGCAAACCTATGCTGCTTTGTCAATGGTTTCAGTTCACGGACGCGCTTCGATGGTGCCCGCCATGCGATACTCCATCTTCAACTAAACACCTCCACGCTACCCGCTTCCTTAACCATCTATTCCATAGTCTATCTGCACCCAAATAATACCATTTATATATACCCTACCGATGGCGTGTTGCGCGGGTTGAAGCAAGGCGGCGATCAATTGCCCGTTTCAATACCACACATTGTCCATAGGTCATAATGCCGACTTCCACTGCAATTTCGTCCACCCGTTCACTTGTGACGGTTTTTTCTACTATAACCTTAGACCTGATGTTTCCTGCCTTTGGTCTTGATGATTCTTTATTCTTCTTGATTTTTTTCGGCATTTTTATCCCCTTTTCATGCACCAATTGATTTTTTCCAATTTTCATATGCAGTTTTAAATAATTCTTCTACTTTCTTGACTTTCTTATCACCTTTTGTCTTTTTGGCTTCTTTCTGTATCTTTTCAAAAATTTTGGCCGTATCTTCAGTTTCTGGTAAACTACCGAAGGCGACATCACCAACCTTTTTACCATATCCATATTTGCCGGTTTTTAAATAAACACCAATTGGACTCCATGAACCTTGTTTCATAAATACCGACCGAAAGATAATGAATGTATAGTTATCATCCAAAGGAATTGCGGCTTGAGTTTGCCCACTCGATCTTTCGATTTTAGCCTGTAACTTTTTGGACAAAAAGGTTTCCATATCACGTTTTTTAAAAGCACGCTTACTTGTTTTCCCACTAAAAATCTTTTTCAATTTTGCTTTGGGGAAAATGGCTTCGGGCTTTTTGAAAAATGAATGATCTCTCGTAAATTTCCAATCCCTTTGCGATAATTTTTGTTTTTTGTTTAGATGAAACCCATGTGCGGTTGTATTAACATCATACGATAAATCCCCATATCCAAGTTCAGATTTTGGATAGATGACATCTACCAGATTTGCCATTACATTAAATGTGAAAACAGTATTTCTATCATCGGTAAAAAATTCAGAATCGAAACCAGCGTAATGTGGTGATCTATCATTCTCTAATGGGAAGGTTTTCAGAATTTCATAATTAAATTTTAAACCACTCATATCTTCAAAATATTTCACAAAAACATCCGGTTTAAAACTGGACAATAATGAATTTTTAATTTGAGCACCGGCCATCCGATACTTTTTGTCAATAGATTCCCGATCGGTCTTTGAAGAAGTACTTATTTTGGATTTAGATAGAAGCTCATATGCATCGTTTATGTCTTGCATTTTTTCATGAGAGCCGCCCGGTTTATCTGGATGATTGACGATAGCCAACTCCCGATATTTCTTTTTCAGAATATCTTTATCCGATACTTCTTCTGGTGTCAATCCAAATGTATCTAATGCAAGATCAAAAGTCATTTGACCAGTGCGTTCATTTAAAAATTCTTTAAAAGTTTTCATCCCCGCTCCTCGTAATAGATTCTTCTTAATTGATGTCGGCAACTGATACATCGAGCCGGTTTTTCTTGACTGTGAAGATCAGCACCATCTAACATTTTGCCTTTTAGTCTGCACATATTATTTTCACAAACATATTTTTTTCCACATTCACACATATTTATTTCTCCTTAAAATTTAATACCGGGCTACCATCCTGCCTACACTTAAGCAGACTTTCCACTCCAGCCAAACCTCACCCGGTATGCTATATTATACCAGTGGTTTCATTGTGAAAAATGAGGTTGCTAACCTTATCCAAGGGGTCATTATAGCATATCGGTCCACTGCTGCTTTTGCTACTGTATCTGCAACACCATTTTTTTTAAGCCATGCTTTAAATTTCTCTGTTTCGTCATCTACTTCGTCAGTAAAATTATCGTTTACGAAATCCATGTTTATTTCTCCTTTTTGGTTGCCATTTTTGTGATTCATAAATACAGTATATAACTAATACCGGCTGGAGTCAACTAAAATTTTCGTAAAAAATTATTTACTTTCTTTCTAATACAGGAAGTCCTGCTCCTGCTGCAATTTCCTTAAATTTAAACTTAGTTTCCAGAATATCCATGTCCCGGTCGGAGCATAGGCGAACGGTATAGCCATGGGATGGTGCCATGCTGTTCCCCATCGCTGGAAATAAAGATAACGGCAAAATTTTATTGTTGTGGTCCGTCAGGGTTTTTTCTTCTATTGCATATGCATATTCATATTCAAGGAAAAATAGAACTTTATCACCTATATTCCAAGAACCACAATAGGGTTTGTTTCTCATTTGAACCATTTTTTCTTCTGTCAACGGCGCTCTATCATCCAATTGTTTTTGAAAATATTCTTTCATTTTTATTCCTATTCTTTTATGATTTGATACATCGACTTAGGCGGAATGTTGAAAAACTTTAGCTTTATTTTCAATCTTTAGTTTTCCACTCCAGCCAAACTTACTTCAATTTTTAATTTCTGGAACCGGAGCATACCGTTTCCGCATAACACTTGGACTGACATATTACCTAATAAGTTCAATAATACAAATAATTCCAATACAGATGTGACCACTTAATATTGGATGGTCATCAAATATAAAATTCAATGTATCGTCCATTATTTTACCTATTTTCATATTCTCTACCTCCCTCTTATTGTTATTCGTGATTTACCGTGACCTTTACCTTGCCATTCTCGGAAACGACCGTAGTAGTCGCTTTTAATTTCCTTTGTTATTTCTTCTTTTTTGGTGCCCAATCCTCACACCATCTTTTGGCATCTGTCTTACTTTTAAAATACGGATATCCGATAATAGTATAACCAAGTTTCTTCAATTTTGCTGCAGTCCCAGAGTTATTTACAGCGGCATCAATTTTTCCATCCTTCCAAACCACGACCCAGTCTTTAGCTTTCATCGGCTTCCACCTTTGCGAGTATCTTTTTAGCTCTGCTGTGTGGGCATTCCACACCCTGTATAAACCATCCGTGTGCCTGACAATTGCCGTGGTGGTCATATTGGCAATTGTCAGGGTCAATGAGGTCATTAATTATATCCAATAGTTCTTTAGTGAATGCTTGCATAAATGCTATTCCTATCGGCCAGAATTTCATCGGCCAGGTTCATATGACTCTCGAGCACAGCCTTCGTTCTTTTCATCAGGCACTTTACTTTCCAGTTATTTTCGTCTACGTCGGCGTTCAATAAGGCGGATGCAATTTTTATGGCCATTTCTTTTTTAGTCATGTTTTGATCTCCTTGGGTTGCCGTTTTTTAATCTTGATTCTTTGTGCATTGTATTATTTATATCGGCACTTGTCAAGGAAACTTTAGCTTTATTTTATAAAAATTTATCAATAGATTTTTGTAATGCCCTCATTCGGTTTTTGCCAAAGTATTTCTGAAGGAGCATATAATTACCTTTTTTATCCTCTTGGGCATTATATGAATCCATAACGGCTTGCCAAACTCTCGACGGAATTATGGTTTTTGTTAGGCAAATGAGTCTTTTATTCCGCTTCCAATTATCAATTAACCCTTCTTCCTTTATGTAATCCTGAAGCCCGTTAACAAGTATTTTCTCAACAGCCTTTGGGCCACATGCCTTCTGGCGCTTGCCATCCGTTATAAAGGTGTCACTGTCAGAACGAACATTGGGTATATCATCTCCGGAGTCACCCATCAGGATATGTTTTATTAAAAACGTTTTCGGGTTGTCACATTTTATCCATTTCGATTCTTGCACGTCCCAAAGCTGGACGCCCGTGGTCAATAGCTGTTTAAAGTCCTTGTCACGGCTCGCTATGATGATATTAGTACCCGTATTTTGCAACTCGTGTACGAGAACCCCTATTATATCGTCAGCTTCTGCCCATGTGGCGCGAACAACTTTATATGGGAAGTATTCTCGGAGGTCTTCCACCATTTCATCTATCACATCATGGAATGCTTTATAATCCATTCCGTTCTTTTTTCGTGACATTTCCCGGCGTGCTTTATAAAATTGGAAATATTTTTTTCTCCATGAGGGCGAATCGATGCAAACAATCATTTCATTCGGGCGATGTTTCAGCTTCAACTTTTGCAAGCTATTCAGCATCAAATATTTCCAGTGTTGCTTGACCTGTTCCGGAGTCATCGTCGAATCTTTTGATACTTTTTGATTCGTATAAAATGTTGCCCATGCAATATTGGAAAAATCTATTAATAATTTTTTATCAAACAATTGCTTCCCTCATTTGTTTAGGATCACCATTCTTTTCTATTTCGAACACATTTGGATTTATACCCCACCGTACCATAATAGTTTTTACACTCGGGTTGAATGCAATAAGGTGTCCTCATCAGAAAGATAAATCTCCATTCTCTATACAAACTGCTCCCACATGTTGGACATAAATATCCGGTATCACCTTCCCTTTTCAGGGAGTATGGTGGTGGCTCAGGATAATCATGCTGGCCATCATTTATTATATCATAATCATCCATTTTTCCTCCTAATCTTCTCGCTCGCATCGGAACCCCCAAATGATTTTTTCCTCATCCAAATTCCATATCGCCTTGAAATCTTTACAGTTTTCTTTAACGGGCATAAACTCCCCACAAATTGAACAGCCTTTCATATCTTGCCAGAAGTTTATGCACTCCAAACATATTGCGGATGGACTATCCAGGGTATTGGGACGTATCAAGGTCATGCTTCATTTCCCATAGGGAATTTATCCTCTGGACATTATCATTTAATTTCGTATCTCGTTTGTTCCATGGCTGATTAAACAAATAAGATACACTCAGCACCGACGATAAACACTGTGCTGTTTTAAATCGGTCATCAACAAATATATCAACTCCCATATCCAACATTATTTGTTGTTTGTCCTCGGAATTATCACAATACCGAATTTTATATGGAAATCGAAAATGTCTATCGCACCAGTTATATGTTACTTGTTTGACTGATAATGATGATTCTCTGGCGGTAATAATCTGAATATAATCCATATCATAGTCCACCCAAAAGGCTTCAAGTGCTTCGATCGACCCGTGTACCGCAGGAGCTATATGTTGATAATTCACAATGGCTACAGGTATTTCTTGCCAATACGTTTCATCAAAACAAGGGTTTGGTTTAACAGTTTTAAATTCATATATGGTCTGATTTTTTTTAACATTTTCACCATATATATCGAAAAAATGACCTTCTAATATTGGGTTAGTATTACAAATAACTCCATCAAAATCAAAAGCTATCATTATTCAATCTCCTTTTATTCATAATAAAAACATTATACACTGATAACAAATATTTGTCAAAATCAGGGATAGAAAAGATTTATTTTTCCATATATATCACGTGCGCGGACGTCTATCTTATTCCTCTTCTTCTCTCGGTGTAAAAGTGATGTCGACATTAAGCCGGTCCTCGACATATTGTTTTATCAAATGAATTTCTTCAATATTACAAGTATCGATCAACTTTTTTACTTTTGTGAGGGATTCCCTCGGTATTAATTGTCTCATTGATTGTGACATGGTGTTAGATCCTTTTTCTGATTGCATAACCTGCTGGCGTGGCAGATTTTACTTTATAGGCCTCAAGTGCCTTGTCAATGTTATAGCCGTTATATTCATCGGCATTCTGAAGGTCAATTTTTATCCCGTCGATTCCGTCATCATCAACCAAAAATATGTTCTGACTGGCGCGGGAACTCAGCATCAGTTTATTATCTGAATAAGCATTGGCCCCACATACTCCACCCGACCTCGCGAAAAGATCGGTAATTCTGGATGTATGGAAGTGGCCAAATAGGGCATAATTAATGGTTTCATTAGTTAGGTAATCTGACCACTTGCCTTTCAATCGTTGCATCTGTGAGCTGATGCCGGACATTTTCATCTGATGACCATGGATAAGCAATATCAGATATCTTTTGACTCGCATTATCTGTTCTATTGGTGATCCATCGATAAACTCTATACCTTCTTTATCAAGAAACATCATTCGGAGCATTTCGTGAATAAGCGAATCAAAGTTGTCTGTAGCCATGATTTCTGAATTGCCCGGCTCTTTATTTATACGTGATTCGTTACCAGTAACCATGTATGTTTTTACGTTATAGTCTTCATTCAGGTCAAGTAATACCTGTTTTAATACCATTGCTGCGAGGACGCTGGCCTTTGCGCGGTTTGTGGCGGCGGTCATTACCTCGTCCAGGCGGCGGTCTGAATTAAGCATATCACCCGTGAACGGTACGTGAACAGTTTTGACACCATGAGCATTGAATATTATTTTTGCTCGTGTTATAAGCTTCTTCAGGCGCTTTGCGGCAACCGTAAAATCAAAGGTGTTATACGGCAGTTCAATAATTTCATTAAAATGAATATCAGATATTTGAACGATACCCTCTGTATCTCGTGCATGATCTTCATGATGTATAGTATTGAAATCACCGTGGGTATCCTGCAATATCGCTGCGACTTCTTCATACAATTCGGTTGTCGTATTATAATATCTGACTTCTTCACGAAAGGCTTTTCTTTCAACCCGCAATGAATCACGAGCTTTTTGTAGCTGTGCATTTACAAGGTGTTTACGATTTATAACTTGTTCGGCATCAGGAGTATCAATTTTATTCCAATGCATTTTCTTGGTTTTTCTCACCCAGCTTGCATCACATCCGACAAGCTTTGCTATTTCGACCGGGTTTTCAATGCCCTGTCGGATTAAACTAATAATTTCTGATTGAAGGAAGGATAAACCTTCTTCAAACTGCTGTGGTACGTAGTTAGACATTAAATTCTCCTATAGGCACTCCAGGGAATGGAGTGCCTTAGTTTGAATGTTTTGGATTAGTTAAATTCTTTGATTATATCGTCTACCTCAGAAGGAGACAGGCGCTTCTCCTGGGGTCGTTCCAAAAGTCCAAGCTCTTTGGCCTCGTTGACCGTGAACCAGGTCGTGGCTTTTTCCATTGCTTGCCATTTTTCCATGGGCGTCGTCGAATTGCGTACAAGATAATCAAGATACCGTTTCTGGAGCTTTTCCATCAATTTTCCCTGTGCGATAATGTCGGATGACGTCTCGCGGCCTGGCCATTTCCAAAGAGCGGCTTCATGTACCATGAACAAAGTTCCCGGCGAAGCCTCACGATTCTGACATACAGCGAATATTGGAACAGCGGCACTTGCCACAATTCCAGTGGCTTCGACAGTTACCGTAAATCCATTATCATTCTGCATACGTTCGATCAAGTCAGCAATTGACAGGCCGTCGAAAGCCGATCCCCCTGGACTATTCAGAATCAGTGTAACGTCCCTGATATCCGTATAATCCCGAAGTTTGATGAAATCGTCATTCATTTTGACATAGTCGGCTACTGAAATACCTGAAAACAACTTCATATAGGCATTATATTCACCATCTTCTTCTGCCGGGGTAATATAGGTCAGTTGGGAAAGTGACCCACCACGTTCCGGATTTAAAAAATGACTTTTATCATTACCACCGTCCGAAATAATAACATTGGTGTCTGCCATTGCCGTACTTCCAAATGCTAACATACTAACAACCATAACAATACTCAAAAAACGCTTCATATTTTCTCCTTTTCTTTTCTATATTTTTACTACCTTTCAATCAAATTATTATTTTTAAGAAAGACATATATTTCACAAGCTTCGGCACCTGCGATAAGTTACCAAAATTTCAAGATAACTTAGTATATCATCTATTTCGGTTTTTGTCATATTTTCGACGAGTATTTCCTTAATTGTATTGTCGTCATCACTTTGGGATTCCTTTTTTAATAGGAAGGCGGCGATTAAAATTCCAAGGAGGCGACTATCAGGCACGACCTTTATTAAAAGGCGTTTTACCTTCCGCACCAAATCTTTTATCCCACTTAGTGAATCGCGCTCTGGTTGATTTTCAGGTTTACGAATTTTATTGCCCTTTTCATCTATAAGACCCTTTTTATATGCGTCCCAAGATGTGAAAGGTTTGGCTAAAAGTGTAGCAAATGTTATCGCCATTAATTTGGAAAATGCTCCCATGTTATTTTTATCCTTTTTCAAGTATGATGCGGCAATGTGGGCATATATAGCCACCCATCTTTTTTATTGGAGTAACTCTGCGTCTGCAGCGTTTACAGTTGATCTTCATGTTTATTTACCACTTTCAGTCGCTTCATTTTCATCTTATCATGGAACTTTTGCATCATTTTTTTCGTCTTTGTACCGTTCTCTATGACAACCTCGCCCCGCTGTTTTTTATTAAGATCAGATATCCTACCATATGCAAACTCGGTATTGACGCCAAATTTATAATTTATTATTCCGGTAAACCTATTTTTAAGCGGGTTAAATATCTGAATGTTTGCCTCTTTCATTTCGTCATCGGACCATATTGCCCATAGAAAATCGCATGTTGCAGGCAACCCATATGATTCTGAAACGTCGGTCATATCAATATTTGAAGATGCTGCACCTCCACGGTTTACTTGAGTGCCAGTTAAGACAGCAACTTTATATTCTACCGCGAGACCTCTTAATTCCTCGGCTACCGCTTTTATTATCGTATATGAATTACCATCCGAAAACCTATCAGATCGTAACAAATTAATATAATCAACGACAATAATTTTTGGTATGAATCTCTTTTTTATCTTCAACTCCTCGAGATGTGACCTAATGGTGGATGTGCTAAATGACCCAGTTGGGAATTCTTTTATAATAAGATTTCCATATGCTTTACGTTTTAATGATGATATTTTGCCCTTGAAAGTTTTTAAATCCAGATCTGGTATGTCGTTTATTTCAACATTAATCCAATTTGCTTCATGTTTTTGAGATATCTTTTCTTCCGACATTTCACCCGTTATATAAAGGACGTCATGTCCGGTCGCAACTAAATCGGCGCTGATAGAACACATACAGTTCGTCTTGCCCTCTCCAGTATCACCCATGACACATGATAGAGTTTTTGGTTCAAGACCGCCACCCGTAACTAAATTGAATTTATGGAGACGCGTCGCAAACTTAGTCGTGACAGCATTGTATGCTTTCCATCGCTCGGATACAGACTTATCATCGAAAAAATCTATGCCCATATGGGTATCAAAATTAACAGAAAGGGCAGTTTTGACAAGATCGAGAATTTGATTATTATTTTTATCTTCGTCTTGTAATATTTCACCACTTTCAACAATCACATTTTCTATCGCCTGTTGTCTGCACCATGATTCTGTTTCATCCAGTAACCATCTATCATCATATTTTTCTTTTGTCTGATCCTCAATTTCCTGAAGTCGCTCCATTACAGAATCATATTGATCCTCTGTAAAAATCGATGATTTGCCTGTGGCGATGCGAAGAGCGTTATATTGTGGCACTTTATTATATTTATCAACAAAGGACCGGATCATTTTAAAAATGATCCGGTCCTCAAATTCATCAAAATAATCGAACTCAATATAAGGTATGACGCGGCGAGAAAATTTTGAATTTTCCACAAGTTGTTCAAGAAGTATATTTTCCATTTTTTAATACTATCACAATCCTTTAGGGTTTGTCAATAACATTATCCAAATATTTTTCAGCCATAATTTTCTTTTCACTCCGACCTTCTAAAACCTTATTCTACGTCTACATCACTCCAATTTTTGGTTTCTTCTTACCTTCCTTGCTTTTATTCGGTTCAATGCTGATACCACTGTTTCGGACAGGTACCGTCGTTTTTCCGGACTTCTTGAACCGGTTTACCCCGTCACCTTCTGGCCCGTCAGCAATTGATCGTTGGCGGTTATATCCATTTTTCTCCCAGCCAACACCACCATCGGTAAGAATGGCTGTTGTCGTGGACATGATTTTGCCGTTCATCTTTTTACATTTCGGACATGGTTTTTCTGTTTCTGGTGTTGCTTTCAGATCCAGAACCTCATATTTAATTTCGCATTCATCGCAAAAGTATTCATAAATAGGCATTTTCTTTATCCT
>PJEL010003532.1_pt1 | contig 13308 bp, 10 predicted proteins | sample 1853271 | NCBI WGS metagenome assembly PJEL01 (sample SAMN08108733, study PRJNA415343) | Invertebrate metagenome, whole genome shotgun sequencing project. | host: Globobulimina | place: Sweden: Gullmar Fjord | collected 2015-08 | reverse complement strand
TGAATCAGTCCTTTGCGATCTATTTTTCCATGCGCCATGACACAACCATCAACAGGGGAAATCACAGCATCCAGGCTTTCATCAAGCGGACGCATACCGCTTTTAAGTTGCAGATTTTTAGCTATATGGGCCGGTATAGAAACGTCGGTTGCACCAGTATCTAATAAAAAAGTAACTTGTTGTTCATTGATCGCGCCATTAACAACGTAGTGCCCTTGGCGATTTTGCTGTAGATGAACTTCAGCCTTGCCGCTATCCGACAAATAAACAGAGGGCTTAGTATTCGGATTTTGTTGTTTGTCTAATAGGCTTTGAAAGGCAAAAACGAGTAGTGCTAACCCTAATATCCACGCAAGCCAAACAAAAGTTTTACCTATTTTGTTTGTTGGATCATATTCCGTCATAATTAGCTATTATCACTTAAGTGTTCGTAGATTTGTCGATCTTATCATTATGACTATCAGATGGAAGAGTAGAAATGGAAAAATTTAGCCAAGTAATAACAAATGGCTGGCTGCCCCAAGATATTGCGACCCATGAAGTTTCACCTCACTTTGATGAACGTGACTCAAATGAAATCAGCCTATTAGTTATTCATAATATCTCTTTACCGCCAAATCAATTTGGTGGTCCATATATAACAGACTTATTTTTAGGAAAGCTTGACCCTAATGTCGACCAATATTTTGAAGATATTTATCAACTAAAAGTTTCTGCGCATTGTTTAGTTAGGCGAGACGGCTCTATTGTTCAATATGTTCCTTTTGATAAAAGAGCTTGGCATGCCGGTATTTCAAACTTTAATGGTAGAGAAAAGTGTAATGAGTTTTCGATTGGTATTGAGCTAGAAGGTAGTGATGATATTGCTTATACCAAGGAGCAATACCAACAATTGGCATTGATAACTCAACTAATAAAGGCGACTTACCCGCATATTGCTAATAACATTGTTGGTCATTGTGATATTGCACCAGGAAGAAAAACTGATCCCGGTGATTCTTTTGAGTGGTCATACTTTTATTCCGTTATTTGTAAAAGTGAAGATAAAAAGTAAGTTGGTGATTTATCAATAAATACCAGCTTTCTACTGCTTGATTTACTTTGCTTTGTGTCATAATAAGGGTAAGTGAAATTTCTTTGCCGACGATTAGCCTTTCTGATGAAAGCGTGTTTGCATAAATATATAGATTGGAATATTAAATGAGTTTAATGAGTTTATTAATCGCTTTGGCGGCAGAGCGTTATTTATCTTCACCAATTTGGCAATTCAATAATTTTTATCACCACTATTTGCGATTGGTGACAAATACTAAATTGATTAAGTCACCATGGGAAAGCAACCTTGTCGCAGCGGCATTTATATTTTTACCTGTGCTTGTGGTCTATTTTTTAATGCAGTTGATCGATGATGGCCTATTAAATTTTATTATTTCAACATTCATTCTCATTTTATCTTTTGGTTGTGTAAAAGCTCGTGATACTTATAAAAACTTCCTGTTAGCAGCATTTAGAGGCGAAGCTACTACCTGTGAAATGCACCATTTGCAGCTACAACAAGATACTGCTCAACCTAATATGAGCTTTGGCCAATTATTAGTTTGGTTAAATTATCGCTATTTTATCGCCATCATGATTTTCTTCGTTTTGTTTGGCGCTGCTGGTGCAATATTTTATCGGTTATTGGTTACTTTTGCCGAAGGTAGAACAAACGAAGACATAGAAGTAAATACCACGACCAATGAGCAAGTAAAGCAATGGTTATTTTGGGCTGATTGGATACCTGTTAGGTTGGTCGCTTTTGGCTATATGTTAGTTGGACACTTTTCAAAAGCTCTACCCGTTTGGCTGGAAAGCATATTCGACTTGTCAAAAGCACCCTATAAAGTATTAAGTGATGTTGCTGAAAAAGCAGAAGACTTTATGATTGATGGCGCTGACTGTACTGCTGAGCCTTGTTTGCTTGTAAGGTTAGCTAAAAGAACGTTATTACTATGTTTAGCTGTTATTGCCGTACTCATATTAACGGGCATTGTTAGATAACCGCTGCTCAAATTATTTGTCAATAATAAGGTTGTTGACGTTTAAGTTAACAATCTTATTATCACTTTGAGAGTTTGCAAAGCGCAATGCGGTAGTGCAACAAAAACTACGGTATTAAGAATAAATTTTAATGTTAAATAGTCAACGTGTCTCTAGTTTAATAATTCCCACCTTACTTATTGGTCTTACCAATTCAAAAATCAAACGTTTGTTTTAAGTTCTAGCTCTAATTTATTTGTTGCTTAATTAGAGTTATTAAACTAAATTCCGTTTACACAAAGTAATATGTTTGGTGTTTTTACGTTTAAAATGCAATTGGTAATACCAATTTACCAATGTATTTCGATGAGGTTTTTGTATAAATGTTGCCTGATAAAAATAATGAGTCTTCAATTAAAAAGCCGTTGAAGCACATGGTTAAACAGCAAAAGTTGTCTGATGTAATTTTAGAGCAGCTTGAAGGAATGATTGTTGAAGGTAGTTTACAGCCAGGAGAAAAGTTGCCTCCAGAGCGAGAACTTGCGCTACAGTTTGATGTTTCAAGGCCTTCTTTAAGAGAAGCAATACAAAAACTTGAGGCAAAAGGTTTAGTTACTCGAAAACAAGGTGGTGGCACTTTTGTTAACGAGAAAATATTAACGGGTCTTTCCGATCCCTTATTTGACTTGATGTCTCGAAGTGGTGAAAGCCAATTTGATCTATTAGAGTTTCGTCATGGCATTGAAGGTATGTCAGCTTATTATGCAGCAATGCGCGGCACACAAGCTGATTTTGATGAAATTCAAAGAAAACACGACGATATCGGCAATGTTCAGTTAGAAAGTGATTTACGTCTTGAAGCTCAAGCTGTGTTTGAGTTTTATTTAGCAATATGCGCAGCATCACACAATGCCGTTATTTTGCAATTGGCGCGCAGTATGTCGCCGTTGTTGGTAGACAATATCGAACAGAACCTGAAAATATTAGCAAAACGTCCCGATGTATTTGCCAAAATTTCAGACTATAGAAAAAATTTGCTGGAAACCATTATTAGCGGCCAGCCGCAAAGAGCGTGGGGGGCAAGTCATAGCCATCTCGCTTTTATCGAAGAAGTGCTATTAAAGCTAACACAAGAAAATAGTCGTATGGAACGTTCAATGCGCAGGATGCAACGTTAAAAATGAAATGCCGTTAATAGATAATTAGCGACATTTGACTTTTAGCCAGAGCATTTAAAAAGTATTTAAAAAAATATAGATACTTAGCTATAACAATTAACCACGTTTAAGGATATCTGAAAAATTTTGACTATCTTTAAACAATAAAAATTAACTCAATTATTAAATATAACTATCGGAGACTAAAAAACATTATGTCTGAGCTCCCAAATTTAGATATCGATTCAATAGAAACCCAAGAGTGGTTAGAATCAATGGACGCAGTTTTGGAACAAGAAGGTCCAGATCGCGCGCACTTTTTATTAGAAAAATTAATTGATCGCGCACGAAGAAGCGGTACACATTTACCTTTTGATGCAAAAACGGCTTATGTAAATACGATTCCTCCGGGACAAGAACCATATATGCCAGCTGACCAAACAATTGAGTCACGCATCCGTTCTGCTATTCGTTGGAATGCGTTAGCGCTAGTACTTCGTGCTTCTAAAAAAGACTTAGAATTAGGCGGTCACATTGGTAGTTTTGCTTCAAGCTCAACTTTATATGATGTAGGTTTTAACCACTTTTTTAAAGCTGCAACCGAAAAAGATGGTGGTGATTTCATTTTCGCCCAAGGTCATATTTCTCCCGGTATTTACGCTCGAGCTTTTATGGAAGGCCGTTTGACCGAGAAACAAATGGATAACTTCCGTCAAGAATGTGATGGTGAAGGACTTTCTTCATACCCACATCCACATTTGATGCAAGACTTCTGGCAATTCCCAACGGTTTCGATGGGCTTAGGTCCACTTCAGGCTATTTATACCGCACGTTTCTTAAAATACTTAACTAACCGTGGCATTAAAGATTGTTCAGGCCAACGTGTTTATTGTTTCTTAGGAGATGGAGAAACAGATGAGCCAGAATCATTAGGTGCTATTGGCTTAGCTTCACGCGAAGGCTTAGACAACCTAACCTTTATCGTTAACTGTAACTTACAGCGCTTAGATGGCCCTGTTCGTGGTAATGGTAAAATTATTCAAGAACTTGAAGGTACATTCCGTGGCGCTGGCTGGGAAGTAGTTAAAGTTATTTGGGGTTCATATTGGGATGCGTTATTAGCCCGTGATACTTCAGGTAAATTATTACAGTTAATGAATGAAACGGTAGCTGGTGAATACCAAAACTGTAAAGCGAAAGGCGGTAAGTATACCCGCGAAAACTTCTTCAACAAATACCCTGAAACTGCAGCCATGGTTGCCAATATGTCTGATGCTGATATCTGGCGCTTAAACCGTGGTGGTCATGACCCAATTAAAGTTTATGCAGCTTACAAAAAAGCGATGGATACTAAAGGTCGTCCAACGGTAATTCTAGCGAAAACCGTGAAAGGTTTTGGTTTAGGTGCTTCTGGCGAAGCTTTAAATATTGCTCACAACGTCAAGAAAATGGATATTGATTCAATCAAGCATTATCGTGACCGTTTCAATATGCCAATTAGCGATGAAGATATTGCTGACTTGCCATTCTTCCAGTTCCCTAAAGAGAGTGAAGAATACAAATACATGATGGCACGTCGTGAAGCTTTAGGCGGTTCATTACCTGCACGTCGCGAGCAGCCTGAAGAGTCAATGGAAATTCCACCGCTTAAATCTTTCGAAGCAATTTTGAAAGGTTCTGGCGATCGAGAAGTTTCTTCAACCATGACCTTTGTTCGTGTACTTAATAGCTTATTGAAAGATAAGAAAATTGGTAAACGCATTGTGCCAATTATTCCTGATGAAGCACGTACCTTTGGTATGGAAGGGCTATTTCGTCAAGTAGGTATTTATGCCAACGAAGGACAAAAATACGTTCCTCAAGATGCTGATCAAGTTGCTTATTATCGTGAAGATAAAAAAGGCCAAGTACTACAAGAAGGTATTAACGAGCTAGGCGCTATGGCGTCATGGGTTGCTGCGGGAACTTCATACTCAACATGTAACGCAACAACTATCCCATTCTACATTTATTACTCAATGTTTGGTTTTCAACGTGTTGGTGACTTAGCGTGGGCTGCGGGCGATAGCCAAGCACGTGGTTTCTTATTGGGTGCAACCGCTGGCCGTACGACGCTTAATGGTGAAGGTTTACAGCACCAAGATGGCCATTCGCATGTACAAGCAGGTTTGATCCCTAACTGTGTAACTTATGATCCAACTTACGGTTATGAAGTTGCGGTGATCATTCGTGACGGTTTACGTCGTATGTATGAAGAAAATGAAAATATTTTCTATTACTTAACGTTAATGAACGAGAATTACCAACATCCAGCAATGCCTGAAACAAAAGATATCGCAGATGAAATCATCAAAGGTATTTATCAGCTTGAGCAAGTTAAAGCGAAAAAATCAACGGCTAATGTTCAGTTAATGGGCTCTGGTACTATCTTGCAAAAAGTACGTCAAGCAGCGCAAATTCTTGCTAATGATTACGGCGTATCAAGTAATGTTTACTCTGTAACCTCATTTAACGAATTAGCGCGTGACGGCCAAGAAGCAACACGCTGGAACATGCTTCACCCAGAAAGCGAGCAAAAGTCAGCGTATATTTCTAACGTTATCACTGCTGAAAATGGCCCTGCTATAGCGGCAACAGATTATGTTAAAAACTACGCAGAGCAAGTTCGTGGCTACATTAATACTGAATATCGTGTCTTAGGTACTGACGGTTTTGGTCGAAGCGATAGCCGCGCTAACTTACGTCAACATTTCGAAGTTGATCAAAACTACATTGTGGTTGCTGCTTTATATGAATTAGCAAACCGTGGTGATGTTGAGCATTCAGTCGTATCTGAAGCGATTAAACGTTTTGATATTAATGTTGAAAAACTTAACCCGTTATACGCGTAACAGAGACTAGAGAGGAATTTAAGAAATGTCTGACTTAAGTAATTCAGAGAAGCAAAAAATTCTAGTCCCTGATGTTGGCGGCGAAGAAGTAGAAATTATCGAATTGTGTTTTGCCGTTGGCGATATGCTTGAAGCTGATGAAGGAATTGTAACGGTTGAAACTGACAAAGCTTCAATGGACATTCCAGCACCAATGGCGGGTGAGCTTGTTTCACTTAGCGTTAGTGTTGGTGACAAAATTAAAGAAGGCGATGTTATTGGTGAAATAAAAAGTGCTGAAAGTAGCACCGCAGCTGCTGCCGAACAAGCTCCAGTAGCTGAACCAGTAGTTACAACGGCAGTTGTTGAAACGCCTACTGCACCAGTAGCAACGGCTAGTGAAGTTATTGATGTAACCGTGCCTGATATTGGTGAAGACGGTGAAGTTGATGTTATCGAAGTATTGGTAGCTGTCGGCGATACAGTTGAGCAAGAAGATGGTTTAATTACTCTTGAAACTGACAAAGCAACGATGGACGTTCCAACACCTACTGCGGGTGTTATAAAAGAAGTATTGATTAACGTTGGTGACAAAGTCAAACAGGGCTCTTTAGTTATTAAACTAGAAACTGCTGGCGGTGCACCGGTAGTTATTGCAACGCCAGTGGCAGCTTCTGCACCTGTTGCCGCGCCAGCTCCTAAACCAGCAGCCGCTAAAAAAGCAGCACCTGTTCCGCATCATCCGCAATCTGCAGTTAGCTCAAAAGGCTCTATTTATTCATCGCCATCAATTCGTCGTATTGCACGTGAATTTGGTGTTGATTTAGCCTTAGTTAAAGGTACTGGCAATAAAGAGCGCATTTTAAAAGAAGATGTTCAATCATACGTGAAATATGAATTGTCTCGTCCAAAAGCAAATGCACATAGTTCAGTAGGCTCCGGTTCAGGTGGTTTACAGGTTATTGAGCGTAAACAAGTCGACTTTGCAAAGTTTGGTGATGTTGAAAAAGTTGCGCTAACACGTATTCAGAAAATCTCTGGTCCTAACTTGCATCGCAACTGGGTAACTATTCCACATGTTACTCAATTTGACGAAGCAGATATCACTGAAGTTGAAGCGTTTAGAAAAGAGCAAAACCTTGTTTGTGAAAAGCAAAAACTTGGTTTTAAAATTACGCCACTAGTCTTCATCATGAAAGCTGTGGCTGACGCTATGCGCGCATACCCTGTTTTCAACTCGAGCTTGAGTGAAGACGGCGAACATATTTTCATGAAAAAATACTGTCATATTGGTGTTGCAGTAGATACGCCAAACGGTTTGGTTGTGCCAGTAGTTCGTGATGTTGATCAAAAAGGCATTCACCAGTTATCGAAAGAGCTATTAGAAATTAGCCTAAAAGCGCGTGACGGCAAGCTAAAAGCTGTTGATATGCAAGGCAGTTGTTTTACTATTTCTAGTCTCGGTGGCATTGGTGGAACATCGTTTACGCCAATCGTAAATGCACCAGATGTTGCCATACTTGGTGTTTCGAAATCTGAAATGAAGCCTAAATGGAACGGTAGCGAATTTATTCCTCGCTTGATGTTGCCATTATCGTTGTCATACGACCATCGTGTTGTTGATGGCGCTGTTGCTGCACGTTTTAGTGTGCATATGGCCAGTGTACTTTCAGATATTAGAAAACTAGTTTTATATTAAAAAAGAAAGGTGTTGATGGCAGAGTAAAAGTGCCAGATCAATAAGTTGCTCTTATTGTGCTCATCAACCTATTAAAAGATGGCGATTTTTACTGACTTTGCGTAAACTTCGTGCCAAATAAAAAATTCATTTTGATGAAGTTTCGCGACTAAAATGCGCAAGGTAAGCTTTATCAAACAAATTACATAATTTGAGGTAAGCATGAGTAACGAAATTAAAACTCAGGTAGTTATTTTAGGTGCCGGCCCTGGTGGCTATTCAGCTGCTTTTCGCGCTGCAGATTTAGGCCTAGACGTTGTATTGGTAGAAAGCCGTGAAACACTTGGTGGTGTTTGTTTGAACGTGGGTTGTATCCCTTCAAAAGCACTACTTCACGTTGCTAAAGTTATCGACGATGCTAAAGACATGGCTGCTCACGGTGTTACTTTTGGTGCACCTGAAATTGATTTAGACAAAATTCGTAGCTGGAAAGAAAGCGTAATCGGCCAACTTACTGGCGGTTTAGGCGGTATGGCTAAGCAACGAAAAGTTAAAACAGTTTTTGGTTACGGTAAATTCACTAGCGATAAAACTATCGCCGTTGAAGGTGCTGACGGAATAACAACCATTACTTTTGATAACGCGATAATCGCGGCAGGTTCTTCTGTTGTTAACTTACCTTTTATTCCAAAAGATGACCCACGTGTTATTGACTCAACGGGCGCACTAGAACTTAAAGACGTACCAGGTGAAATGTTAGTACTTGGCGGCGGTATTATCGGCTTAGAAATGGGCACGGTATACAAAGCTCTTGGTTCGAATGTTTCAGTGGTAGAATTTGCTGATCAATTAGTCCCTGCTGCTGATAAAGATATTGTGCAAATTTACACTAAGTACAACAAGAAAAAATTCAACATGATGCTTTCAACGAAGGTTGTTGCAGTTGAAGCAAAAGATGACGGTTTATACGTTACTTTTGAAGGCAAAAATGCCCCTGAAGGGCAAGTACGTTATGACAAAATTTTAGTTGCAGTTGGCCGTAAGCCAAATGGTCACTTAGTTGCTGCTGACAAAGCTGGCGTTAATGTTGACGAACGTGGTTTCATCAATGTATCTAAAGAATTACGTACTAATGTAAATCACATTTTTGCGATTGGTGACGTAGTTGGTCAACCAATGCTTGCTCATAAAGCGGTTCATGAGGCACATTGTGCTGCTGAAGTGATTTCTGGTAAGAAACACGAATTTGACCCACGTTGTATCCCTTCAATCGCATACACTGATCCAGAAATGGCTTGGGTAGGTGTGACTGAGCGTGAAGCGAAAGAGCAAGGCTTGAACATTGAAGTATCTAACTTCCCATGGGCTGCTTCTGGTCGTGCAATTGCTTCAGCACGTACTGAAGGTAAAACGAAGATGATCTTCGAAAAAGAAACCGGCCGTGTATTAGGTGGTGCTATCGTTGGTATCAATGCCGGTGAAATGCTTGGTGAAATTTGTTTAGCGGTTGAAATGGGCGCTGATGCTGAAGATATTGGTTTAACCATTCATGCTCACCCAACGTTGAATGAATCAATCGGCTTAGCAGCAGAAATCTTTGAAGGTTCAATCACTGATTTACCAAATGCTAAAGCAGTAAAGAAAAAGAAATAAGCATAAATTTTACCTAACAAGGTAACTCTTTATTGTATTTTTAAAACCCGAAACATTTCTATGTTCTCGGGTTTTTTTATCTCTTGGGTTTCTATGGTTTACTTTAGGGGATTATAAAACTTAAACCAAAGCGATTAAATAGACCAAATTAAATTGATGCTACCATATGCGTGCCAAGTTGAAGCATCAGATTGATAGGCTTTGGTATAGCTGTGAATTGAGGTCAAGATGCCAAATTGTTTATTTGCCCAAAGTAAGCCGAACTCTATTTTTCTTTGGTTATGTTCAATGGCTATTAATGAATCATAAGGTAAGCTGCCCTCAATTGACAAATCATTAAATCGATAACCCACTTGAGTTCTTGCATAAGCCATCCAAGAGGAATGGTTTTCATTGGCGAGCAAGTTGCCTAATTGGCCAAAATGACTACTTATTTGACCGAAAGAGTTCTCTAGGTTATTACCTAGTCGCACCATAGCACCAAGGTTTGACTCTGTTCTAAAATTACCAACATTGCTGTAGCTAAAGGTAGAGAGTTCCCATGACCAATTTGAACTTAAAGGTTTTCGAAAAAGTAGTTTTTCGGCTTCATAAGCAAATTGAAATGTTATTTGGTTTTCAATTTGATGTTGCCAACCTTGAGGTGCAGCTGAATCTGTTAAACGATGAATTTTTTTTTGTAAATACTCGGCACCTGACGTTGGTCCGATGATGCCAAAAGATAGCCAATTTTTTTGTACCCACTGTTTACTCATTGTCATGGTATGGCTTTCTATCGCCAATAAACCTGCATAGGGGCGATCGAAAGGTTGAGGTATTTCAATAGCTAAGTTTTCAGGAGTCCACATACGTTGTGATAACTTTAAGCCCCAAGCCATGCGCTTAGTATCATCGATATTGAATGAAAGTTTTTGCTGCCAGTTAAGGGGGGAGGGAAGCCGACTTATATTTTTTATGTTACCAGTGCTGCTCTTGTCTAGTTTAGCTGTTTCTACAGGCTCACTTAACCAAGCTAACAAAAGGCCATTGGTATAGTTGCCGTCACTTTTAACTAAAATATCGTTTTCAATGCCCACATGCCATTGGCCATCAAATGACATTGTTACAAACGACAGGGTATTTGCGGTCATAAATAGTATGGGTAAGAAGGGTTTTATTTTTTTATTCTTTTTCATATATTATTTTCATATTTAATAAATCGATAACGCTCGAATGCCCCTAATTAATTGTAGCGTTATTTCTCTATTGAATTGTTACTCGTTTGTAAGTATTGCTGAGTTGGTATTTGCATAGCTATGCAACTAAAAGATTAAGGTGAAAATAAGAAAACTTTGTTATTCTTGAAGCAAGAAAAATATAACCACAGGTAATGAATAATGGAAAGAATAACACTGCCAAATTCTGATATTTCTTCATCACGATTGATTTATGGTTGTATGCGTATTAGCGGTGAAAATACATTAGACGACCGAGTTAAAGGGAAGCGCGCCATTCGAGCGGCAATTGAGGCGGGTTATAATCATTTTGATCACGCTGATATATATGGCGGCGGCAATAGTGAATTATTATTTGGTGAGATATTAAAAGAATCACCAGAGCTTAAGCAGCAATTGTTCATTACTTCAAAAGCAGGTATTCGCCAAAGTAATAGCCCGAATGAAGGTGACCCAGCCCGTTATGATTTTTCCAAACGCTATATTTTAGAAAGTGTTGAATGCTCTCTTAAGCGACTAAATCTTGAATCGTTAGATATGTTTTTATTACATCGCCCTGATTATCTTATGGATGCACATGAAGTAGCTGAAACCTTTTCAATACTAAAAGCGAGCGGTAAGGTTAAGCACTTTGGTGTCAGTAATTTTAATGTTGCGCAGACAGAGCTGTTAAAATCGGTTTTGCCGATGCCGTTATTGGTAAATCAAATTGAAATTAATATTCATAATATTAGCGCAATTGAAGATAGCACTTTAGATTATTGTCAGCAACATAAAATATTGCCTATTGCTTGGTGCCCACTAGGTGGTGTTGCTTACTCAGCATGGGGCAATACCTTTTCTGGCGATGATGAGTCTAGAATTGAAGCGGAGATTGCTTACCAATGTCGCAAGTATCAATGCCAAAATTGGCAATTAATTTTGGCATGGTTGTTAAAGCACCCGGCTAAAATTATCCCTATTATTGGTTCGACCACACCAAGTCGCATAAATGCAGCTGTTCAGGCTTTGAGTATTGAATATAGCCGTGAAGATTGGTACCGATTGTTCGAAGCACGCAAAGGCTATTGTGTGCCATAGCCTAAAATGAAAGTTCAACAGCCCATAAAAATAACTACATGAACAAAAGAATGTGAATAAAAAATATGAAGACAAAAATATTAATACAGTCAGCAAGGCCGCCATTTTTACTGTTGCCATTAGCTTGTGTTTTATTAGGTGTATCATCGGTTAATCAGCCAATTGATGGCTTATTACTCTCTTTGATAATAGTGGCGGCCTTGTTAGCTAATGCAGCTGTAAACCTTTTGAATGAACATTATGACTTTAAAAGTGGCTTAGATTTAAAAACAATAAGAACCCCGTTTAGTGGTGGTAGCGGTGCGTTGGTTGCTGAGCCTAAAGCATTGAACTCGGTCTTAATACTTGGGCTGGTTTTTATAGCGCTTATATTATTTATTGGGCTTTATTTTGTTTTGTTACGCGGTTGGTGGTTAATTCCTTTTGGTTTGTTAGGTATCTTGATCATCGCAACCTATACACCTTGGATTAATAAACATCCTTATCTTTGCTTAATTGCTCCAGGTTTAGGCATTGGCTTAATGATGGTGGTTGGTACCCAATTTGTACTAACTGGTCAGTTACAGTGGTCTTCTTTTTTAATTGGCTTAATTCCTTTTTTATTAATTAATAATTTATTGCTGTTAAATCAATACCCAGATATTGATGCTGATAAAAGCGTTGGCAGATATCATTTCCCAATTGCATTTGGCGTAGAGAAAAGTAACGTAGTTTTTCTTGTTAGCCTTTTGATCTCAATATTGCTCGTCGTTGTTTATGTACAATATAAATTATTACCTATGTTGAGCTTGGTAACGCTAGCACCTATTTCTTTAGGTTTTGTTTCTTATTGGGGGGCTAAAAAACATGGTAAAGAGATTGGTAAATATCCCCAATATTTAGCTCTTAATGTGATGACCGCTATTTTAACGCCCGTTTTCCTCTCAGCGTCACTAATGTGGTGATGTTTGGATTTATATTTTAAATTAGGTTTTTGATATGAACACAATGAATAAGAAAAAACGCATTGTATTAACTGGCGGTCCTGGAGGCGGTAAAACTACCGCTCTTGATCTATTTCGTCGTGAGTTTTCAGGGAAAGTAGCTTCAGTTCCTGAATCGGCAACGATGATTTTTAGTGGCGGCATTCATCGTTCTACAGATGAAAAAGTAATTGCTGCTCAACAAAAGACTATCTTTAATTTACAACAAAATCTCGAAGATACGCAACGGCTAATGTATCCCCATTGTTTAACGCTTTGCGATCGTGGAACATTGGATGGTCTTGCCTATTGGCCCAAAAGTGAAGCAGACTTTTTTTCTACTATGCAAACCACACTAGCAGATGAACTTGCTCGATATGATGCTGTTATATTTTTTGAAACTGCCGCAAAATCAGGTCAAGGGATTAAAAGTAACAACCCCATTCGTAATGAGTCAGAACAAAAAGCTGTGGAGATTGATGAAAAGCTGCAGACTGTTTGGTCACAACATCCTAATTTTAATCTAGTGAGTAGTTCAGAATCTTTTATTCGAAAAGTGATGTTTGGCATTGTGACCATTGAAAATGTTATCAATAGCATTGATTAGGTCAAAATTTCAAAGATATAAACTCAATTTATGATGAGTATTGATTTGCTTAATAAACTAAGAAAGCA
>PJEL010003531.1_pt1 | contig 13314 bp, 13 predicted proteins | sample 1853271 | NCBI WGS metagenome assembly PJEL01 (sample SAMN08108733, study PRJNA415343) | Invertebrate metagenome, whole genome shotgun sequencing project. | host: Globobulimina | place: Sweden: Gullmar Fjord | collected 2015-08 | reverse complement strand
ATATTTTAACATTAACTCACGGATATTTTACCTTGATACCAAAAGCACTGAATCAATATAATTGAACGGTTTTTCAGAAACTAACGCTATAGCTAGAAATTACATTAATGCACTATTAGTTGCCTTATAGACTCAAATTTCAATAAAGCGTTCAAATTACTACCATTATATTTACAACAATTAGCTAGCAGTAAATGTAAAAGGATTTAACATATTATTTCATCTTACATATCAAGCTACTATTTGTTTCTTACCACTAAAACGTTACAACATGTAACTTCGCATAAGTGATCTTTTTTACACTAAAACAATATTATTCAGGTAAAATGCCGCATAAGTAAGTACGTAGTAAACTTAACTTTTAATTTAAACAAAGATTATATAAAGGCCGTAGATTCATGTTTGATACCAACAATAAGCCTAAAGGGCTTAAACGTATATTTCTCGCTACCAACAATTCGATGAAAGGTTTTAAATGGCTATTTAAAAATGAAGCCGCATTTAAACAAGAGTTAGCCATGTTAGTAATACTTACACCGGTAACTTTTTTCTTTGATATTAGCCGTTTTGAGCAAGCAATTTTAATTATATCTTTGTTATTTATTATTTTTACCGAAGTACTCAATACGGCTATTGAAGCGGTAGTCGACCGTATAGGTTTGGAAATACACCCACTATCAGGCTTAGCAAAAGATTTAGGCTCCTCTGCCGTGATGATAGCGCTAACGATCACCGCAATCTTATGGGCAGTTATACTATTACCTTTTTAAAAATGTTAAAGAGATAATACCAAAATAAAAATGGCTCCTTTCGTTTGTTAATACAAAACTTCTGAGCCATTTTTTAACATAGTTACTATTATTAGATTTCAGGCAATCGGTACAAACCTTGACTGTAAGCAATGCTGCCAAAAAGTGCATGAGCCAATGCGTTTTCACCAAAAGCTTTATCTTCTTCTGCATCCGTTAGTTTTTTAGTCACTAAGTCATAAGTATAATATTTTATCGGTTTGCGCGGCTGTAATATGGCAACTCTTTTGTCTTTCATATAGGCAAAATTATTGGCAAATTGCATAATCGCACGCTCTTTTTTATAGGTTTTTGTTAAGTCAAAACCTAACATTGGCGTTGGGTCGGCAATACCAATTAAAGACAACAGCGTAGGCGTCATATCTATATTGCTAACCACACGTTGGTCACGCTTATTTGGCAAGCCACTATTTAAGATAACACCAGGAATATGGAAGTTTTTAATCGGCACTAAACCATCACCATATACCCGCGCATCATGATCGGCAACTATCAAGAAAACGGTATTTTCCCAATAAGCTTGCTGACGCGCAGTTTTAATAAACTTACCAAGGGCATAATCAGCATATTGAATAGCAAGGTGACGAGATAACTCTCGTGAACCGTATTTTGCTTTCTCTACTTCTGTATAGCCAATAGGCTCAACTTTACCTGAAGGAATATCAAACGGGTCATGATTACTTGAGGAGAAAATTAAGCTAAAAAAGGGTTTACCGCCTTGGTGCAGTTTATTCAATTCGATATTGGCTTGGTTAAATAAATCTTCATCACTAGCGCCCCATGCAGCAACATATTCAGGGTTTTCAATATCTTCAAAATCAACAATGCTATTAAAGCCGTTGCCTAAAAAGAAGCTCTTCATATTATCGAAATGGCTTTCACCGCCATAAACAAATTGGGTGGTGTAATTATGACGTTCTAAAACCGAAGCAATTGTGAAAAAGTTTTGCTGGGATTTATCTAATTTAACAACCGCACGCGCCGGCGTTGGCGTAAAACCAGTAATCGTCGCTTCAATGCCACGAACCGAGCGAGTACCCGTTGCGTAAAGCTGATCTAATGTCCAGCCAGACGCCATAATTTTTTCAAGCTCAGGCATTAAAGGTAAACCACCAAGTGATTCAACAAACTGCGCCCCAACACTTTCTTCTAGAACAATAACGAGATTTTTCGGTTTGCCTTGATAATGAGCTTTATTAATATTGAGCGTTGGAATATTTTTATCTAAAACTGTATCGCCCAATTCGCTTTCTTTTCTAACTAGCTCAAAAACTCTTTCATCGGGTAATTGACCATACATTTTTGAGGCATTTTTTTCATTGCCCAGCTGCTTTAAGGCAAACATGACACTGTATGAAGAATTAAGTGTGAGCGCATTTACTAGCGGGTCAGTCGAGAAATAAACGAGCGCTGGGTTTATCGGGCGATGGCCAACAGTACCGCGAGCAAAACCAAATAAAACAATAAGCAAAGTAAAAAAGGCAACCAGTGATACTAAAAAGCTAGCTTGATTATTATCTTCTTTTCGAATAATAACCTGATTAATCAGTTTCCATGTTAAAAATGCCGAAATTACCATGCCAATGTTAACCACTATGATTTCAAGCAAGTGTCCAGAAAGTAGCATACTGGCAACTTCTTTTGGGTACATCAGGTATTCAACAAACAAACGATTGGGTCGAAGATCATATTCACTGATAAATGCTGGCGTTGAAAACTCCATAAAAACAATCAGCATCATGGATAACAAAAACCAAACCTTTAAAACCACCAACCACTTGTCTCTAAATTTACTCAGCATCAAAAAAGGATGAAACAAAGCGGGCAATATTGCTAAGAATGCGACTGAGGTTAAATCGATACGTAAACCACCATGTAACATAGCAATAAGCATGGAGAAATCGGTGATACGATCGCTTTGCCATAATGCCAAACTCAGGCGACTTACCATTAAAAAGGCAAGTGCAGAAATAGCAAAGAAAATAAAAGGGCGAACGACAGAATAGAATTTAGAAGTAAAAGGCATAAACTCAAAAGATTGCTTAAATTTGGCGCATATTATAAACCAAATGGCGATGAAGTCTTTAATTTAAATAAGTGAATAATGTTACACTTAGAGGTTCAGCTCACTCCTTTTTAGCGTTAACTGCTTTATTGGTTCAATATTTAATATACATCCACCTTTCAAATCTCGGCTCTCTTTGATAGCTTGGGTTGTCTTATTTTGTATTTATTATAGATAATCAAATATTAAGGTATATATCCATATTTCTATTTACAAATTCACTTATCAATTCTAAAAGCCCAAAGTCACTAGCCTATCTTCGCTTTTATGTAACTTTAAAGTAGATAGTATTGAGGGTTCAACAATTAACGGGTCTTACCAAATGTTCACCAATATATTTTTGGTTTTATTTTTACTTGTGATCACAACAAGTGTTTTATCACGCGTGATGAAATTGCCTAAAAATATTTGGCTATTATTTATGGCCCAGCCATTAGTGGCATCGGCGTCTCCGGTGATCGTTTTTATTGGCGGTATTATTTCAACAAAGCTATCGAATGATCCGTCAATTGCTACTTTACCTATCACTTTGATGATCCTAGGCGTTGCCAGTGCATCAATCCCGGCAGCATTAATTGCTAAACGCAAAGGGCGAAAGTTTGCTGCGATTAGCGGCTTTTCTTGTACTTTTTTAGCCGCTATTATTGCCATGTATTCATTACGTATCGCTAGCTTTGAACTGTTTATGTTTGCTAGTTTACTCTTTGGCATCAGCACGGCCTTTGTACATCAATTACGCTTTGCTGCCATCGAAAGTGCCTCTTCCCCTGAAGAGGTGCCTAAAATATTATCGGTACTGATGCTAAGTGGTTTATTTGCTGCATTCTTAGGTCCTGAAATAGCCGTAGCTGCGAAAGATTTGATTCAATCGCCGCACGGTTTTGCTGGCTCTTTTTTGGGCCTTGCCGTTATGGTGTTATTGGCTATTGTCATTATTTTAAATTTTAACAACCCAACCGTAGAGAATATCGAAACTACTGGCGAGTCTCGCCCGCTTATAGAGATTATCAAGCAACCTATCTTTGTTATTGCGATATTATCAGCGGCTGTCGGATATGCATTAATGAGCTACTTAATGACGGCAACGCCTTTAAGTATGCATCAAATGCATGGCCATAGCTTAGAAGCGACCAAGTGGGTTATACAAAGCCATATCGCGGCAATGTTTCTACCATCACTTTTTACCGTCTGGTTAGTAAAAAAATTCGGCATTAAAAGCTTACTTCTATCAGGTTCAATTATTTATTTGGCGGTAACGCTTATCGCGCTATCGGGTGAAGAAGTTTTACATTATTGGTGGGCTTTAATTTTACTCGGTATTGGCTGGAATTTTCTTTTTCTTACCGGAACAACGCTTTTACCACAAAGTTATCACGCTGGTGAACGACATAAAGTACAAGCATTAAACGACTTCATTCTTTTTGGTTTTCAGGCGGTTGCTTCGCTAATGGCTGGCTGGGTTCTTTTCAAAGCAGGGTGGCACACGGTGGTATACTCAAGTTTCCCTTTCATCGTTGCCTTATTTGCCGTGACTATTTATTTTTATCGTCACGATAAAAAGCAACAAATGAATACTAAGAACTGTTAATTGAAAAAATCCAATACAATCCATTGTTTTCTTCTAATCAATTAGTCTAATTACCATCTGCGTCGAAATAAAGTAACTTAGCTCAGCTTGCTTTATTTATCTTTAATTTTTACCGAGTACTTATGAAACCATCAATAAACCATGGGCCTTCTTTATCTAAACTTTCCCTAATTGCTCTACTGCTAGCCGTTATTATTTTGATTCTACTGGTTTTACCTGCCACAGATGATACCGAAGTTACTGGTGTTGCAAAAAACGTCGCACTGAATACTCAAACGGTCACAGATGTTTCTGAGTTATCAAGCCAACAAAACTCGTCTTTGAATACTGAAAACTCTATCTATGGTGTAAAACGGTTTGCGATGCAAAAAGATACACTAAATATTACGATACCAGCGAGGGGAAAAGCGGAATATAGATTGGAGCTAGCCAAGCACAGCACGATCAAATACAGCTGGCAATCAAATGGAAAGGCTCTTAATGTCGACTTTCAGGGCAAACCAAAAGGTGAGCAAAATAATCTTTTACAAAGCTATGTAACCACCACAGCTAAACAAATGTCTGGACAGTACGTTGCCAGCTTTACTGGCTCTCATGGTTGGCTTTTTAAAAACACCTCAAGCAATGACATTGAGGTAACCATAAGCACTGAGGGTCCTTACCGCATAAGTGGCATAAGATAGTGATTATCTAAAAAGCTATTGTCAAATAGTAGGAGGTAACACACCTCCAGCCCCTCTTACTTTTAACTATACAAAAATTTGACTCATTACATTATCAGCAATGGCTAAACTAGAGGTTAATCCTGGAGAGTCGATGCCAAAGAGGTTCACCAACCCTTTAATGCCATGAACTGCTTCTCCTTGAATAACAAAGTCTTTAAAACCATCGTTTTCTCCTTGTAACTTAGGTCTAATACCTGCGTATGCGGGCTGTAAACGATGAGGCTCTAGTGAAGGAAAATAGGCAGTGATCGCCTTAACAAATTTGTCTTTCAAGTCAGGACTTACCTCATAGGTTAATTCATCAACATATTGAGTATCAGGGCCGAATTTTAATTGCCCTCCAATATCAAGTGAGGCATGTATGCCCAAACCATTGGCGCTAGGTATGGGGTAAATAAGCCGCTTAAATGGACTCTTGCCTTGATAAGAAAAATAATGCCCCCGACAATAGTTAAGCTTAGGTATGTGTAACGCTGATAAGTTGGCAATGTTTTTAGCTAAGGTGGTGGCATGAAGTCCTGCTGCATTAATAAGGTAGCGACAAGTTAATTGACTATGTTGTCCTTGGCTATCTAGCTTGACCTTAAAGCCTATGTTGCTTGGCTCTACAGTCAGCACTTTAGTTTTGCCAACAAACATTCCCTGATTCAACTCAACATCGGCTAACAGCGATTGCATATAGCTATGGACATCAATAATGCCGGTACTCGGCGAAGAAAGCGCTAATTTAGCTGATACTTGTGGCTCGCAAAGCATTAACTGTTGCTTGCTTAACCATTGTAAATCATTAACACCGTTATTATTAGCGACTTGCAGCAAGCGTTCTAAATAATGAATTTCATCTTCAGACTGGGCAACCAATAGCTTGCCCAGTTGCTGATGTGGAATATTTCTAGATAAGCAATAATCGTAAAGCTTTTGTTTCCCGGCCACGCAGTATTTTGCTTTGAGGCTTTCCGTAGGGTAATAAAGACCAGCATGAATAACTTCACTATTGCGGCTACTGGTTTCTTGACCAATATCTGCATGTTGATCCACCACTAATACATTTGGCAACTGTTGGCTCAATTGACGGGCAATAGCTAAACCAACAACACCAGCGCCAACAATAATGGCTTCTACATGATCCAAAAAATAGCCCCAACTCTCACTAGTTAATTTTATTCTGGCTACAAAGCATCAACTAATCAAGTGAAGCGCTTGGTTTTATGCCCTTTTTGATTACAATAAAGCGGACACAGATTTTTATTGGACTTATTAAGTGAATAGCAAAATTTTCTTAAACAGTATTTTTATACTCATTCTATTTACAACCTCTACTGATAGTTATGCTTTAGGTAAATTGGGGCACAAACTCGTTTGCCAATTAGCTTTTGACCACCTACCAAAAGGTAAGCAACAAACAATAATGCAATTACTAAAAAGCATACCGCCAAAGCATCAGCAAGCAATAAACAAGTATAATTATCAAGCTAAACATCAAGCAATAAGCTTTGCTAATAGCTGTACTTGGGCTGACGCCATTAAAAAAAATCCTACATATGATAAATACAAAAGTTGGCATTACTTCAATATAGCGCGGAACTCAACAAAAATATCTCACGAACAATGTAAGCAAGACTGTTTGCTTAAAGCCATTGACGTTCACCAAGACCAGCTTGCTATCGAGCAAGATATCTGGAAAAAGACACAAGCGCTGATGTTTTTATCTCATTGGATCGGTGATATTCATCAGCCATTACATGTAAGTTATGCCAGCGACAAGGGCGGGAATCATATAAAAATTAAAAGATTACCCTCGACAAAGTGCAATAACCTCCATTGGTTGTGGGATGACTGTTTGCTCAGTCACGATAAACCGAAATTGGCCAAACTGGTTCAGAAATTAGCAAAACAATGGAAAAAATCCCCGATAAAACAATGGCAGCAAAATGAAACAACGACATGGGCAACTGAGTCACTTAAGCTAATTCGCACACCAGAATTTTCATACTGCAAGCTCGATAATGCCGGATTTTGCTACCAAACTAAAAGCAAACAGGTGGTACTTAGTGAAAAATATTTAGAGAGTTATGGTCCTGTTTTACACCATCGAATATTGCAAGCTGCGGTTAGGCTCAACCAAAGGCTAGACATTTCTTTATAGTTTGATGGTCGGATCTGACAAATAGTTGTTGATTTATTAAGCAAAAATAACGAATATTGATGGTCCGCTGGTTTATTAACGACGTTTAAAAGGAAGCTGTAATGTTAATTCAATTAGAAAAAGCCCAAAAAAAATGGGGCGGCAGTCAAAAGATAATTGATAAATGGCTAAACGAGCGCCAAGCCGTGCTAGTAGGATACTGTGAATTAGCGGGCTTACCGCCATTTAACCAACAAGAAAGCTCCTTGCCTACTTCAAGTGATGTAAAACGATTCTGCCAATTACTGATTGATTATATTTCAGTTGGCCATTTTGAAATTTTCAACGCCATAGAAAATAGTGATCAAGAAACAAAAGGGAAATCTGAAAACGTTATTGCGCTGATTAATAAATCAACCGATTATGCCCTTAAGTTTAACGACAGCTATATAAAACTAGATGAAGCAACCGCATTAAGTAATTTAGACCATGACTTATCAAAGTTGGGGCCATTTCTGGAAGAGCGCTTTGAGCTTGAAGACATCTTAATAGAAATCATGTTTGAGACAACAACGTAAAAATAATATTTGTACCTGCGCTTAAAAGTCAGCAATAAAAAAGCCGTTATTAATAACGGCTTTTGGGGCTAATTGCTTTACTTATAATTATGACTTGTCGCCAACTTTAACAGGCTCTTTAGCTGCTTGAATTTCTAATAATTCAATTTCAAATTCTAATACTGAGTTACCCGGAATACCGCGATTGCCCATAGGCCCGTATGCTAAGTCTGAAGGAATAGTAAACTTATATTTAGCACCAACAGACATTAACTGAACACCTTCAGTCCAACCAGCGATAACACCGTTTAGTGGGAAGGTAGCAGGTTCGTTGCGTTTGTATGAACTATCAAACTCTTCACCATTTAAGAAAGTACCTTTGTAATGAACTTTCACAGTATCAGTTGCTTTGGGTTTTGCGCCTTCGCCTTCATTTATAACTAAGTATTGAATGCCAGATTCTGTTACTTGAACGCCTTCTTTCTTAGCATTTTCATCTAAGAATTTTTGACCTTCAGCTAAGCTAGCCTCTGAATCTTTTTTAGCTTTTTCTTGTTGCTTAGCTTTCATTGTTGCGTCTAAACCAGAAAGAATTGTTTGAATTTCTTCTTTCGCAATTACCGACTTTCCGTTTACGCTATCAACAAAACCACGGATGATTAGATCTTTTTCAAGTGCTAAGCCCATCTTTTCTTGCTCTTCTAGGTTACGCTCCATGTACATACCAATAGAGGCACCTAGGCCATATGCTTGCTTTTGCGCTTCAGTTTCTACAACTGGTGCTTTTGTTTCTTCTTTCTTCACTTCTTGCTGACAACCAAATGCCGCTACTAATGCTACCGCGACTAAAGTCGGTTTCAAAAATTTCATTTATTTCTCCGTTAACACAAGCCACAGGAGAAAATCTCCAGGCGCTGTTCAATTATTTGTCTATTTCTCTTTAATTATTAATAAACAATGCTGTAAAAACGCCTTATACTAACTATAAATGCGTTGATAAAAAAGTATTAATATTTTGCCATATTGTAACCAAAAAATACGCCTACTCTATTTGTTGTTACTTACTAGCATAATTATTGGTTGTCAGCCGATCAATAACACGCCAGTCAAGCAATGGCAGCACGCCGTAGAAGGAGCATTTGCCGCTGATATTTCAGACGATGCTTCGCTTAGCGTTGTTTCTTCAATTCATCATGGTTTAAGTTTGTGGGACATTGATAAAAACTCACTTATTTTTAATTGGAACCAGCAGCAAGATAACGCCGACAATCTAGTTTTAGCACTCGATATTGCCCATAATAACAGCCATGTACTTACCGCTAGCCGTGAAAGCTTTGCTTTATGGAATACTAAATCAGGCGAGTCTGAAGGTTTTTGGAAGATACGTGAGTCCAGCATTCGCGATATTGCACTTTCAAACGACGCTCGCTATATATTGATAGGCAAAGGAAACGGAACTGTTGTTCACGTATCACCAGTAACAGGTAGAAGGTTAGAGTTTTTAGGCCACCAAGAACGAATCAATTCTGTTGATATGTTACCCAATGGCCGGGTAGCTATTTCAGGCTCTAATGACTTTGTTGCCTATGTTTGGGATACCCAATCCGGCCAAGTTATCTATCGTTTTAATCACCCTAGCCGAGTTACCAAAGTAGCTATTGACCCTAATGGTCGCTATGCTTTTTCAGCAGACAGCCAAAAAGCAGCTAATATTTGGGATTTAAAAACGGGCAAACTGGTATCAAAATTACAGTATACAAATCGCCAAGAGGTTTTTAGCTCTATTCGCTTTTCTAAAGATGGTAAATACTTACTTACCGGAGCGCCCACTCGTAAAGTGAGCTTATGGGATATTGCCTCAGGCAAACGAGAAATGAGTTGGCGAGTAACACCAAGAAAAGACATTCGTCCGGCAGGCGCTGTTGTTTATAGTGTCGCTTTTAAGGATAATAACCAAATATTGACCGAAAGCTCTTCAGGATACGCCGAATTATGGCAGATAAAAAATTAGATCAAAAATTACAAGTATTGGAACAGCATATAGAAGCATTGGAGTCACGCAATGCTTTTCAAGATGATGTGATTGACCAATTGAATACTGAGATTTCAGTGCATCAAATACAAATCTCAGAACTCAAAGCACAATTATCCTTGATAGCTTCTCGTATCAAAGATAATCAAACCACTGAACCTGTCACTCAAGAAATCGAACCGCCACCACCGCATTACTAATAAATTCTGGTCATCTGGCTGTTGGCTTAGATAAGAAAGTTAGAGCTAGCACACTTTATTCTTGCTTAAAAATACCAATAACTTGTTCTTCTTTACGTACTTCTTTAGCAACGTGAGCTTCTGGTTGTGCCATTTGCTCACCGCAACTAACGCAAGTAACAGTCTCTACACCTAACTCTTTGGTTAGTGCCATGGTGTCTACTTCTTTACACTTAGGGCATGTAGCCCCGGCAATAAATCGTTTTTTCACATCAATTCGTCATTTTAATTTCAACTTCAGACATTTTACCTTGAATAACCCCCTTTGGAAAAGCGACAATAGCGTCTTAAATTACCAAGTGAGAATTTCCTTTGATTGCAGCCACAGATTTAAGCTTAGATAGAGGTGCCAAAAACCTTATCAGTTCATCAAGCTTTACTATCCATCCTAATCATAAAGTCGGTTTGGTTGGTGCTAATGGCTGTGGGAAATCGTCACTGTTTGCCGCACTACTTGGCGACTTGCAGCCAGATGCTGGCACTTTAACAATGCCTAGTACATGGAAAATAGCAACGGTAAAACAAGAAACACCAGCGCTTGAGCAATCAGCGCTAGATTATGTCATGGATGGTGATAAAGAGTTTCGTCAACTTGAAGTAGAACTTGAACAAGCGCGCTTAGACGATAACGGCAATCAAGAAGCTATTCTGATCAACAAAATTGATACCATTCATGGCTATAGTTTGCCCGCAAGAGCAGGTGAACTTTTACATGGTTTAGGTTTTTTACAAGAGCAACTAAGCAACCCCGTTAAATCTTTTTCGGGTGGTTGGCGTATGCGTTTAAACTTAGCACAAGCATTGATCAGTCGTGCCGACTTATTATTGTTGGATGAACCAACAAACCATTTAGATTTAGATGCGGTTATTTGGCTGCAGCGTTGGTTAAAACGCTTCACTGGCACCTTAGTATTAATCTCTCATGATCGAGACTTTCTCGATGATGTTATTGGTCAAATTCTTCATATTGAGCATCAAACAGCAAAACTTTACGGTGGTAATTATTCTGCTTTTGAAAGACAAAGAGCAGAGCATTTAGCACAACAAGATGCTCAGTATCAAAAGCAGCAAAAAGAAGTTGCCCATTTAACCTCTTTTGTTGACCGCTTTAGAGCCAAAGCAAGTAAAGCAAAACAAGCACAAAGTCGCTTAAAACGTTTACAAAAATTGCCTGATTTGGCTCCGGCACATGTTGATAGCCAATTTACTTTTAGTTTTGAAGCACCAGAAAGTTTGCCCTATCCACTGCTTGCGTTAAAAGAAAGTATCTGTGGCTATAGCCCTGAAGCCACTATTTTAAAAGATGTTGCTTTAACTCTAGTGCCAGGCAGTCGTATTGGTTTACTGGGCAGAAATGGCGCGGGTAAATCTACGCTGATTAAATCACTTGCTGGTGAGTTAATACTGTTAACTGGTGAACGTTATTGCGCGCAAGATCTAAAAGTTGGTTACTTTTCTCAACATCAGTTAGAGCAACTTCATAAAGGAAGTAGCCCGGTTGAACATATCATTCGAGCAAAACCTAGTTTAGGTGAACCCGCAGCTCGCACCTTTTTGGGTAAATTTGGCTTTAGTGGCGATCAAGCGTTAGAAGCAGTCGATACTATGTCTGGCGGCGAAAAAGCACGGTTAGTTTTAGCACTTATTGTGCTAGAAAAACCACAACTACTGCTATTAGATGAACCAACAAACCACCTCGATTTAGAAATGCGTCAAGCATTGGTATTGGCACTGCAAGATTTTGAAGGGGCAATTATTCTAATTGCTCATGATCGCTATTTATTAGAGTCATGCGTTGATGAATTTTATTTAGTGGCTAACGGACAGGTTAGTGAATTTAATGGCGATATTGACGACTATCAGCAATGGTTAAATGAGGACAAAAAGTTTGCCACCCAAGGTAATAAACCTGATGCAGAGCCCACTATAGATAAAAAGCAGCAACGCAGAGAACAGGCTGAGCTGAGAAAAAAAGCATCTCCCTTAAAAAAAGAAGCTGATAAATTAGAGAAAAAAATCCAAAAGTGGCAGGAACAATTAGCCAGCGTTGAAGAAATTTTAGCTGATAGTGATATTTATCAAGCTGAGCATAAAGCAAAATTATCTGGATTACTTAAAGAACAAGGCGAGCTAAAAGGCAATATTGAAGAAAATGAAATGCAATGGCTTGATTTAGAAGAGCAAATAGAAGAGATTATGTCTACGCCTTTATAAAGAGTATATTGTCCTGATGCTTCGTTACATATTGATCGTTATTTTAAGCACCACTTTAATGTCATGTGACAACAAGCACCCTGCTCAACCTCCCGCAGCAATTAGTGAGGTTGAGCTACAATTCCAAGAACTACTTAACTCGCATAAAGGTAAGACTATTTACCTCGATTTTTGGGCCTCATGGTGCCGCCCTTGTAGAAAGTCATTCCCGTGGTTAAATAGCCTCAACGACAAGTTTGATTCTAATAATTTCATCATTATTAGTATCAATCTAGATATGGATAAAAGGTACGCTGATAAATTTTTAGCTGAAGTACCCGCTCAATTTGAAGTTTTTTTTGACCCTGATAGCTCAGTCGCTAAGCAATATAGTGTTCAAGGTATGCCAACAAGTATTCTTATTAGTCCTGCAGGAAATATTGTCGATAGGCACCGTGGCTTTAGCATCAAAAATACTGAACGCTATGAAGATAAGATTATGGAAATATTGAGTGAATAATGATTAGCTAAATTTTTAAGGTCATCTGCTCTTCAAAAAAAGCCCCCTAGTTAAACCAATTCTCCCTAAATTTCAGACAGTAAATTTAAGGCAATAAAAAAGGCCGCGCAGCGACCTTTTATATTAGACATTAATAAATCAATTTGATGCTAGATAAAGTGTTAGCAAAGCGGAAACACGGAGCTTGCGTTAGCAAGTGAGTATTTCCAATGACGCTCACACGAACTCTAGCGAAAATTGGTTATTAATTAGTCCATGATTTTAGATACAACACCAGCACCAACAGTACGACCACCTTCACGGATAGCGAAGCGTAAACCTTCGTCCATCGCTACAGGGTTAATAAGCTCAACAACAAATTTCAAGTTGTCGCCTGGCATTACCATTTCTACACCTTCAGGAAGCTCTACAGCACCTGTGATGTCAGTTGTACGGAAGTAAAACTGTGGACGGTATCCTTT
>PJEL010003530.1_pt1 | contig 13314 bp, 5 predicted proteins | sample 1853271 | NCBI WGS metagenome assembly PJEL01 (sample SAMN08108733, study PRJNA415343) | Invertebrate metagenome, whole genome shotgun sequencing project. | host: Globobulimina | place: Sweden: Gullmar Fjord | collected 2015-08 | reverse complement strand
ACAACCGTGACCACTTACACTTACAATGCAGCCAATCAGTTGACTACCGCTCAAGCTGATAGCGATGGTATTATCTGGCACTATATCCACGACAACAATGGCAACCTATTACGCCAAGTTCCCGGCGGCACAGACCCAGCCAATGGCGAAACTCGATATAGCTACGATGCCGCTAATCAGCTTATCAAGGTTGAACTCTATACCCTGGGTAGCTATACTCTCCTCAGTGAAGCCACCTACAACGGTCAAGGCGAGCGAATGACCTTAACAACCTATGCTTTGGGTGTGCCTCAAACCGTCAGTTACGTCAATGGCAGTCAAGGGTTACTGCTCACCAACGACGGCAGTAACAGCACTTTCTATCTCTACGGCTTGGGTCAAATCGCCGAATATGGCCCTTCGACATGCTCAGGGCAGGCCCAATGGAGCTACCCCCTCCGTGACAGCAACGCCAGCGTCCGTCAAAGTGTTGATGGCAACGGCACCCTCATCTCGACCAGCACCTACAAACCCTTTGGGGCAACCCTGGCCGAAAAAGGCACCTACGAAAGCCTCTTCGGTTTTGCCGGGGCGCAGGTTGACCGCCTCAGTGGTCTGTTGTATTTCAATGGTCGCTATTACGACCCCTCGACGGGTCGGTATTTAACGCCGGATCATAACTCGCCCAATCCATACATCCCACCTCAAGGCCCGTGGTGGTTGCTCTTGCCGCTGGTCGGGGTTGTGTTCGCTTGGAAGGGTCGCCGTGGGGGCCGGGGCGGATGTTGGTGCTTGTGTTGGTTGTGGGTGTTGGGTTGTCGCTGGTGAGTTGTGGGGGACCTGAGCCAGGATCGGGTGATCCCCCACAACCACCCGTACAACCTGCGCCTGAACCATCAACACCAATACCAATACCCGAAACGTCACTTGAACCTCCACCCTCTACATTTATAGCACCAGAGACCATCTTGGCCAGTACTGTTCTGTATGAAATACGAGATACAGTAGTTGAATGTTTTCCAGAAGAACATCCTGATTACCCTACGCCTGTGCCACCCAATCCAGAACCTCTTATAGTGAGTGAAATAGGTTTAGGTACCATCATAAAAGACGGAGATGAAGTTTTAACCCATAATCACCATGGCCTGATAAATCTTGATGAAGCTACTGATATAGTTTTTTGGTACGATAATGGTACTACAGGAGTTACTTATGATTGGGATAAAGTAAAAATAAGACCCAAACCCGAAATTGATCCTGGAACTTCAATTATTGAACTTCCCAATAAAATCGGAAGACCATCAGCAAAATTAGGTAATGCTAATGAAGTAAAAATAGGTCATGTAGTCCAACAAGCTTATTATGATGGCACTTTTACTCCTAAAGTTACACAAGCTAGAGTTACAAATGCTTTTTCAAACTATCAAGGGGAACCAACATTCAAAATATCGCCAGACGCAGTGGTGAGAAACCCAAGCGTAAACATCTTGGGCATCAGCCAGCTCAATGGGTTTCTCCAGGGAGAAGCCGACTTGAGCACAGATAGGCAAAAGAGTATGGCCTCTCATCCCCTGACTAAAGTCCGAGGGGTTTTCCCGGCTTCTCCAATAATTCATGGAAGTTCTGGCGGTGGAACCTTTCTTAATGGAAATCTTGTCGCAAATATGTGGGGAGACGTAGGGGAGTTACAACCGGATGAACTTTCAGTTGCACCACTGCCAGAATATATTACAAATTAGTCAGTAAGATTGCATGTATACTGTAAGGAGAAGGACTATTGATACATCGAGCTATGTATATCATAACAACTGCAATACTTTGGGCTATATGTACCTCGTTATTAGCAGGCTGTATAACATCTAAATCAGCGAATTCAGATCAAACGAGTCCTACTCCCGAGCCTTGCTCTACCATTCAAACTAATACATTATCGGATAATCTTCCAATTTTTCTAGAAAAGGTAAGTCCGTCTCCTGATAGTGTAATAAAACTGGAATGTTATATAAGAGAAATTGAAAGTAATGAGATCATCAGTGGTGTGTATGCAACTATAAGCGTCGGAAAAATGGTTGAAATTGGCGATAATTTAGAAGTTCATTCACTAAGAGAAAGAGTCAATATTTTTATAGATACCGAACAAGTTTCTGATGTATCTCCACATTGGTTTATAGAAATGTCTCGTATAAATATTTCGGATGCAGAAGGCAATGTAATAATAAGTCACCCTGGACCAAGAGCCACCATAGGTCTGCCAGCTACTTTAACTACTGGTAAACATACGGCCACAGTTCAAGTCCGAAAAACCTCTGGCAAAGTACTTGAATATAGCTGGACATTTACGATTGAGCCATAGTGTATCGCTTAAAGCGAGAAATAGTGATCATGTTTGAACATCCCTCTTTGATTTCTGGTCGGAGAGGGATTGTTTTTAGTCAGAGCCAATGGCGAAACCCGCTATAGCTACGATGCCGCTAATCAGCTTATCAAGGTTGAACTCTATACCCTGGGTAGCTATACCCTCCTCAGCGAAGCCAGCTATAATGGTTATGGCGAGCGGGTGGCCTTAACAACTTATGCTTTGGGCGTACCTCAAACCATCACTTACGTCAATGGTAGTCAAGGGTTACTGCTCACCAATGACGGCAGTAACAGCACCTTCTATCTCTACGGCCTCGGCCAAATCGCCGAATATGGCCCTGAGTGGAGCTACCCACTCCGCGACAGTAATGCCAGTGTTCGCCAGAGCGTTGATGGGAACGGTAATCTCACCTCAGCCAGTAGCTACAAATGGAACTTTGGCGATGGCAACACAGATACCGAAGCAGTGGTCAGCCACATCTATCCAAGTCCCAACAGCTATACGGTTGTTGTTACAGCTCATAATAGCATTGGCGCAATGACCGCTACCACCAGGGTAACCATAACCGGGTTGCCTGCTTTACAGATAACAAAAGTAGTTACTCCAAACATAGCACTTAGGCAAGAACCCATCACCTATACCTTGACCATTACCAATTATGGCAATGTTAGCGCCACTAACCTGGTTATTAGCGATGCTATTCCAACAGGAGCCAGCTATATTGCGGGTGGCACAAAAATTGGTGCCGTCGTCAGTTGGACTCACCCCAGTTTGGCAGCGGGTGAGGCCGTTTCGGTGACTTTTACGGTCACCGCTACGCAAGATATTACCAATAGTGATTATGGGGTTATGGTTAGCAATGGTATTTCTGCCAGTGGGCAAATCTCTATCACGACTATTATCATTGCCCAAGCCCCTCCTTCCCTAAAGGTCATCAGCATTAACCCGGCTCACAATAGGCTGATTACCCCCAGCGGTGTCATCTCCGTGAGTTTTGACCAGCCCATCGATGCCAGTAGTGTCAACAGCAACACCTTTAGGGTGTCTGGTCAATGGAGTGGCCCCTATCAGGGAGTTTACACCGTAAGCGGACAGAGTATTCAATTTCAACCCCAGACCCCCTTCAAAGCAAATGAGGTTATGGTGACCAGCCTGAATAGTGGTCTGCAATCGACATCGGGCCTCACCCTAAGCGCTTATGTATGGCAATTCCGGGGCGACGTGAGCGGCGGGGTGGCTAACTTTGTAGACAGTCACCAAACCCTGGGCGAGGTTGAAGCTTACCCCGAGGGGGTTGCTTTGGGCGACCTGGATGGCGATGGCGACCCGGATGCGGCCATTGCCCATTCTTATGGGGGCAATACCGTCTGGCTCAATGATGGTAGCGGTATCTTTACTGATACGGGTCAGCTTTTAGGTACAGCTGAAAGTTATGACCTGGATTTGGGTGATGTTGATGGCGATGGTGACCTGGATATTTTTGTTAGTAACTATAACGGCCCCAACAAAATCTGGCTTAATGATGGCAGCGGTATCTTTAGCGCAAGTGGGCAGAGTTTGGGCCATAACGAGGACAGTGGAGCCGTAGCTATGGCTGATGTTGATGGCGACGGTGACCTGGATGCCTTTGTAGGCAATAGTAATCAAGCGGACCAGGTCTGGCTCAATGCCGTACCAGTTACAGTGACCACAAGCAGCCCGCCTGATAATGGTCGTATCATTACCTCAGGCCATGTTATTTCGGCCACCTTTAGTACAGCGGCCAACGCCTGGGGGATAATACATACAGCGATAATGTAGCTCTGGGGGACCTGGATGGTGATGGTGATTTGGATGCCTATGTAGCTAATGATGGCCCTAACCGAGTTTGGTTTAACGAAGGTTATGATCAAGGGGGTGTTTCCGGACGCTTCATTGATAGCGGTCAAAGACTAGGGTGTTAAATCTGACGGTTAAATCAGGTTGGTTTTTCCCGCAACTTTGATATGTCATTCTGAGAGAAGTATGAACGAAGAATCCCTCTCAAATAACAAAAAACGGAACGGTATAAGGCCCCAAACATATCTACAAAGCCTAAATTTACCATTTACTAGAAAAGCCGGGAAAACCCCTGTGCTTTAGTGCCCCACACAGTGGGCTTGGGATGAAAGGCCAGAATCTTGGCTTTATCATAAGCTCAATCCGGCTTTTCTTTAAGAAAAACCCCATTGAGCGTTAAGGAAGCCCCCTAACTTTAGTGGGGGGTTTTTCACCCGCTTTAATAAGTAGGCTGGGTCGAAGGATGAGACCCAACAAATTCCGATTAAAGCATTGCATTAGCTGAGGACACTGATTTTGGGTCAGTGTCCTCAATCTGTTTCAGTGGGTCAGTGATTCCAGTGCCGGACCAGTGCCGACTACTCTACAGCCGAAGCCTACGCCTAAACCTTCAACCTCAACTAGGGCTGTTCAGTTCTAGGTGTTAAATCTGATGCTTAAATTAGGTCGGTTTTTCCGGTGGTGGTTACATGTTGACTGATGACCGTCATGCCCGAATGGTGTTATCGGGCATCCACAAGGCTTTCAAGCGTGGATTCCCGCTAAAAACATGCGGGAATGACAACCACAGTAGTACGCTATCAGTCAAGACTTTACCACTACCCCTCGTCGAAATGACATGGAGAACTCATTTTAAGTTTGACAGGCATCGTTTCATATACCAAAAAAAGGGGGCAAGATCGGTTTACAATTTATGGGATGTTTCGCTACCTTCAATAGCCCGGATTTGCAGAATTATTGGATTTAGTAGCCAATTATCCGTTCATTCCGCTAATCCGGGCTATGAATGATTCCTAAGTTTGTAAAGCTATCATTTTGGTGCTTTGAAACGATGCTCTTTTGCAGGGCCTCCTCCGCCTGTTTGCGCTTCATAACATTCAGGCGCAGTTGGTTGCGCTCGTGCCTTAGTTCAAACTCCAGGCGGGCCTGCTCCGTCACGTCTACAGCGGTGACCAACAAGCCGGGACCGGTTTCAAGAAACGGCTCGACTTGCAGATCAAAGTAGCGCCCAAAGTCATCGTCCGAGGGGCGATAAATTTTGGGAGTGGTTAGCGTTTCGCCCCGGTTGTGGGCTAATTGACACAAGATGTTCTCGACCCCGACCAGTTCGGGGAACACTTCAGGCAGGAATCGTCCGGCAAGATCACCGAGTTCTCCTGTAATCCACTGCTTTATGGCGGCATTGTTGGCTATGATGGATAACTGCTCATCGGCCAAGACGTAGGCGACTTTTTGTTTTCGCACCGTCTCAGTGTAAACCAATCGATCAAGCTCCCTGTCCATAGTTTCGGGAGCTAAAGACCACCCAGCCTGCAACAACTCCGTTAGAGCCTCGGACGGCACAGGCTGACTGACCAGATAACCCTGGATCTCATTGCATTGTTGGGATCGTAAGAAGGCCAATTGTTCCTCTGTTTCTACCCCCTCGGCAATCACCTTCAAGTTTAGGCTATGGGCCATAGTGATGATGGCGATAACGATGGCCGCATCATCCCCTCCACCCAGACCTGCTGTGTCCATCATCATATCGCGCACAAAGGTTTGATCGATTTTTAAGGTGTCAAGCGGCAGGAGTTTCAGGTTGCTCAGGGAAGAACCCAGACCAAAATCATCAATCGAGATGAGGATACCCATCGTCTGCAATTCCTGTAAGGTGACCAGGCTATGGTCATCATCTTTCAGAATAACATTTTCGGTTATCTCTAACTCCAGTGACCGGGCAGCCAACCCGGTTTCCGAAAGGACCACTTTGATCAGGCCCGATAGGTCTTGCTGTTGAAACTGGCGGGTAGACACGTTAATCGCCAAACGCAAGAAATCGTACCCGGCTGTGTGCCAGGCTATGGTTTGGGTGCAGGCTGTGCGCAGAACCCACTCGCCAATGGGCACAATCAACCCGGTTTCTTCGGCCAGGGGAATGAACTCTTCTGGCCCAATCAGGCCCCGCTGCGGGTGCTGCCAGCGCAAGAGTGCTTCTACACCAGTAATCCGACCACTGACCAGAGAGACAATGGGCTGGTAGTAGAGTACAAACTCCCGGCGCTCGACCGCCTGCCGCAACTCGGCTTCTAACTGTAGACGGGTTACAATTTGGGTGTGCTGGTCGATATCAAACAGTTCATACCGAGCTTTACCTCCCTCCTTGGCCTGATACATAGCCGTATCGGCATCGCGCAAGAGATCATCGGCTCGTTCATATTTCTGCTTGCTGGTGGTAATGCCGATGCTGGCAGTCGTGACGACCAGATGTCCATTCAGGTTGACCGGCAAGGCCAATTGATTTTGAACGCTGTCGGCCACGTCCATAGCCTGGTCGATTTCTGGCAAGTCATCAAGCAGAATGGTAAATTCATCTCCCCCCAACCGGGCCACAACATCTCTGGAACGCACACACGTTTCCAGCCGGCGAGCAATGGTAATGAGCAGTTGATCTCCGGCCAGGTGGCCCAGACTGTCGTTGATGAGCTTGAAGCGGTCAAGGTCAATGAAGAGGACGGCAAACAAATGGTCTTCAGTTTGTTGCGCCTGCTCGATGGCTCGCCCCAGATGCTCCATAAACAGGGCCCGATTGAGCAGGCCTGTCAGGGTATCGTGTTGGGCGGCATAGCGCAACTGTTCCTCGGCTTGCTTGAGAGCCGTGATATCCCAGGTTATCCCAACCAGACCTGTAGTTTTGCCCCCCCTATCTCGCAAAATCACTTTAGTGGTAGAAGCCCATATCTTTTCGCCTGTTTCCCCCAAGCTAACTTCTTCAGCATTGATAAGCGATTGGCTGGAGCTAATCAGGGCTTGCTCGTCGGCATAGAATTTCTCGGCCATTTGGCCTGGATAGTGGTCAAAATCTGTGTCACCGACTATCTCTGCTGGTGTTTTGCCCAGAGAGCGGGCGTGTGGAATATTATTGAGCAGGTATCGACTTTGCAGATCTTTGGCATAGACAAAAGCCGGCAGGTTGTCTACCAGGGTGCGCAGCAGATTGCGTTCCTGGGCCAGCTCTTCTTCCATCTGCTTGCGTTCGGTGATGTCGCGAGAAAAAGTCAAAATACCGTAGATATCTCCCTCAATATTACATAAAGGAACTTTGTAGGTATCAAAGATATGTAGCGACCCATCAGCAAAGTAGGCTGGATTGTGGGGATTATGACGAGTCTCTCCGGCTAACACAGCCAGATCATCAGCCCGAAAACCTTGAATTCCCTGCTCCGGATTACCAAAAATATACTCTTCAGGAACCTCTTGCTCTATTTCATCCATACCGATAAAATCTTTACCAGCCATCCATTTGCTATTCTCTGCCATACTCTTGTTAACCATAAGCGCACGAAATTTAGTGTCTTTGATATGAATCCAATCTGGCGTAGCGTTGATGATGTCATTAAGCAACTGTTCCGATTGTTTAATCTGGTGCAATGTTTGCTGAAGTTTATCCTCGGCCTGCTTCCGCTCAACAATTTCCTGCTGCGCTTGCTCATACAGCCGGGCATTTTCAATGACGATGGCCGCCTGGTCGACCAACAGATGTAGTACACGCAGTTCAGTTTCTAAAAACGGGCCGGTCTCCGGGCGAGCGATACTCATCACGCCCACCACCTGCGGCCCGATTTTGAGGGGCAAGCCGGCAATGGCCCCCTGCCAGTCGGGTGAGGCCGTGGCAAACAAGGCGTGGTTGCGGATGTCAGGGACGACAATAGGCTTACCCTGCCGGGCAACGGTGTGAGTAAAGCCGCCGGGTCGGGGGGTGGCAAAAGGTGTATCTGTCCGGCCATCAGCCCACAACGCCGCGCCAAAGGTCAGGCTATCTTCGGCATACAGAAAGATATGGGCATCCTCCACCGGAACCAACTTGAGGGCGGCTTTCAGGATAGCCTGCAACACCTGGGGCAGATCAAGCGAGGCGGTCAGGCCCAAGCTGGCCTGCCCCAGGGTTTCAAGTTGGTCAGCCCAGCGGCGAGTCTCGGCAAAAAGACGGGCCTTTTCTATAGCTACAGCCAACTGGTCGGCCATAGTCGTTAGCAATGCCACGTCGCTTTCTGTAAAGTCATTCACCCGGTTGCTGTTTATATTCAGAACGCCGATCAGTCGCTGACCCACTTTTAAGGGTATCGCTAACTCTGAAAGGATATCCATCCCCTGCAACTCAAAAAACTCAGGATGCTGCCGCGTGTCATTCACAAGCAGGGGTTCCCCCGTTTCGACCACCTGGCCTATAATCCCCTGATCAAAGGTTTGCCGGTATTCACCCGCCCGGGCGATGTCGGCATAAAGGCCAATAATAGTTTGAAGCACCACTTCTCGAGTTGTTAGGTTAGCCATAAAGATACTTACGTTGCAGTAATTGAAGGCTGAATACAAGCGCTGCGTCACAACCTGACAAAGATCACTCATTTCCAGTAGCCCGACCATTTCGCGAGCCAGTTGGTTGAGTATGGTCAGTTGTTCGTTAGCCTTGTTTAACTCAGATGTTCGCTCTGCTACCCGCATTTCTAATTCAGACTGAGCCTTTTGCAGAGCTTCCTCTGCTTGCTTGCGCTCGGTGATCTCTTGCTGGGCCTGGGTGTACAAGCGGGCGTTCTCAATGGCAATGGCCGCCTGTTGGGCAATGGCCTGGCACAGGGTGATCTCTTCAGCGGTAAATTCTCGTCGCCATCGACTCTCCCACAGCTCGGCGTAGCCAATAGTCTGGCCTCTAACATACAGTGGCACATACAGAATGCTTTGAACTCCATATTGTTCCATCGCCCGCCGGTCGGCCTTAGACAATTCTGGAGCGTCCAGTTGATCGACCCAAGATCTACCATTCAACATCGGTTCCAGGAAGCGTTTGTCGTTTTCGTCATAGGTAACGCCTATATCCGACACCTGTTCCAGGGCGCAGGCTTGCGGACCGATGTAATCAACCAATACAGTGGAGGTCCCTTTTTTCGGTTCAAAACTACAGATATAGGCGCTGGTAGCGTTTATCGCCAGACCTATCTGTTGGGCGATGAGGTTCAATACGGCTTCCAGGTCCAGGGTGGATGAGATGACAGCCCCTGTTTCCCGGAGCGCAGTTTGCTCTGCCAGTCCCCGCTGAGTCTCGGCGTAAAGCCGGGCATTTTCGATGGCCACCGCCGCCGATATGGTCAGAGAGTTCAGCAATTGCAGATCCGCCTCGCTAAAAGAAGTATTTTGTTTGTCTACGACCTCGATGGCCCCGATGATTTTCTGTTTTTTAGCTACCAAGGGGACACACAGAATTGAACGTGTGTTAAAAAAGTCACCGACCTGTTCGAAGTTGGTAAAGAAGCGAGAGTCTTGCTGCGCGTCGGGGATCAAGAGTGACTCGCCGTGTTCAATTACCCAGCCGACAATTCCTTGCCCCAGGGCCATACGCTGCCCTTGCATAAAATCTGCGCCCCGGCCCGCAGCCGCGGCAAACCACAAATCACCTCTGGTTTCGTCACACAGGACTACCAAAGCGGCGACTGCCTGTAACAACTGCATCGCATGTTCGGTGATAAGGTTTAATATCTCCGACAGATCCAGACTGGCGGCGATGGCTTGGCTAACGGCGTTCAGAGCAGTCAACTCTTCGGCTTGGCGGCGAGTTTCTTCATAAAGTCGGGCATTCTGGATGGCTATTGAGGCTTGGGCGGCTAGCGCTTCTGCTAACTGGCAATGAGCCTCGCTGAAAAACTGCGGCTCACTCTTGTCCATAGAGTATAGCCCTATCACCTCACCCCCGGCTATCAGGGGTACGCCCAGCCAGTTACGAATATAGGTTGTAGCAGTATGGTGTTCCCAGTCAGAAGCCTGATGGGTATCTGGAATTGACATACTCTTTTGATTGATCAGAATAGTGTAAAGAGTCGAATCGGGCTTGACATCAAGGCCCTGGGGTATCAGGCTGGGCTCCGTCCAATGTTCGTAGCCCCGCAGGGTGTGTATTTTTACCCTCATCCCCCCGGAATTTGTTTCCAGCAGCATAACGTTAGCGCTGTCATAAGGGACAAGTTGGCCCAGATAATCCAGAAGTGTCTCCAGGATAGTGTCCAGATCAAAGGTTTGGGTCAGGGCTGTATTAGCAGCCCGCATAGTCTCGGTCACCTGGTGAGTACGACGCAATTTTGCCTCCGCTTGCTTACGCTCGGCAATTTCTACTTTCAGGCCGGCATTAGCCTGGGCTAACTCGGCTGTGCGTTCCTCGATGCGCTGTTCCAATTTATCATACGCTTGTTTCAGCGATTCTTCGGCCCGCACCCGCTTGGTGATATCTTGCTTGATGGCAATGAAGTGATTGATTTGACCTTGTTTATCACCAACGGGGGTGATAGTCATCTCCTCGGTATAGAGGCTGCCATCTTGGTGGCGATTGATCATCTCGCCGTGCCATATCTGCCCGGACATAATCGTCTCCCACATATCCTGGTAGAATGTCTGATCCTGTTTGCCCGATTTGAGCATCTGGCGCAGGTTTTGGCTGATGGACTCTTCGTCCGTGTAGCCAGTGAGTTTGGTAAAGGCCGGGTTGACCCAGAGAATGGTTCCTTCACGGTCAGTAATGACAATGCCATTTGCGGCCGCTTCCAGGGCAGTCGTTTGCAAGCGGAGTTGCTCCTCTGCCCGCCTGCGCTCGGTGATGTCGCGGGTCACTACTGTAATGCCGGCAAACTGATCGGAGCTATCTTGACGCATTGAAACCTTTGCGTTGAACCACAACTCCTTCTCTGCCATTTCCAGGGGATAATCAAACTGCTGAACCGTACCGCTAGTCGCCACGATGTCCAGAGCAGCCTGCAACGGTTTTTTAACATGCGGCGGCAATACTTCTCTAAATGATTTCCCCAAAAACTGTTCGGGCCGGACGTACAACTTGGGTCTACTCAGGGGTTGGTAATAGTTGAGAAAAACACCGTTTTTGTCCAGCGTGAAGACCAGGTCATCCATCGAGGCGATGGTTGATCTCAGTATTTCCTGGCTCTCTTTTAATTTCTTTTCTGTCCAGTGCTTGTAGAGGGCCATCTCGATGGTGGCGTGGAGTTCTCTGTCTTGAGCGGGTTTGACCAGGTAGCCATACGGTTCGGTGATCTTGACCTGCTGTAATAGGGTGTCCTCGGCATAGGCCGTCAAGTAGATCACTGGAATGTCATAACCGGTCTGAATTTGAGCTGCAGCCTCAATGCCGTTCATCTCTCCGGCCAGATGAATGTCCATCAGCACCAAATCCAAAGGCGATTGGCTTATTTTCTCAAGCGCCTCTTCACCAGAGGCGGCAACTCCAAAAACGTCATATCCCAACTGTACCAATATACTCTCAAGATGAGCTGAGATGATACCGTCATCTTCGACAATCAGAATACGGGATTTTGGATTTTTCACTTTGTTAACCATAGAGTTAATTCCTTATGAGCAGTGAGCGGTTATCTTCCCGCAATTTATTCCAAGCCTCAATGCCTTGTTTGAGTATTGCCAGGTGTTCTTTGTTCGCCATACGTACAACCTCGCTGTTAGTGGGCACATTATACCCACCTAACCACACCCAGGTCAACCCTGAACTTTCAAATCCTCCAACAGCCGCTCAAAGGCATTGTTGTAAACTCTCTCATCATCCCACCAAGTAAAGTCGCCAATGTGCCGCTTGTCTCGAACCGCCGCCACCTACCCCTCCTCTATACTGAAATTAGTTTGAAACCAGAACTGCTTGATAAGGCAGATTTTTGGGTCAATTTAGGGCCAAAGCTTAGCCACTTAAATAAGGTACAGGACAATGATTTGGGCGGTAAAATTCGATAGCGGTCAATAGTTTCGTTCTCATTTTGTTTTCAGGATAGGATTTAAAATTGCTTTAATTGAGCGGTATATAACAAACGACTTTGGTATTGATGTGGACTGGTCTTATTTATTCTTCCTCTATACCCCCTCTATAGTCCCTCTATACTTGCGCTATAGTCAGGTTAACCCTACAGCGGCCTTGCCCCTGAACTTGTTAGCCCTCCTCTTGCCGTCGTTTTAGCTTTGGGTTAGTGGTTTTTGGCAAGCTAGACTGAAATAGTTTAAAAGCAGACTTTTGAGCCAATTTGGGGTTAAATTTTAGAGGCTTAAATAAACTGGAACATCATTTAGGGCTTCGTCAAGTGCTTTTGCTAAATTATCGGGTTCATCTGTCCCTATTCGATATATCTTCCCACTCCTCATTTGAAGCTCAATCGCTGAGAAACCAGAAACATTAAAAAGCCAACCCCGAGGCGTGAATCTAATCCCCCATCCGTAGTACCAAGGATTTTTGACCACCCGGTATGCCTCAATGTCTTTTAGCAGAAAAACCTTACGGATAAGCCCCAACCCAAATTGAATCTTAATCATCTGCTCATCGACCATCACTGTCAAAGTAGCAAATAAGCCTAGAACAATAAGCATAATGATTAGACCGACCAAAGCAAAGGGGTTGAAACCTGTCACAATATTTAAATAACTTATAAACAATATCACTGCACTATATAAAATGAGGAGTAAATAACCAATTTGAGTATGTTTGTATTTTTTTATCATTCCTGATTTTATCTCTTTGTTATTTAATTCCTACCCAATACATAACCCTTCTGTACGATTTTGGCGAACAGAATTTGACAACAACTAAACATTATATGACGTATTTACAAGCACAATAGTAACACACCTCAAAATAATACTCAAGCTTTACAGCGTGATTTTAATGACCTTGAGATTGAAGTGGAATCACCTCCCGGTTCCATTATTTTAGTGGGGGGTTTTTCACAATTTCAAGTGGAGCGCTGGGGCCTATCAACAAGCTTTTGAGTAAATATTGGAGGATTTAAAGATTTGAGGCATAATAAAGATGGTTTGTTTTTTACAATAGTGATTGAAATTGTACTCCAGGAGAGAAAATATGCAGCTAACACCCCGAGAGATTGAACAGCGCGTTGAAGCAGCACGGGAAA
>PJEL010003529.1_pt1 | contig 13319 bp, 8 predicted proteins | sample 1853271 | NCBI WGS metagenome assembly PJEL01 (sample SAMN08108733, study PRJNA415343) | Invertebrate metagenome, whole genome shotgun sequencing project. | host: Globobulimina | place: Sweden: Gullmar Fjord | collected 2015-08 | reverse complement strand
TTCTCTTGCTAAATCAAGATTTCCCATATGATATTGACCAGGAGAAGTTGTAGAAGGATCAGGATCTGTAATATTAACAGGTATAGCAATAGCTTCTTTAGCAACTTTTTCAGATATACCAATTAAACGAACATCTAATGCAGATGCTGATTTAATATCTCTTGCTTCATTAAGAACGTCATATACTCCACCTATACCGCCCAATCCTTTGGGTGTACCACTTGCTAATGGAGAGGCGATACTTGTAAAACCACCTGCAAATGTACCTTTGCCTTCCATCTCTCTTGCATTCAAAGCATTTAACATATAAGGAACATTATTAATATTATCAAACCATTCGTCGTCAAACTTCATATCTTTTACAATAGAGGTATCAACGGTTTTCTTTACCCATTCTTTTACATAGTTTCTCTCATCAGCAGGCATTTGACCATAGCCAGAAGATGCAATACCTAATATCATTTTTGAATTATCAGCTGAAGCCCCTTCACGTCTAATTTTACCAGCAGCCTCTTGTTGCTGTCTAAGCAATTCCATACTAGATGGCATCATACCCATCATACCACCAGCACCAGCAGCCATAAGAGGAGCTGCTAACCCACCAGTAAGCATGGTAGCACCAAGACCTAATGTTGTCATTGCGGCGGCACTTATTGTTCCACCCATACCTTCGGCCATAGCAAGATTAAATCTAGGAAGGAAATCATTCATTTCCATTAAAGCTCGTTCATAGTTCTTATCGAAGAAATCCTGTTTTGGTCTACTCTTACCATAGATAGCACGTTGACGATATAATGCGGCTTCTTTTTGCTCTTCAGGTGTAAAGATCATTTCTTCTTGAGCAATACCAGTTAATGGAGCAGTTATAGCTTTCTTCCACATAGGAGCATCTTCATCAGCAGATTGAAATGGAAGTTGTTGAACAGATGATAATCCTTCTGTTAACTTAGCTAATCTTTGCTCAACTGTTGTTTCACCAGAAGTTAAACCAGTCTTCTTACCAATAGTTCTATCTATAGCCCACATTAATGTATCTGAGAAACCACCTTTAAATGCTTTCTCTAATGCGATTTGCATTTTATCGGAATCTTGAGCTTGTTGTTCTGTATAACCTTTTTCATCTACATATTTACCAGCAGATACACTCCAGAAATTCTTCTTAGCTTGTTTACCATAAGATTCATCTCTAGGTACCATTCGACCAGAAACATGATTATAATGTGCTTGACTTACATGATAAATGTTTGCTAATTCTTGAAGTTGTAACCAATTAACAGATCTTAATTCTTCCATTAAATCGGGTAAACCTCTACCCACAAATTCATATGATCTCTCTTGAGGAGATTTAAAGATACCAGCTTTCTTACGAAGTTCTTCATCACTCGTAAGCATCTCTTCTGTTTCTGCACCTAATAACCCAGTCCTCGCCTTTCTAAAACCAGTACCTACCCCTTCACGAACTTTACTACCTAATGTAAAAGGAAATTTTGCTAGATTCCAAAGAGCATTAATACCGGGTAACTTAGTAACTGCTTCAGGAGCACCTTTAACTGCATCCCAAAGTTTACCAACAGCAGATCTAGAATAATCATCAGTCTTCATAACAGTATCCGAAATACCGAAACCGGATTGTCTAATAGTGACTAATTCAGATGCCATCAATCTTGCAATATCAAATTGAGAACCTAAAATCATTAACATTTTAGTTTCATAATTAGGAGCTAATTCCATAACTTGTCTAGAAGACATACCCATTAATCTATGCTGATCCATTCCTAAGCCTAATTTTTTAGCTTCTTTTTTATCGTCATCAGCATTAACACCTATCCCATATGCGGCTTTAATCTCATCTTCGAAATTCTTTGGCATCTTACCAGTGGATAGGAAATTGAATAATTGACCAAACGGATTATACTTAGCACCTGCGACTGCAGCTTTACCTTCAATAGCGTCAAACAATTGACCAAATGGACCTAATGATTGATCTTTACCAGTTAAAGATTTTTCATATTCTGTAGCTCCACCTTCAATTCCTTTTTCTTTTTCTTCTCTTAAATATTTCTGTTCAGCCCATATCTCAGGCATAACAGATGTATGGGATTCAATCCACTTTAATAATGTTATCTGTAATTGTTCTCCAGGTTTTAATTGTCCTCTAGACACTAACATATTTATCTGAGAATCTAACCCTTTTGACCATGAAAATTTCTTCTCTTCATCGCTACCTGCTCCACGCTGTGCTGTGATTTTAGAAAGCTTTTTGGCTTTCATCATAGAGAGACCAATTTGTGCGGCAATTAATGGAGCCATACCAGACATCATATTAGTCATACCCATACCAGCAGCACCCGCTCCACTTTTAGCACCTGCCATAGCACCTTTACCAAATACCTCTGGGCCCATATTATACATACCCATACTTGATTGTAAACTTTTGGGCATTCCTCCACCATACATTAATCCTGCGACTCTAGGAACAGCTAAAGCTCTATTAGCCATACTCACTGAATTAAGTGCGGATGAAGCTGTTCCAACAGCTCCTAACTTTCCTTTATGTTGCCTTTCATATGCAGCTCTTTTAATTTGAGGAGTTTGCATAATACCAGTGGTTCCTAAATAAGATAAACCACCGGCTTTTGTTAAGGTGTTGGTTAGACCATCGACATCTGTTCCTGCTTTACCAAACCTCTTAACACCAGCTCCAATCATTTGATCAACGTTACTGGTTCTAGATGCTCCACTTAATATTGCACCAGGAATAGTTGTTGTTTTTTGTATCGCTCTACCAACTTTACTTTCCTGTTGAGCTTCTAATTCACCTTTATAATAATCAGATGTTGCTGGTCCTTGAGATTGTGATTTTCTTTCTTGTCTTTTTTTAGTATCTAATGCGGCAGATAATTGGTATACTTCTTGGGCAAGTTGCGGAGATGTACCATGAGATTGTGCTACCATAATATCTCCTTATTGACTAAAGAAAGGTAAGAATACCTCCTCGTGTGCATCTTGAACATTGTTGTTAAAATTATAATCGTTGTCTAATCCAATAATAGCATTTGTGTCTTGTTTCTCTTTATATGCTATATAATCTTTGGTGTTTGCTACACTCGCAGCAGTCTTAACTGTTTCAAATATTTTAGTTTGTATTTCTTTATTAGAGAATTGTATTAATGGTAATATTTCCATAGCTCTCCTCTTTCTAGTTAAAGCACAAAAACATGAGGCCATAAATAAATCTGAATACGCACTAGATTTAATAGTTCCTGCAGAGTTTCTTTCAATAGCTCCAAACTGGTTTATTAAATCTCTAGATTTAAAACTTTTAACACTTTCATTAATACATTCTGTTAAACATCCAACCATTAATGATTTAGTTAACCCTGTTGTTTTAAGACCTAACTCATCTTTTAGTTGTCCATGTTTATCTACATCCTTATCCATGTAAGGCATATAATTAAATGTAGTTATTACTCTAGTTAGATATTCAATAGGTGCTTGTCCAATTGTATTATTCTCTATTGATAAAATTATACGATCTCCAACTTGAGCGTGCAACCATTGAAATACGGCATGTATTGCTTCCCCAAAATTATAGTATGAACCAAATTTATGATTCATTTCGGCAACTTGTTCAAAGTCTCGAAACCCATGTATTTGAATAGCACAATATGCCCCATTTAATGATTGGGCTGTATCACAACCAATTATATAATAATCTGTCAAATCTAAGTTTTTAGCAAATACTTTTAATTTACACTGATGTGGCATTGGCAAAAAGTATGCAGGCTCTTGAGCTTCAAATGAGGATAATACATCATCATCAAATATACAAGATGTTGTTCCTACAAAAAGTAAATCTAACTCTTGATTAACTTTACGTTTATCATCAAGCTCCTGACATTGTTCTAAATACCAAGCTTCTGTTTTTGTTGGGTCTTCACTCCAATGATAACGAACACGGATGAATGTATTTTTAGCTGGATCTTTAACGGCGGCATCTATATTAATATCAGGATTCCACATCTCTAATCCAGGATTTTGTGGATCATCAACAAAAAGATCATCTGAATCTACACCATTCGTCCAACGTTTATAGAACCATTCCCCATCGCTTTGTGTACCATTAGGAGTACTGGTTACTAACATAAAATATGGATATCCATATTTCTTAGCTTGTTCTCTAGCCTTTGATAATGTCTGTTGTGCAGCACCATATATTTCCGCCATATATCGAACAAACGCTGCCTCATCAATATATAATATACCAACTGTTAATGAACGTGAAAGTGTAGAAGGATCATGTGTAGTTGCCGGATAGAATACATCAATCCGACTATCATTAAATAACTCTACATATGTAACAATATCACTTTTGCTTTTAAATGGTTGGCTAGTAACCATCCAAGATGGTAAATTACGAATAATAAATTTGATTGTTTTTAGATTGTTCTTTCCAGCAGTTTGTTTCATATTAAGAATAACTGCTTTATTTCTAGGATAAAACACGACGGCCCAGACAATTAAACAAGCAGCAATTGTTGATTTACCTAGCTGGCGGGATGCCATTAATATTGCTTTTTTATATTTATAAACGGCTCGTACTAAACGGCGAACTTTATTATGCATCTTCTCTTTCGAATATTGGACTTTACCACCGCCCTCATCAATGAAACAATAATTGAAGATGAAATATAATGGGTTCGATCTGCACTTAATAATCTCCATAGCCCGTCGTTTCTTCTCGGCCTCTGATACTCGCCCCATTGACTGATTACTAAATTTACCGCTTAGAGTTTTAGAATATCTCATAATAATTCGCCTCGACTTTCTAAACTCATTTATCTCTTTGATTTACCTCAAACTGTGTGTTGTGTGATAATGTAATTATATCATTACTGGCAGAGATTATCTTCTGAAGTCTAGGAATAATATCATCCTTTAATTTGCCAGATTTAATATCTAATAAACACACATTTGTCTCTCCAATAATAACTTGAAGAGGTTGATTTAAATCATGTATAAAATTGTTTAATAATTGTAGATCATTAGATGTAGTCATTTAAAGACTCCGCTACTTCCTGCCCTTTGCTATCTCCTTCTGGAGGCGCATTTTCCGCAGCTTGTTGTTGTTTAGCCGCGGCAACTTCCGCAGCGTCTTTTTCTGCTTTATCTTGTTGTACCCCGTCAGGGATCATCCCTTTTTCCATAGTTGCAGTGTCTTCAGTCGCTTTTTTAGTTAATGCTGCGGTGGCAGCTTTTAATTGTTTTAACTCAACATCTCGATCTGCTATTTCTGCAGACCTTGCTGTTACCTTAGCTCCCATTTTTTCTTGTTCTACTTTATCTTGGGCTTGGGCTTCAACAGATTCTTCTTCAGATTCTTCTGGAGTAACAGTCCTATCCATAGCTCGACTGTAAATTCTATCAGTTAATGAACCATCTTCCTGTGGAGGTTGAGGTTCATCTTGTTCAAACATATAAGCAATTGGTATCATATTATCCACCTAATATTTTTTTTAATAGTTCGATTGTGTCTGCCGAGTTTTCATGTAATATTCCTACTCCACTAGATCGCTCCCAAGCATTAATATTCTTTTCAGTATCATCTATAAGGATCGAATTTTTATTTGCATATTTTGATTTACTATTAGAAGGTACTACGATCAAAGGAATATCTCCTAATTCTTTAGTTACCCAACGTTGTTTACCTGTTTTACCTTTATTTAGGATACCAGCAGGAACAGAAGATAAAAGAATTGGGTTTAACGATTTTATAAAATTCCAAAGTGATTTACCATCATTTGTCCAATCCATCTTAGACCAGAATGTAGTTGGATCACGAAATATTTGTCTCCACAATTCTTTCTTGGTTCTCTTATCTGTAGCTGGTACACCCATTTCATCAGCCATTTTTTCAAAATCAGTTAATACCCCATCTAAATCACAATATATTTGATAGTCAACCGATTCAAATAAATTTAATATAGGAATCATATAAACCTCTAAAATACGGGGGTTAGAAGACTAACCCCCACATTCTAATTAAAAACCATTTTAATATCTATGTCATCGACATTCCAATGCCAATACCAAGGAATAAATTTAACTATTCCCAACTTATCTGTTTTGATATTTTTTAAACCTGTCTCCTCAGGCAAAGTCTCAATCCCATTCGGAATAACAACTCCGTTAGCATCTGTTATAATCACAGACACACTTTTTATCCAGGATTGGTCCGTATGTAGGAGATCAACAACTTGACTATTATAGAAAGCTATTTGCGTACCTGTTTTATCTTTCTGTAACCAATCAGCAAGCATTATAAGAAATTCGTTTTTCTTATCGGCAAGATTTAACTTCTCATTAGTAACAATATCGGCATCAACAATAATTTCCGTTTGTAATTTTAAAGGAAAGGTCAAATCAAATGCATCATATTTCTGAATAGTAAAGTGCTCTAAATAATATGAATTTATCCCGACAGAATCTAGAAATCTAAATTGTAATGAATCCGATATCATTCTTCTACCAGGTATATTATCATCAATAATAAACTGTTTAATCTTATCTGTATAATAATCCGGATCTATCATATATGAATCATAATCAATAAATGGTATATTAATAATATATTTATCGATATGATCTAATACACCAGGATTCGAGTATATATGATTATCAAAAAACAATAGTCTTAATTCATCATCAATTTTATATATTTGGTTTATATCATATGTTGAACCTTCAAATGAATTAATTGTTCCAAATGTAGCTTTCAATTCAATCTGAAATGATTCCCAAAATATACCATCTGTGTCTGTATACTCATAAATATAATTATTACCATCTACTTGAGTTAATTCTTGACCATATATGCTTTTATTACTAATCGTTATTTTAAAAATATAATCATTTATCTCTTGATGAGAGCGAAGAAAAATAGACGTTTTCTTTTGTTGATGATTATATTCAACATTAAAATATATTACCGGAATATCAAAATTAATAGCACCTGTATTAATCATTTCAGAAAATTCAGCGGTTACTAAATCATCTAATATGTATCCATCATACCAATTCATAAACGAATTATATTGATATAGAAATGGACTAATTACTTTTTGATCTTTATATAATAAAACTGGTTTATAAATAAGATTCTGATCGATAGGTAATTGTAATTTTATGAAATTAGTTCCATCATCAATAAATGAATTAACTAAGGATTCAGAATAATAATACATTCCATTAATAATTTTAACAATAATATATTTATTAGCATTTTCTACTTCATCCCATTCTAATTGAATATTAGATGTCGTATATTTATGTATTGTTCCTGTATAATTTATTAATGGTATCTCTGCTATTTTTAATATATTATCCGGCAGTTTCTCGATTATATTAAAAATATGATCATATGAATACCCATCAGGTATAAAATAATCACCAACCGATAATTCATCATATCCACCAGATGTTACACATTCAACCTCATCACTACCAGAAACAAGAACATATTGATGTGTGGGAATGAGTTGTTTATTAGCAGTCAAATCTATAGCAGGAACAGAGAGCGATTGTGCATTTGAAAAACAATCAGACGGTATTATTTGATACTCAATAGACTCGGCTTCTATAAATCCTTCAACACCGATAGCATGTGTTATGTTATCTGTCTGAAGTGTAGTATCAATTCTTTTAATTGTATGGTTAAAACTTGGTATGACAAGTTGAAATTTATCTCTCATTACTCTACATAAATAAAAGATATTTTCTTCGACATTAGATTTTTTGAATATGAATCGAAAGTCTTGAAGAAACTTCTGTGCAATATTATAAAAGTCACGTTGAGTCATTAACATATCTACAGACTGTATATATGACACTACATCATTTCTTAAATTATCACCACTTAATGGATCTTCTCCATTCTCAGAGTATTTAAAATCTAATCCAACTAGATTTTGAGCATGTTGTATTGGTAATGTATCAACAAGATTTCCATTATCTTCGTCATAATAATTAATTGTTACTAAGTAATTATTAGGAAATAACAAACTATTTTTATTTAAATTTCCATTTTTACCTTTAGTTATTTTGACTTTGACATTAATCTCTGCTGATGGTATATATGCTCCACGTACACCAGATCCAAATTCAATAATAAATTTTCTAGATGTTAGTTTACGAAGAAAAACTGTTTTTGAAAAACTCTCTTCAAAATATTTAATGTACTTAACATCGTAATCTGTTTTTTCGGTCGCTCCTTTTAATTTAACCGATACTTTAATATCTGCAATATGTCCATCTGCTACTTCGATAGTATACGGGTAATATGTACCAAATCTATAATTTGGTAATGTTAAACTAAATGATTCATTATAATACTGTGTTACATCCTGAAATGGAGCTTTAATTTCAGAGACTGCGGATGGTAATTGTGTAACTCTACCAGTCGATGATGTAATGATAACACTATAATTCCCATTAGATGTTTCAATAAACTTATATTTAGATTGTGTAATAAATGGATATCCTTCATTATCAAAAACAATCTCTTCATCTCCACCAATTATAACTTCTCGTTTAAATACACCGGGAAGCATTTTTGGAAGATATGCGAAATCGAAAACTAATTCACCAGCCGCTTTAGATGGAGTAGAGAAAGTTGGTAGATATCCATACGTAGCAGAATGAAAGTATAAGTTTTCACTTTCCTCTGATGTTGCCACCATTGATTCTTTGAATAAGGAATCATAGTATTGTTTAGCATCAAAGTTTGTATTCCCTAATAAGTTTAATAGGAAACCTATAAATCCTAATTTATTAACTTGTATATCATAAACATCTAATGATTCTTTAAGTTGATCTGAATAGTATTTAATGAATTCGTTTGGATTTCTAAATTTTACAACTTCACTAGCCATCTTATATTTCCTATTTTATAATTGTTTATTTAGAGATATCGAAATTAGATAAAGCTCGTTCAATCAATTCATTATACAACCAACCTTCTTGATATTTACTATTTATTACTTGTGACCGATAAGAAGAAACATAATATTGAAAAGGTAATGTTGTTAATTCATTAGCAGTCCGTTGACCAATTAATTCTTTAGATGGTAACGATTGTGGAAAAACACCTATACATTTACCAATATATGATATTGTTTTTAAGTCCGGTCTATATTTTACAATATAGAACGATGCCATATAATCAATCGCACCATATAAATTTGTATCCATATTAGCAGGATCATAATATTTTGGATCTGGTGCAATCTTACCTTCAACAATATCCCATATATAATATAACCAAGTTTGATGAAATTGATACATATTTAAATCTTGGTTATCAATATATGTAACACTAAATTGATCAGATATATTAAATTCTGTCGCATATGGTATCCCACCTGTACGACCGCTTATTTTTTCAGTATTCATTTGTTCTTGTGGTGGACTATAATCAACAGATGCAAATGTAACTAATTTTGCATTTTGTTTTAATGAATCTGCCAAACCATGTTTGCCTTTTAGTCCACTTAATTCTGGTGGTACCATAAATAATAAGGTATATCCATTTATGTCGGGGTTATATTTATTTAATAATGAATCTTGAAAGAATTCAAATACCCCATGGTCTTCTTTACTTTTACCTAAATAATCGATCAGATTAACGGTATCTAAATTTATCATTATTATACTCCGCTACTAATAGGGGTCTAACGCCATAATGACATTAGACCCCTATTGCATTTAATTTCGACAAACTGCCTTATTTATGTTAAATACGATACCATAGATAAGAACATTTCTAATTTGGATTTTTGTTACATCACTATACTTAGTATATACTTTTGTTAGGGGCTTACCCTGTACATCTTTAAGATTATTATCAAACATCTTAGTAAGTAAGATATCGCATAGTTTTTGAATTTTTCTGGTATCCGGATTATTCTTGCTAGAAATAATTGTTTTCCTAACAACCTCACGATACTCTGTTCTGCACACATCAATCTTATCTGCAACATTGGTTCTTGATAAAATAATACTAATAAGATCATGAATTATATCTTGGTATGTATTACTATGCATCGATTGCAAAATAGATTTTATCGTTATTTCTTTAATCTTAAACCTTCGATTAAAAGTCTTAATTAAAGATGTTGGATAAGTTGGATTTGGATTCATTGTAATATAATCCGTCACATCATTTGTGATTTGATCTCTAATGTGAACTGTGGAGAATTCATCAAATCCTGGAGCATCATCTCCCATACCTACAGTCGAACTAGAAACAGACATACCTTCTTTTTGAGCTTTCATGTACATTGGAAGAAGTCCACCTTGGGCTTCATTCTTTCCTGTTACTAGATTTCTTCGAGGATTAAACATGAAATGTTGATTAACTCGACTATACATTTGTTCGAATAGTCGTTTTAATTTAAAAGAATTCTGTCTAATTTGAGCAGCATATGTTTTAAATAGTTTTGGTGTATGATAATCATATAATAGATTAATAGGAGCATCATACTTAGAAACTGCATGTTTCTTTGTTACCATATGGGTGACGACGTATTTCATAACTTTCTTATCGCAGAACTTTATATATCGTACTTTTCTTCCGTTCCAAATCTTCATAAAAATACACATCATTGCATTTTTATAAAAATAATCTTTTTTCTCAACGATACCATAATATGCAAATAGTAAAAGAATTTGGTAATATGGATCACTATGCATCTGATTAGTCATAGCACCCGCGCCCCAATCTTTTTTATAAGCTGGAAGGACCTCAGTCTTATGATCCATCCCAATTACTTTATACAGACCTAAAACTTGGGAATAAGGAGGAGAAAATTTAAAACAGTAACCCTCATCAGACATCATCGACTGGTTCATAGCCTTATTGACAAAAGTTGAGAGTTGCTGATTAACCTGTAACTCTAGTTTATGGTCAGCATGAAATAATTGTTGTATTTGTTGGTACAGTTCGACTATTTTGGACACTTTTCATGCTCCTATTTTTATGTATATTAAACACACACAGCTACAATTTTGGACAAATTATATACCTTTTTCTCAAAATCTTCAACATGTTCAATAAGTTTATCTTGTTCAAAAACTCTACCATAATCAATATCTTCCGTCAGATGTTTAACACGAGACCAACATGCAAACGGAAATGAAATACTTCGTATTAGATTTTCTAATACTGCCACTTTAACACCATATTTAATAGCATCGTCAGGCTCAACACCACTTTCCATAACAGTCTTAATTGTATGTTTAGATGTATCATAATATCGTTCTTTACGCTGTTCTTGATTCAACTTATAGAAATTATTATCTAAATTATTATGTATAACTTCTGTTATTCGTTGTTCTGCACGATCAATAGATTCGTCAATAATATCAACATCAATATTTTTACCAAAGATTTCTGGTTTAATATTAACGAACTCATATATTTCTCTAACTGCTTTAAAAAATGAGGTCATTGCTTCTTCTACTTTCTGAGTTTGACCTTCATCCAATTTCTTAAACAGTTGATTAAAATACATCATATCCACTCTAAGTTTACCTTCAAAAGCTAAAGAATCATAGGGATCGTAAAATGCACGACCTGCGTCTCTTTCTTTAGATATTCGTTTAGCTTCTTGAAGTAATGTGGGCTTACTGTTATTTTCATTAATTATATCTAATGCTGCTCTAGATTCTCTTAGCAAATCAAGTTGAACATCTTCACTTATGGCGTTCATAATATCGGGCCTCCTAATATTGAGAAGTTTCTAATTCTTTCTTTGTTAAATTCTGAATATATGTTTCAAAGGTTCGTAAATTAGATTTATTTATACCTGACATATATTGTAATTTGTAGAATACTTGACCTCTCTTACTATCAATAACAATCAAGTTCGGAATTTGTAATCTCGTATGAATAAATTTAACAATACCTTTGACATAATTATCATTTAGATTAGTATTCTGAGTCTGTCCTCTATCAACTAAATCTTTCCAAGTAGTTGCTACAACTGCACTATGTAACATAACAATTGTTTCAACTGGTAGTATTAATGTATAGTTCGGAAGATCTAATACATCGTTTTTAATAGCTTCAATTTCAACATCAACATATTTAACATATTGGCATAATGCACCAACAAGAGATACATAATAAAAAGGTTTGATATAACTACCGACGAGACTAATTAATTGATTCATTGCATTATGTACGTCAGCGGGATTATCAACTATTTTATTTCCTCGCCCATCCTCATTTGTTGTTAATGAAATATTTATAGGAACATTACCGGCACCATTTATAAAATGCTTTTGTAATTCTTCTAAAATATCATTAACGGCATTGTCTGCCATAGCATCAAATGTTTTAAATATTTTATCGGCACCATTAACAGTCTTACCAATCTGATGAACTAATCTATCATGTATACCACTCATGATTGGGGATGCTTTTTCTAACCCTTTAACAAAATCAGTTAATTGTTCAACATTGTATCTCGGAGTATCAATAGTTAAAGAATTAAACATTCTTCCTATTACTTCAATCTTATCTAAGTCTTGTTTTAAATTCTCGTCGCATAAATAATTAATAGTCTTTGCTTTAACTGTATCTATATCTTCATTAGCAAATGTATTATTTAATGCCATGCCGAATTCACGAGTTAAGTCTAACGCATCTTCAACCAATCCTTCATCAATAAAATCTTCTTTTAGATTTTTAAATGATATCCCAGAATCTTGAGGATATAATATATTGACCATAGACCTTAAAACTGTTGATATGTGAGTACCAGTATAAGAAAGAAAATTCATATGAGCTTGTTCAACTAATTTTTCTAATTTACCGGTATCTTCTAAACGTTTTGTTGCTGTTGTTGCTTTACCGGAATTTTGTAATCCGAATTGTGATCTAAGAAGATCATCGTTTAACATAAATTTAAAAAATAATTCTGCATCATCAATATTTGATTTTATAGTCTTTATAATATCAAAATCTTTTGATGGTTGAAATGTTTGACCAGGAACTGACATAGATCCTTCATCAGGTTCTTTTTCTTTACCTGCATAAAAATCAGTTGGATTAAGTTTCTCAAGACTACGATCTTTTATTGAAGGGAAAGTATTCTTAATACCTTTAAGTACATTCATAGGTTTCTGAACAAAATTAGATGATAATATTTTTGCTAAACTTGGATACTTCATATCAAGTCTCTCAATTAATCGTTCAACTAATCTCTTTTCTTTCTTATCAATCATCCCTTGGAGTAATTTCCAAGCTTTTCCTTCAT
>PJEL010003528.1_pt1 | contig 13321 bp, 12 predicted proteins | sample 1853271 | NCBI WGS metagenome assembly PJEL01 (sample SAMN08108733, study PRJNA415343) | Invertebrate metagenome, whole genome shotgun sequencing project. | host: Globobulimina | place: Sweden: Gullmar Fjord | collected 2015-08 | reverse complement strand
TTGTGAATACGAGGCGCAATTATCACAAGGCCCTTGACCCCCGCATTAAATCGCTTAACTTCCTTAATAATATACTCGCCAAAAGGGAAGCAATGGACAAAGGCGCTTCCGAGGCAATTATGCTTAATTATCGAGGCGAGTTAACAGAAGGTACTGTTAGCAATATCTTCTTTGTAAAAGACAATATCCTGTGCACCCCATCAATGAGCTCGGGGATACTCGGAGGCATAACAAGAAGTATTGTGCTGGATATTGCAAACGAATTGGACATACCCACTAAGGAGGGAAGGTTCAGGCCTGAGAGTATTCACTCGGCTGAAGAAGTATTGATATCTAATACCTCAATGGAGGTAATGTCTGTATCCGCGGTAGACGATACACGCATTAGCGCAACCCCCGGCATAATCACAAAAGCACTAAGCCAGGCATATAAGAAAAATGCTGCTGCATATATAAGGAAGGAGAAAAGATGATGGATATTGCAAAACACATTGACCATAGTCTTCTTAAACCAGATGCAACAACCTCCGATATTTTACGGCTTTGTGGAGAGGCTGGCGAATACGGATTTCACTCAGTGTGTATTCAGCCGACTTTTCTCAACATAGCAAGTAAAGCTCTTTTTAAGACCCATGTAAAATTAGCATCCGTGATAGGCTTTCCTCTGGGAATGACGCTTCCCAAAGTAAAAATTTATGAAGCAATGGAATCGGTCCACAATGGTGCTAATGAATTGGATATTGTCATGAATATAGGCCTCGCAAAGTCCGGGAATTGGTATGCGGTTGAAAAAGAGATAGCAGACATTGTAACCGCCACAAAAGGAGTTACCCACAAAATCATAATTGAAACATGCTATCTGACAGAAGATGAAAAGACAAAAGCATGCACTGCAGTCGTGAATTCGGGCGCTGAGTTTATCAAAACATCTACCGGCTTCGGAGCACCAGGAGCAACTATTGAAGATGTTAAATTTATTAAGGCTTTGACCGGAAATGCAATCGCCATTAAAGCGGCAGGCGGCATAACAACATTAAAAGAAGTTAGGGCTTTTCTTGATGCCGGCGCGGCGCGGATAGGCACGAGTTCAGGAGTCGCAATAATAAAGGAAATGAATGCAGAAGAAATATAAGCCCTATTACGCGGAGGGGATTTATTGAAAGTTAAGCTCGCAAAAACAGCAGGCTTCTGCATGGGTGTGCGGCGGGCAATGAACATTGTTCTTGACGCTGCCAATAAAGAGAAGGGGCAATTATATACTCACGGCCCCCTCGTGCATAATCCACAGGCAATAGAAATGCTTAAGCAAAAAGGTGTCGAAATCCTCGGCGATAATGCCGTCTCAGACTCGACTGTCATTATAAGAGCGCACGGAATTACCCCAGAAGAGAGGCGAAAAATAAAACAGACCGGCAATGTGCTCTGCGATGCAACATGTCCTCACGTAGCGCGAGCACAGGCTTTGGTAAGAAAAGAGATTCGAAAAGGATATGATGCCATTATAGTCGGTGACAGGGGGCATGCCGAAGTAAACGGGCTGCTCGGATTTACAGAGGGGAAAGGGGTTGTTATTGAAAACCTTGCCGAGGTTGACACGCTTCCGACCATGGAACGCGCATGTATTATCGCACAGACAACCCAGGAAAGAGCAGTATTCGAACAAATCGTAGACAAATTAAATGAGAGAATTCCTGATATAAAGGTGTATGACACAATTTGTGATTCCACAATAATGCGACAGAAAGAGGTGTCGGAGCTCGCCAAAGAAGTAGATGCAATGGTAATTGTTGGAGGAAAGAATAGTGCCAATACAAGGAGACTCTATGAAATATCTCTTGCTTCAGGGGTTGACTCATTTCATATAGAACAAGAGGATGAACTCGATCAGCTCGGACTGGAGAAATATGAAAACATTGGTGTAATGGCCGGTGCCTCAACTCCCAACTGGGTCATCAATAAAGTCATATACAGAATAAAAGTTCTCCTGAAAAGGAGCAGAGGCAGGTTTTATCAATTCCTCGAAAGCATTGGCGCTTTTATTGTTGAAAGCACCATTTACCTTAGTCTGGGCGCAATAGGAATGTGTTATGCAAGTATGGTCTTTCAAGGCATCAATCCTTCGCGAACCCTTTTAGCTATATCCTTTTTTTATGTATTCGCAGTGCATGTGTTCAATAGATATAATGAGCGTCTCAAAGACGAGTTTACCGATCCCGTGCGTACCGAGTTTTTTAAAAACTACGGGAATATTTTAATTGCCGCAGCCGTTATTGCATCTTTTACATCACTATATTTATCCTATCTCCTCGGGATTATACCGCTGATATTCCTCCTGTTCTCATATCTGATGGGAATTATCTATACAATCAGAATAGTTCCCAAAAGGTTTCAGTCAATTATTAAGTACAAGCGACTGAAGGACTTCCCGGGTTCAAAAGACATTTTCATAGCACTTGCATGGGCATGGGTAATCGTTCTGATCCCGGTCCTGAAGCAGGACATATATTTTTCGTATAAAACAATGACTATTTCAGGATTCATCCTCTTGACCGTTTTTATTAGGTCAGTTGTATTTGACATAGTCAGCATTGAAGGTGACAGAATAGTCGGAAGAGAGACGATACCCATTCTTATCGGACAGAAGCGAACCCAGACAATACTGTTTACGATTACCGCAATTGTCGGGACTTTCATATTTGCATCTGCCGCTTTCGGGCTAGTGCCGTCTCTTGGATACTATTTGATACTGCCTCCGGCTTTCATGGGGATATGCTTATATGTCTTTCAAAAAAAGCGCATTCAGGCCGGCCCCCTCTTCGAGGCCATTATCGACAGCAATTTCCTCCTCGCAGGACTCATTGCTTATTTATGGCAATGATTACAAGCTGAGGTCTGCATGACAAAAAAACTCCGATTTAAATACGTTTATTATTACTATGATTCATGCACCAGTTCAACAACGGTAACTTCCGGCGGCGACAGAAAGCGGACCGGTGGACCCCATGTTCCCGCGCCCCTGTTTACATACAAATTAGAGTTGTCCTGGAGGTTAAAATAGCCAGCATCATAAGGAAACATTAACTTGGAAAGAAGATTGAAAGGGAAAATCTGTCCTTTGTGTGTATGACCGGAAAGCTGCAGATCAAACAAACCAAGGGCTTCATTGCTGATGTTAGGCCTGTGTTTTAGAAGTACGGTAAACTTGCCTCTGTCAATGCTATTGAGTAACTCTTTTTCATGAACGTTAATAAACAGACCATATCGATGGCCTGATATGTCATCAACTCCGACCAGATTAATCGTGCCAGCCATAGCTGCCGATCCCCGTAGAAGAGTAAAACCAGCAGCCCTCGTAAACTCTAGCGATTGATCAAGTCCTGCATAATATTCATGATTGCCGGTGACTGCATATTTACCATATCTTGGGTTCACTTGCTGAAATATTTCTGCAAGTCCTTCTAAGTTATTAATCTGTCCATCCACCAGATCGCCGGTTGATACTAAAATATCAGGATCCACCTCCTGTACAGCCTCAATTATCTTCTCCAGCCTGCTATGCCTAACGATTAAGCCAAGGTGCACATCTGAAATTTGGACAATCTTAATCGGACTTGCCTCTTTTGGAAGTTTTGATGTTTTAACGGTTACATGCTCGATACGAATATCCTTTGCTTCGAATAAGCCGTATGAATTGACCGCAAAGGATAGGATAAGTGGCAGGAAAAAAGAAAGCCTTGCAGAAGGAATTAATGCCGCAAAATCCACTGACAGAACAAAGCCGGTCAGCCTTATGATCAGACGATATATATCAATTACAAAAGAAGCCGATACAAATATAAATAAGGCACCCATCCAAAGATATCCAACTAACGATATTCCCCTGGCAAGAAGCTCTAACCCTGCCCCTTCAGACTGGTGTACAAAATATGGAGAGCCTGTCAGCAATACCATGAAGGCGAGTACGGCTATACTAGTTGCAGTACTGAAAGACAGTGCAGCCTTTGCTTTCAGAAATGCATAAAAATGCAGCAGGCCATAAATGGAGAAAAAAACGATGAAGAACAGTCTCATAGACCCACACAACAAAATGTAGTAGCACTCATAAAAGCAATTTTACGATTAGTGAGGGAGTTTGGTCAATTTGTAGTGCATTGTTCAGAGCGTGAAAAGATAAATTTCATACGCAATCACAGCCATATAGATCTTCAGCGCGAGCGGAACACCAACCCTTGTAATATTCACATTCTTAAACACACATAATACTATTAACGCGGACGCCGTAATTACAAACTTAATTACTGTGAATGGGACGATTCCGTACGAAAGGAAATATGCCATAATAGGATTTGCTTCCACTACCTTGCCTTTGTCAATTAATTCGAGAGTTAGAAAGGCATCTAAGCAACTTAAACCTAAAAGAAGCATAACTACAACAAGCAGTCGAGTGCTATATAGATCAACAAATAAATGTTTCTTCTTGTCTTCATCTCTTCTTATAGTATGTCTCTTTCCGCCGATAACCGTGTAACGGCTTATTATAGGGGTAGGACACTTTCTTCTATCAGAGGCGTCTCGACTGTCATCCATTATCTGCTGGGAAATATTATTTGTAAGTCCTCTATTGCTCATATAAGTGCTTACTAATTCTATCGGATTTTTTATCATAATATTGAGTCTTACTGTGCAATACATGTGCCAGGGCCTAACAGCATAATATATATAGAATTGTTATGGAGATGCCACCCACTAGTGTAAAGATATCCGACGCTAAATTGCTTTTTTATTATCTTATGTAAAGCTTTGAGTAGTTTAGTATTATTCTAAATTGAATTATATGTGCGGAAATAAGAATAACTGTATTATTGGGAATTCTGTTTACTGAGGGCCAGCGTTTTCACATGTAATGCCGTCCAGCTGGTCCTGAACTGCTTCACAAAAATCGCTTGGGGATTTAAAATCCTGAATGTTCAGGGCATTGTCATCCTTAATGAGTTCCTTTAACTCCAAAACCTTGATCAGCTGAGGATCCCGTATGTCTCTGAGTGTAGATACTTTTACTTCCTTAAAAAAGAATAAGAACTGTGGTTTCTTCTGCGATTTCCACAAATCATATGCTGAGAGGAAGGCCTCAAGGTCGCATGGCTGTCCAGGATCAGCCGACGTGCCGAATCGTTTGTGAAAAATGCATACCAGAATATCGCATTCTTCCTGGAGCTTCTTAATTATCTCTTGAGGGTTAAGAACGGAGGTGAACACATCTTCCCATTTTTTTATCTGGAATGATATCCCCTTATGATTTGGTAGAAGACCGGCATTAATCCCCGAGCAGACTTCGCTCACAATTTTCCCTTCAATAACAATGTCTCCAGCTGAAGCGATAATTACCTTATAATTAGTTTCTGCGCTCATTTGTGAATAGTTCCGAAAGTGTACTGTGATAGCGGGATTAGTCATTAAGTATAGAAGATTTCAAACTGTTGTTGCTATTAATTATTTTAAGACGATTATAAGACGGGTGAGTTAAGCGGCCGCATTGGTCTTGTAGAAATATGATAAAACTGCAAAATAAAAATTAATCTTGCAGTTTTTCTGCCTCATCGATCAGCATCACCGGAATGCCGTCTTTTATATGGTACAACAGCTTGCAGGTTTCGCAGATAAGGCCGCTTTCAGCCTCATTCATTTTAACGTCATCTTTGCATTGAGGGCATGCTAATATGTCCAGTAGTTCTTTACTCACACTCATGTTGGTCTCCCAGAATCATTGTATTGATACTACTTATTCTAATTTATAAGTATAGCAGAGGAAACAGTCTATTATCATCTTGTCAACTGCTTACCACGTTATCGTGACAGTTACCGTCTCATTATATTGACCGGCGGACACATCCTGGAGCGGTGGAATTCTTCCGTATACCGGCAGTGTCTCTGGTCTGTTCTTTTTTACCCTATTGCTTTGAGTAAAGGTACTCCCGGTTCCGTCTCCCCAGATTTGCGAGCGGCTTGTATCAATATATAAATTATACTCAAGCATATCGCTTCCAGAACTTAGCTTCATCTTTCTTGGAGCAAAGGAGCCCGAATTCGCGCTAGTCCCTACTGCTACGACCACAGTTGGAGATGGAGATTCATTGCATGAAACAGAGATACTACCTTCTGCATCTATAGGACTCGAAGAAAAGACATCATAACTACCGAAGGTTACGGGTGATGTTGATACATTGCATACTGCCTGTGCTGAAGCCGTAAATACTAAAAAAATAATTGTGATGACGACATAGTGGATGAAATATCTTATTTTATTCATTTCACTTCCCTGCAAAAATTCTTGCCAGTATCAACGAGGGTGTCATCAGTATCAGGTACAATTAAATCAAATACCCAGTCCTTATCTTTATACGTTACTTTTGCAGTATGTTTTCCCTGAGGGACATTTTCAAAATAGAACTCCCCATCCAGCCCAATTAATCCCTCGATAATATCCTCATTGACTTTAATATATAATGTTGATAATTCGACAGGGACCTCCTTCCCGTCCTCTTCTACATATAGAAATCCTGTGACTCCCTGCACTTTAGTCACATTGAATTCAATGACAGCTCCGCTTCTGAAGGGAGGGGATACGTATTGCTGAATTGTATCGATCTTATAATTTATCGGGATGTCTTGGCTATCAATTTCTATTCTATTGTCATGGAAGGAGCGAAGGTTCGGGACAATAAATTCACCATTTTCATTTGTCCAGCCCGCCTCGTTACCATAATAATTTACTCCGACGTTCTCGAGGTCCCCAACTTTCACCTTTGCAAAACTGTCATTCACAGGCCTGCTGAAAAAGAGGGACTTATCAATATATCCAATGCCACCAGCGGCCGATATTCCATAGCCCATATCTTTATCTTTATTGCTATAGTCGACTTTATATATACCGCTGCTATTTTGATACTGCAGCCTGCCATTAACATAGTCTTTGATATCCGAATTAACCAGGTCTGCACCATAACCCACACCAGTACCGGTGGGTGGATTCTTCTGTACGCTCAGCTTGCTTGATTGTAAACCACCCCCCTCAGAATGGTTGAGACGCCCCGCAATCCCGTTATCAAGAAAAATGTGCAGGCCTGCAAAAAAATCATACTCTGTCCCGTCGCCTTTTGTCTCGCTTGCATTAATAAACAGGGTCGTCCTTTTTGTAATAGCCTTATTGTAAGAAAGGTCTGTCCTTGATCCATTCTCTCCTTCATGCATGTCATAATAGGAGTAGCCTGTAGAAATGTAGCCATACTTTTTACTACCAAAACCGAATGCCGCCCCAAATTCAAGCTTGGCCTTATCATCATCCGGCTTGACCTGAATGCTCGCATATTTTTCCGAGTCCGAGCGTACAAATAGATTGGCGCTGAAGCTCCGTGAATTAAAAGAATAACTGAGAAAACCGCTCAGACCACTCTCACCAGTTGATTCGCTCATACGCAGGTCAATATCCACTACTCCGGCATTGGCGGCAAGAAAAGAAACTGATGGCCCGATATTAATCAAATCTCTAGAGGCTTCCGCGCCATAACCGATTTTCATGCTGTTAGAAACACCTAGCTTGTGGTCTCCGTAAAATACAGGTTCATCATAAGAGAAATTTTTCTTCCCTAGATCTTTTCGGATAAATCCAAGACTGAAGCTGTAATTATGGAGCCCTTTTTTCAGAAGCTGGTCTGAGTAATAGTATGAGCGTGAGATAACGGATTCCCTGCCGTAAACATCGTTAATAACAATTTCCGCAGTCCCGAGCCCAACTGTTGCAGGCACATCATTAAACTGAAACTCCCCGGGAGAGAGCGTTTCCTTTTTCACAAGCGATCCATCCATATAGACACTTACCTCGGATGGCGTATCAATTGCCCCGCCAAGACTAAACTCAGGAAACCTTATCATGTAAGGATTAAGAGAGTAATTTTTGGAAACATTTATGCCGCCAAGTAATGCCGATGATCCTAACATCCCGGAAGACGCTGTGAAATCACCAACCGTCACTGTTCTCAAAGCGTTCCTGTCATGAAATGTAAGGCAGCTCAATAGCCGTACGGCTTTATCTAAGTCCCCACTTTTCTCATATGAAAATGTTGACATCCCGAAGTAATCACTGAAACTAAAACCGAGTTCACCTGAGATCCCCATAATAGACTCATCGGATTTATTATCATATGTCAGAGCATAGTTGAGAAATGCTGAGCTGTCTTTTGAATACCTAACTTGATAAGACTTCCCATAAGAAGCGTCAAAGTCTTTCCCTTCAAACAAGCTGCTCTCTGCAGTAATCGCAATTGATACATCTTCTTCATTAATACTGTATTCAATATCCGGAATAGACTGTAGTGAAACGTATGTGTCCTCTTCATACTCTATATCCCTGCCCAATCCCTTTTTTAAACCTATCCCGTCAAAATCATCTCTTTTGATCCACACATCGTTGTCTTCCGCCAGAAGCAAAAAATACTCTCCTTTAACTTCCTCGTTTAATATGATTTGGAGCACTGCCATCTCCTGGCAAAAAGCGGCGTTGACCGACAAGCTTAACAAAAAGATAATAATTACAAGTGTGCTACAACTGACACATTTCTCTGGTAACATTAATCTGTTCCCTTACCGAGAGCTTGTCTGTATTCATCTCCAGATCAAGGGTCTTAAGATTCACACAGTTCTCCTGCGGAATGTCTAATGTAATATCTCTTAAATTGCCGGAGAGGAGATATCGTCCCCCGATTTCTCTCCTAAATACACCATCTCCGGCATTATTGTGTCCTGATACAGTGATGGTTCGCAAAATCAAATGAACATTCCCCTCGTTTATCAATTGTGCATTAAACGAGCCTGCCTCAAGAGTCATTCCCTTCACGAGGCCCTTTGGTTCTGCCGTTACAGGCGTTAAAAATATTGGCACGCCTACTTTCATAACGATATTTACAGCCGTACGATCCATTGTTTTCGGATTTGGAATTTCTTCTATATAGAGCCGGTACGTTTTTTCCTGTGCACCCTGCGGCACCTTTGTACCAAGCCTGATTATCTTCTTTTCCGCTTTTTTGATATTGGCAATTTTTGGAAAAAACACAATATCCCTGGTCTTCTCATACGAACTTTTCCCATTTTCATCTTGCGTCCATGAATACGCCCTTAACTGAACAGTGATATCTTCATCAGAGTTATTCGTAATGTTTAATATGTTTGTTTTGTGTGCGCCGTCAAAATATACTCTCACCGGATTAATTGAAAAATTTGCGCACAACCCTTTAACCGGCAACAAGAGCGCTATAAGAACTACCGCCATGCATGATAAAACTGTTCGATGAATTATGATTCCCATTTATATAGAAACTCCTGTTTCAGGGTTAAAAAATAAAGGGAGCAGTAATTGCTCCCTTTACAGAAAGATCTTTTAATACTCGACTGTCACTGTAACTGATCCAGTGTAACTACCTACCTGGACGTTCTGTGAAGCAGGAATTCTACCGTAGATATTCTGAGTAATTGAGGTGTTATCTGCGGCAGTGCCTGTGTTGGTGCCGGATACGCTTTGAAATGCTGCTGTTCTTCCAGCAGAGTCATAAATTTCAAAGTTAAGGGTGTCTGTTCCATCTGTCATGGTTCTTGCCCCTGTGATATATACATCCCATGCAGTACCTTTTGTGCAGCTGAAAGATAAATCGCCGGTGCCGTCATCATCAGCAGTTCCACTGGTCGGGTCATAGGTTCCGAAATCCAGGGCTGTTACGCTTGCTATGCTGCATGATGCTGCTACGGATGCTGATGATCCCAGTGAGCTTGTGTCAGTTGCTGCCATTGCGTTTACACCGGTCATCAACAGTACGGCTGCCATTACAAGTAAGATAAGTTTTTTCATTTACATCCTCCTCTTTTTTTAACTATATTCACTACAAATACAACACACATCGGGCTTTAGTTAATTTAATCAACTAGTTACGACTATCATTTCAACTATACACCACCTCCCTTATATAAAAATTGAATTCAACGCACCATGCAAAACAAGGTGTTCCCCAAGCTGAGGATTGTGGAAGTATGCATAACTGCGCAGCAGTATATACATGTTCTTCCTAAAAACTAAATGTTGTTTGGGATTTTTTGCCTATCCCCTAAATTTAATCTGTACAGCGCCCTTAAAGAATTTCTAACGGCATTTATTAAAATAACTTTAGTTTTTTTATCAAATTAATTTTTGTTTTATTTATTCAGACGCAAATAATGCGCATAAAATAACCAGTTTTTCTGTGCATTCACAACAAGGGATTAACGTAAATTTATAGATCAAACATGAATGGTATAAAGAGTGGCAGATCACAATATTTCTCTGGTTTATTACTCGGTCACTTTAGGTGCAGAGGCAATAAAACCCGGGGCTCGCAGAAAATAGAAAATTGCAGATACGTCTTGTAATGCAGTTTCAATAGTTGATTTACATCGGGCTTATCATGAAGGCCACAGGCCACTGATATGTGCCAGGTTTCACATTTGTCAGGAGGTCAAATCTGAATGATAATTCTTTAGTCACATAAATCTTTCCCTCATAAGGAAAATGCACTTCTCCACCTAATTCGGAAATACTATATTTATTCAAACCATCGTTAAGGGTCACATTACTGAAGAAATTATCCCCGACAAATAAATTCATCAAATATCCATTCAGGGAATTTGTTTGGACTGAGAGGACGGTTGCTTTTGAAATTTCTTTGTAACCCCTCTCAATATCTTTACTCGTAATCGTCAGGGTATTTTCCTGATGAAGAACATTATGCTTGGCATATGCCACAACTCTTGTGCTCGCGTGCATTGTGGTAGATTTACTTGCAGCAAACACATTTCCACTTATCAGAGTTGCCAATAAAACCACTAATATTATGCCTATTAATTTTCTCATATTACCGTGTTTACAATAGCGACTTTCATGCCAGCAGGTAAGCTCTTGAATTATAATATTTATTTTTTAGGACCTAAAATAATCGGGCGCTTTTGGCAATTATGCATAGAACTGGTTCAGCTTTGCCTAATATATAACTGGCCTAATTACTCAATTAATAATAGTTTTTCATCTTGAATGGATCGTATACAGAAATCGGGCGAATAAAACGTGAATCGGGCGAATAAGCCCATTAAGTATAATTCTGCCCCCTACAGGAAATACCCTACTCATTATATGAATTACTAATAAGTAGCGATCATTGACAAGATGACTCACAGAACAATGGACTCTTTAGTTCCGACTGCTTTTATAATCAAAGACAAGTTTGCAAATTTGCGCTCAATATCAATGAGTTACATAAATCTACACTTCTCTGTGAAGAGCAGATGTTGATGATTGAGCAGCCTTACATATTTATATAAATGGAAAGGATCTTAATGCGTCTTTAATGCTTTAAATCGTACTTCTCTATCTTTCTGCTTAGCGCCCGTCTGCTTATGCCGAGCAGGTCCGCTGCTTTCGTCTGATTGCCGCCGCTGGATAGCAATACATTCTTTACATGATCCCTTTCAATGCTTTCGAGGGAAAGATCTGCGGAGGATTGTTTCTCCTTCATTTCGATCAGATTTGCCGGCAGATCCTGCAGTCGTATAAAGTCCTGGGGGGCCACTAGTACACCACTCTCAATAATGTTTTCAAGCTCCCTTATATTGCCCGGCCAGTCATGGGACATAATTACGCGTTTGGCATCCATGGTTATGCCCCGTACGCGTTTCCCTATTTCCCTATTTATTTTATCCAGAAAGAAACGATACAGAAGCGGAATGTCCTCTTTTCTCTCGTTTAATGAAGGCAGGTGAACCGTAACCACCGCCAATCTGAAATAGAGGTCTTCACGGAACTCGCCCATGCGAACTTTTTCCGTGAGGTCGGCGTTTGTTGCAGCAATAACCCTGCAGCGGGCCTTCATTGTCCGCGTGCTTCCAACCCGTCTGAATTCACCTTCCTGAAGGACCCTGAGCAGATGCGGCTGAAAACTCAGGGGCATGTCACCGATCTCATCAAGCACAATTGTTCCTTTACCAGCAGTCTCGAAAAGACCCTTTTTATCAGTAATGGCACCGGTGAAGGCACCCTTAACATGGCCAAATAGTTCGCTTTCGATAAGGTTCTCTACAAGGCCGCTACAGTTGCACACAATAAAAGGCTCCTTTGCCCCCGGGCTGATGTCGTGTGCTGCCCGAGCCAGGACTTCCTTACCAGTTCCGGTGCCGCCGGTAATTAGCATTGTTCTGTAATAAGGCGCGATACGTTTTATCAGAGTGAAAATATCAAGCATCACCGGGTTTCTGCTGACCATTCCGAAAAAGGTGTACTTCTCATGAAGGGCGGTCTCGATACGGTAGATTTCATCACGCTTTTGGGCATGGTCTTTTATCTTCGTAACCAAGTCCCTTATCTGTTCGTTGTCAACGGGCAAGCCGATGCAAGCGGCGGCACCAAGCGTAATCGGCTTAATAGCCATTGCAGCATCCATCGAGTTACCTATGCATATGATCTCAAGGCGGGGGTCCATGTTCCTAATACTCTCAAGTGACGGTCCGATATCATCAGTAAGGAAGCAGCTAAAAAACAGGATATTCAGGTACCCTTTAGATATCTCCTCAAGGATATCTTCTCCCTCATGAAAGTCATACACCTCAACATCTTCTTCAAGCAGGACCGGCTTGATATCCCTGCTGATATCATTATCTACATACAATAGTGCTTTCAGTTTCATATTCGACATTAATTGGAAGATTCGTTATCTATAGGGCAAGGCGTAATGGTATAAATAATAACAGCAATCCTGATTTTCCTCAAGATAATTCTACAATTCTCCCCGGTACATGAGTCGTGATCATTCCCCGGAAATATTGACTTACTAATAAGGTATCCTTAAACTTATTGTGCAATGAAACAGGACATCCTTAATATAGTGAATAATGCCCTTGCAGCCTTCGGGCCCGAGTTGGACATTAATAATTTACCGGACATCGATCTGGAGGTCCCGAAGAATGAGGCGATGGGTGATGCTGCGATCACCATCGCAATGAGACTCACGAAAATACTGAAAAAGCCGCCCAGGGCAATTGCTGAAGAGATTGTCGGCAAGATAAATGAACAGCAGCCCGATTTCTTTGAGAAGATCGAGATAGCAGGCCCGGGATTTATTAATTTCAAACTCAAAAAAGAGTTCTTTCACAAAAGCCTCGATGGACTACTGAAGGAGCAGCATTCAACTTTAAGAACTGACATTGGAAAGGGAAGCAAGGTACAGGTGGAATTTGTAAGCGCCAACCCGACAGG
>PJEL010003526.1_pt1 | contig 13323 bp, 11 predicted proteins | sample 1853271 | NCBI WGS metagenome assembly PJEL01 (sample SAMN08108733, study PRJNA415343) | Invertebrate metagenome, whole genome shotgun sequencing project. | host: Globobulimina | place: Sweden: Gullmar Fjord | collected 2015-08 | reverse complement strand
TATCGGTCTCTCGATAGAGGAGCCAGCGTTTAAACGAACTACTACATAGAAAGCTTTAGTTGCAGCTAAAGCCTGGGTCTCACATTACCCGATTGGAGTGCTTATTATCCATACAAAGCATTTAAGAGTGATTCCCAACGCTTGGCATTTTTCATTCCATCGTTGGGTTTTGTGCTTATGGTGGTATTGTTAAGTTTCGTGGTAGCGTTGCTCACACCTTAATGCGGCGTTATGCCTTTTGGGAGAAATACATGTCAATTCCAAAACATTCTGAGTTGTTTGATTATGCCAAAGGGGCTTATTTCGCTGATAGCTTTTCACGCGAAATCCCTAACAATGATCAAACCGCACTCGATGTCTATCTTGAAATCGCGAAACAAACGCCAGCGTGGGTTTCATTCTTAATGGCAACGAGAAATCGCACCGTATCAGTGCTTGGTTTAAAGAACTTAGGCCGACTTCAGGATGCTATGTCAGCGGAAAATTTAGCAAAAATTAGCGTTGGTGAGAGAATCGGTATTTTCACGTTACTTAGTAATAGTGATACTGAAATTGTCTTAGAGGACAGTGACAAACATCTTGATGTAAGAGTGTCGTTTTTACTGGACGTAGTTGGCGATAAAATTACAGTACACGCAACCACGGTGGTGCATGTACATAACATGCTTGGCAAAGTATACATGTTTTTTGTTGCTCCAGTTCACAAGCTCATCGTCCCTAGTTCTTTGAAAACGTTGGCACAGGCATAACAAAGCGTTTAAGACGGATTCTGTAGTTGACCCGATCTAGTGGACACCTTCAATAGTAATTGGAGGTGTTTATGCCAGCTTATAAATCAGGTAAAAAACTCAACAATATCTTACGGAATTTAAGGTAACTGCTGTCCGACTTTCGCTTCGAGAAGGAGCTACAGTTAAAAGCGTGGCGCTATCATTAGATATCCACCCTTATATGCTTTCTAAATGGCGAAAGGACTATAGAGAAGGGGTTATTATGGAAGATAAACGTAAGAAAAGGACTCAGATCCCGAGCCAGAAAACTGAGTCTAGTCGGATTGCAGAGCTCGAACGTCAGAATGAACAACTTAAGCTCGAGAATGACTTGCTAAAAAAGTGGCAACGATTCGTTGCCCAAGAAAATCGACAAAATTCCGATTCATAGCCCATTACAAAACGCGTTATTCCATTGTATTGATGTGCCGTTTTCTATCTGTTTCTAAGTCGGGTTACTACGCATGGCTTGATAGAGAACCAAGCCGCTACGATCAAGAAGAGCAGGCTTTGAAGAAGCGTATAATTAAAGTGTTTACCCAGAGTCGAGAGACTTACGGCAGCCCACGAGTTCATGCAGAACTGAGGCGCCAAGGCGTTTTGGTTAGCCGCAAGCGTGTGGCTCGGATCATGAAGGACAAGGGCTAAGAGCACGAAGTTATCGCATTTACATGAAAATGGCCAAGCTACATCGGTTCTATCAATCGATTAAGAATATTAAAAAAGACACACCAAAACCAACGGCAGTTAATCAACAATGGTCTGGAGATCTAACGTATATAAAGCAAGGTAAACGTTGGATGTATCTAGCCGTCGTTATCGACCTTTACTCACGTAAAATCGTCGGTTGGTCGCTTGGTAGTAAGAAGAGTACACAGCTAACGATGAGTTCGTTGAGAATGGCCATTAGAAATCGAAAGCCACAAGAGCGCTTATTGTTTCATACCGACAGAGGCTCTGAATATCGAGCCCATGAAGTTCAAGCTTTATTATCAAAAAATGGAATTGTCCCAAGTATGAATCGTCCAGGTCATTGCACTGATAATGCGGAGGTTGAGTCGTTCTTTCATACGCTCAAAGGCGACATAATTAGGAAAAATAGTTTTAAAAGTGAGAAGCAGCTTAGAGATAAACTTGCCGGTTATATCCAGCATTTTTATAACCGTTATAGACTGCACTCAAGTCTTGGATATCGAACCCCGCATGAATATGAAGTAGCGACGGGTTAAAGATAATAGGGTGTCCATTTTATCGGGTGAAGATCATTCGCAACGCGTGGCATTTTTACTATGCGTTGGTTTTAGTGGTTAAGGTGGTATGCGGAAACATCGTATTTCGTTGCTCACCACTTTAGCTGGAGTTATGTGGTTGGAGAAAAATTATGAATCCATCAGCGGTTCTTATTCATGTCCCAGATGTAGCTAAAGGACTTGAATGGTACAAGAAAGCTTTTCCTGAATCGGTTTCTGTTTACCACCCTGACTTTGATTTCACGGTACTCGACCTAAATGGTTTTTCGCTAGAAATAGTCCAAGCTGACGAAAAAGTTGGTACTGGTAAAAGTGGCACTGTTGTTTACTGGTCAGTAGATAATTTATCTGCTGCTTTAGGTCATTTTGAAGCTCTAGGTGCGTATCTTTATCGTGGGCCAATGGAAATTGAAGATGGGCTGTCGATGTGCCAAGTTGAAGACCCGTTTGGAAACTTAATAGGACTACGTGGGATAACCACATAACAAATTGTTCAAGAGTGATTTGGCACGCGTGGCATTTTTACTATGCGTTGGTTTCAGTGGTTAATGTGTTATGCGGTGGCTTAGGTATTGCGTGCCTCACACCTTCCAGTTGGTTTATCAAAACCAAAAAATTGAAATCGGATTATCTCAAAATACGAGGATACAATCGGCTTTAGACGGTTCTTGGTATCAGCTTGAAATCGATTATTCAGCGTCAGTTGAAAAAGAGTATCAAGGCATCGTGTTGCCAGTAATCCCAGTTCAACAATTAATCGAGTACAAGCGAATATTGGGTAGGGAGTCGATCTAATTGATATACAAGAACTAACGTTAAGTTCAGCGCCATAGCAAAAGGCTATAGCGTCAATAGCTAATTTTTGACGCTATTTTTATCCCACATTACACCGTCTCTTAGCATTGAATTAAGTATTACACCTATCTTGCTCATGCAGGCAATTATCGCTACTTTGTAGATTTTCCTGTCGTAAGTAATGGTTCATAAGTAGCCTTAAAAATTGGGTTACATTGGATATCAGACACTATGCCAAGTATTCCTTACCCAATAATGTGCACCATCACACGCTTCAACGGCTATACGCATGAGTGGTATATTTGCTATTGTAGTCAGTAGCTTAGCTCTATTGCTGACTTATGAAGAATGACCTTAACATTTTGGCCTACAACATGAAGATTGAGATGGTATTTAACTAGCTCGATTGTGTAGAAATAAGAATGATCAGATATGGTACCTACGGTGAAATTAGGAACTACATACGTATGGTAGATCCTCGAAAGCTGGAATCCATGTCATTTGCTAAATTACTTTCAAGCATCATAGTAAGGATTATATTTTGGAAGAAGTACAACAAAAATGGATTTGTGGTTTTTGGACGAGAATCGGAGCCTTGTTTATTGACACAATATTTTTAGGTGTATTGGGGTATGTTGTCGGCTTATTTCTAGAAGATGTTTTCGTCCAGCTTGGTGAGTGGGGAAGGTTGATTGGCTTTGTTGTGTCAATTACATATTTTGGTGTAATGAATAGCTCTTTATTAAATGGCCAGACAATAGGGAAAAAGCTTCTAAATATAAGAGTTGTTGACTCATGCAATTCAACTATCAGCCTACCAAAGTCCTTTTTGAGGTATAGCTTCCTTGCCGTTCCATTTTCTCTGAATGGAGCACAAATTACTAACGAAGCAGTAATCCCATATTTAATGTACCTGTTATCGTTTATCGTATTTGGTGGCTTATGCTCAATTACTTACTTATATATTTTTAATCGCGTAACCCGACAGTCATTACATGATCTTGCCGTAGGCACTTATGTCGTAAATGCAGAGGCTAGTTCTGAAAAGTTGCCATCAGTCTGGAGACCTCACTTAGTAGTGGTTACCGGCTTATTTGTTACAGCGGTCCTTGTCCCCGTTCTTACTTCTGACTTAACGCAATCAGAATCGTTCAAGGGACTGTTAGTAACACAGAAAGCAATCAATAATAATGAGTCAGTAAAATATGCAGGGGTCACAGAAGGTGCAACAACTTTCACTTCATCAAACTCTGGGAGTAAAACAACGACATATGTGAAAGCTCAAGCTTTTCTTTATAAAGATAGTGTTCGAGATTCAGAGATCGCAAAGCAACTAGTCCAAACTATAATTTATACTTACCCAGAGTCGCTAAATAAAAACTTGATTAAAGTAACTCTTACCTACGGTTATGATATTGGTATTGCTTCAAAATGGAATAGTTACAACTACAAGTTTAATCCGCAAGAGCTCAAAATTTCGGAGTGATCGTCATCTAACAAGACTTTAAATTTTGTTCAAATGATAGCTTCGGTGCAATTAGCTATTACACAAGTGTGGCAGATCCTTGGAAAGGGGATCCCTGTCATTCGTTATAGCTTATCGATAGTCTAAGGATTTAGATGTACAAAATGCAAATAGGTTTAGTCATGGCCTGCATGACCGCCCTTGGTTATATGATGGGGAGTGACTTTAGCTCAATGGAACAACACACAACGTTTCCAGGTGAAGGACTCTCTTTATTTGCAGTTGAAGTAGCTAAACCTTTCCCAGTCGAACCTTTGAAAAACTTCAATATTGCCACTGATAGTCCAATTACTAATTTTCGAGTGCCTCTAGATCTAGATACTGACTCAAAGCTTAGTTTTATATCTGACTACGAAGTTACAATTGACAATGGCTCTGGATTGGTGGGGCGAGTTAAAATCGAGCGGGGTTTTATCAGTAAGAGCGAATGTATTTCAGCTTTAGGCTATTTGGTTGACAAGTTTCAGGAGTATTATCCAGAATTCCAATTTGAAGTTGGTAAATCAAGCTACTCGAAAACCGTTGGAGATTTACGAGTTGGTGCTTCATGTTCAGTTTATGAAAGCTCCCCATACGTTTCGTTAGAGTATTACTTAGAAAGTAACTCTGTAGCAGGTAACGTTCTTAAAGCTTTCACCCGCAGATAAAGAGTTATTACAAACGTTTAAGAATCAAGACAATCAACGAGGGCGCCGATTACAGGCGCCCTTTGTGTTAGTTGGTAACGCTGTAAGTGTCGTAATCGCGAAGTAAGAAGAGTGCGATACAGGCTGCGAACATTGGCCAAGAGGCAAAGAACAGTAGGTTATTGAACGGGTCCATGTATTTTCCCAAAGAGGCGAAAGTTGAACCTGCATGCAGGACTAAAATCGCGCCGTAGGTGTACTTTTTCCACATGCCGACAACAAACGCGCCTAAGAATCCTAGCTGCGCGACACCCATAGCCATTATTGCGTTGTCCGAGATGTCGATGCCGTAAAAGCCAGACAGTAATTTTGTTGCATGCTCAGGTACAAGGATCTTATCCAAGCCCCAGAACAAGAAGACGATAAAAATGCCGATTCTCAGCAGCAGTAGGCTAGTCGCCAGTTTGGTTTGAAGTTTCTTTTCCATGATATCCCTTGTGATGCACTCAACGATGCGATGAAATTAAATGTTCTTCAAAGAAGACCCATCGTATTCGCGTTTTCTTTCGTTATTTTTAGTGCCTTATGTAACAAGGAGTGTCTGCTTAGTGGGTTTGATGGTGGGTAACGTTAATGCAGACTTAGGTAGAGCTTATATGCGACGAGAAGTCAGGCTTAGATTCTCGATCTTAATGTACTTGGCCGTGTATATAAGTTACTGGCGCAGCATAAGCCATTATCATTCGTTGAGCCTGATGTTCATTGACTAAGATGCGGTTGATGAGCTTTTGAAGTTGATCTATTTCTGGCAACTGCTGATGCTTTATTTGCTTTTCAAGAGCCGTCAATTGGTGTGCCAACATGTTTAGCCCGAGGTTCAAAGCCATCCCTTTTACTGAGTGTAAAGTATTCTTTATAGATTTAAGGTCCTGCTGAATGTAGGCCTCGATGAGTTGATCGATGGACTCTTCAAGTTCTCTCGATGTTGACTTCAAAAGTACGATCAGGTCGTGGTGGTTTTCTTTAAACGATTGAATAACCTCTGATTGGCTAATCTCTTCTTCTGTTAGGCTTAGTTTATCAATGGGCTCTCTATGAAGTTCGATAACATTGCTTGTTATATCAGTCGTGGATTCGCTATTAGCGTGTTTAGGCAGCCGTGAAGAAAACTGCTGTAGGGCATCGAAGAAACTCTCTTGCTGCAACGGCTTTGTTAAAACGTGGTCTGCACCCGCTTCAATAAAGCTGTCGTGAGCCTCGCGAAACACATCGGCGGTGTAAGCAAATATCAGAGTGTTTAAGCCAAGCTGTTGTCTAATAAATTGTGTTGCTTCAACTCCATTCATTTCAGGCATGTGATTGTCCATTAAGATGAGGTCATATTTTGCTGTTTTCAGGTATTCCGTCGCGATTCTTCCGTTTTCTGCCAGTTCAACATGATATCCGAAGTTTTCACAAAAGCCTTTAGCAACAATGGCGTTAATACGGTTGTCTTCTACTAGCAGCACGTTCAGTGGATTATTGAATGGTTCGTCCGTGCTGATCAGATCTGAGTTGGTTTCTGTTGCTTTGTGTACTTGCCAGGTGATAGGTAATGATACGTGGAACTTGGTTCCAAGCCCTACGGCACTGTTTAGAGTTATCTCACCTCCCATTAACTCCACGAGCTTTTTAACGATAGCTAACCCAAGCCCTGTGCCTCCAAATTTTCTTGTTGTGGATGCATCCGCTTGTTCGAACGAGTTGAATATATGCTGGTGCTTATCTTTCGGGATCCCGACGCCAGTATCCGTTATGGTCAGAAGGAGCTTGTTGTCCTGATGATTAAGGGCTAACTGGAAAAATACGTGGCCTTCATTGGTAAACTTGACCGCGTTGCCCCCTAAATTAAACAAGATTTGGCGCAACCTCGCGCAATCCCCAATAAGGTCTATGTTGTTAGGCACCTCGTTATCGACGATTAAACGGATACTCTTTTCGTCTGCCATCGGTTTAATTGCACTGCAGACCGGTCGAATAACTTGTTCAAAGTTAAACGGAGCAATATCCAATTCGAGTTTGTTTTCCTCCACTTTAGAGAAATCTAGGATGTCGTTGAGTATTGTCATCAGGTGTTGGCCTGAATCGAGAATGACTTCGATGTTCTCTTTGGTAGCCGGTTCTTTAGTCTGGGAAGCTATGATCTGCGATATGCCAAGCACACCATTCATAGGGGTGCGTATTTCATGGCTCATCGTTGAAAGGAATTCACTTTTCGCTTTAGCGGCGGCTTCGGCTTTTTTACGTTCAGCGATAAGATCACGGTTTGAGGCATGCATTTGATTGTTGCTTTTAACCAGAGTCGTCGCCATTTTCTGAAAACTGTGGGTGAGTTGAGCAACTTCATCGTTACCACTCATCGAGGGGCTTCGGTCAAGCATGGAAGCGACTTGCTTTAAATGACCAGCCGCCACTTGATTCGCCGCGTTAAGGAGTAGGTGAATACGTTTCTTGATGCGATTGGATGACCATGCTGCTACGAGCAGAGAAATGAACGTTGAAAATAGCGTTCCTAGAAATAGCACATAACTGGTTTGATTGGCGGAGTGATCGGATTCTTTCACTCGAATTTGAATAAGCTTTTGTTCGATTGAAATAAACTCGGCTATCTCGTTACGAATTTTATCAATAAGTTGTTTGCCCGTTTGTTTCTGAGTTAAAGCAATCACATTTTGCATCGTAGTTGTGCCATTGCCTACTAAACTACGTTGGGCGATTTCTTTTTCACCTGCTTCCTTAAGCCATTGCTTATGAAGCGCATCTATCTTTCGGAGACGCTCGACTTGTTTAGGGCTATCGCTTACTTGTTCACAAAGGGTATGAACTTTTTGGTTCCAAACATCAAGTGCAAGGTGATAAGGCTCAAGAAATACAGGGTCACCCGTAATGAGGTAGCCCCTTTGACCCGTTTCCATATCAATGGCTAGGTTTAACAGTTCTTGAGCTCGAGCAATTGCTTTGTGAGTGTGGACCACCCAATGGTTATCTTCGACCATAGATTGGGTGTTTTTATGGACAGAGAATGAAACAAGAACCATCAATGCGATTGGAATTGAAAAGCTAACTAAGAGCTTTCTCTGCAGAGAAATATCATCAAACCAACTCGCAAACATAAAGTCACGTATTCCACACTATAAAAACCTATAGTTATTGTAGATTAGATTGTTAGGTGTACAAATGCATAGTGTGTGGTTGAGCGATTTTTGACCCTAAAAAGGTAGTCAGAGCTCTAAAAATAGAGCTCTGACTACCTTGGTATACGAATGAAGGTAAGAACAGAGTGGCACAAAACGTATCAGTCTGATTTAAGAATGGCCTAACTCTGATGAAGAAGGAGCCGGCGCTTGATAGCCGCGACTAAGCTCGAAATGCTGCTGCTTGAGTAAGCTTAGCGCTAGGTTTATCGGCATTGGCTTATAAAAATAGAAGCCTTGAATGTAGTCGACGCCCAGTTTAGAGAGGATTTTTGTTTGTGATTCGTATTCGACTCCTTCAACGATGACTTGCATCCCTAACGTGTGAGCAAGCTGCAACATAGACTCAAGTAAAGGCAAGCCAAAGCTGGACTCGTCAGATATGTTTTTTACGAACACACGGTCAATTTTAAGAATGCTAAACGGAAACTGTCTCACAAAATCTAAGCCCGCATAGCCTGTCCCAAAATCATCAATTGCAACTCTCACACCTAACTCAGACAGTTTGGTTAGGTTACTTCTTATCTTGACCATATCGGCGTCAGAACATTCGCCGTCTTCAGTAACCTCAAAAACCACACGTTTTAGAATGTCTGGGTGTTTCTTGTAGATGTTCATCACTTTATTCGCGAAGTTACTATTGGAAACGACATTTCGGCTTATATTGACGCTAATATATTTTGAATCAAATAACTCTTGATTATGTTTTATCGTGTTGAGTACTTCGCGCAACACAAAGTAAGTCAGGTCCTCAATCAATCCTAAGCTTTCTGCAAGTGGAATGAATATGGCAGGGGACACGTTACCCTCAACAGGGTCGCTCCACCTAAGGAGTGACTCACAGCCCACTATTTCAGTGGTATGTTGGTTAACGACTGGTTGCAGGTGTACATGGAGGTGTTTGTTTTTTAACGCACTAGAAAGTGAGTACTCTAAGCTATGTTGGCTCTGTTTTTTATACTTGATCGAGATAAGGCTGATAGTAATGATTCCAGCCATCAGAAAGCCAAACCATGAGTAGCTCAATAAGAAGTTTAAGTAATACTGATACCCAATGTATGACGTGATAGTGAGTGGGTAAGTATTTGAGTGTATTTGCACTTTGGCAATGTGTGCCCCAGTGTCTGATGGGTAAATATCCCTTTTTATCACTTCAACTTTGGCTTGAATTCCATAATTGCTCAGGTTTTTTTCTACGAGATCATAGATGAAGTGGGGCGGTATCATCAGGCTTACCCCTACATCTTCCTTATTTGAGAAAATGAGCATGATGGATTGAACCTGAGTAATGGCTGAATTTGAATACGATAGCGTGGTTAAATTCGGACTGTCATTGAGTCGCTGCCTAATCGTTTTGTACAAGCGAAACGAAACCTCACCATCGGTGGTTGAACAGTAAAACTGGTCGTCCTTGTTAAAAGCCGCCGCTTCTTTTACCCAATCTGCATCAAAAACGTTTTGACGAAGCTGCATAACAATCGAGTCACAAGGTTGGTCTGGCGAAATTTCTGAGAGAAAAAGGTCAAACCTTGATTGTATTCCCGCAAGCCTTGTTTCGACTAATTTCGATGAGTCTTCGGTTAACGTTTGATAATGAAGCGGCGTAAAAGGAATAAGCAAAGCCATAGAAAAAAAGAACGAAATGGCAAAGTAAAATGATGTTTTAGCGAAGTGTTGATACTTAATGTCCATAATTGGAAAAGTATTGCCGATTATCGTGAGTATTCAATTTAATTTATAAATTTAACGATAATAACGCAAGCTTATTCATAAATATTGTGAATAAACGCATGAGTTATTTATTGAAATAGAGGCTTTTCTAGTCTTAGTATAAAAATCAGAGTGTTAGATGCGCCATCAGGGTTAGATGTGATGACTTTTTGTTCAACGGTTTTTGGGGTTTCTGAGGTAGTACATTGTGCATCTTTCCATCATTAGATTTTGATATTAGGCTTTAGAAGTAATGCGAAGTAAGCGGACTTGGTAACAATGATAAGAAAATTAATGTGGATGTTATTACGAATTTAAATCGTCTATTTGATGAGCAGTAAGACAACCAATCTAATCGATTAATACCAAAAGGTAATAGACTGGAACGAAAAGGGTAAGGTGACTAACCTTGCCCTTTGTTATTGGGGTCTGTTGTTTGGATTGTTGCTTTAGCGAGTTAATTTACACTGTTTCTGTGCTTTACGGCTTTGCTTTAGTCTGAAGGCGCACTAAATCGCTTTTACGCTGCTTCGTTCAACTAACGTTGGTTCTAACTCAACAACTTGAGGAGACGCGTCAGGTGTTTTTAGTCGGTTAAGTAACGTGTCTACAGCAGCTTTACCTAAACGGTGTTTTGGCTGGTGGACCGTACTTAACGCTGGCGTCATGTATTTAGAAAGATGAATATCATCGTAGCCAATAATGGAAAGATCGTTTGGAATCGATGTGCCATCTTGCGCCGCAGCGTGAATTACACCCATCGCCATCATATCGTTACTGACGAACAAGGCTGACGGCATTGTTCCACGAGTTTTCAGTGTTTGATAAGAATCGAAGCCACCATCACATTCAAAGTTTGATTCAACAATCCATTGAGGATTGATCGTTAAATTGGCTTCTTCCATTGCTTGTTGGAAGCCTTTATAGCGAGAAGAGGCTTGATTGCGATGCAGTGGACCTGTGATACAACCGATTTGAGAGTGCCCATTATCAATCAAGTGCTTAGTTGCCATGTAACCACCTTGATGGGAGTTATCTTGAATTTTGTCACTCGCAAATAACATAGGGCCCCAGTCCATGACTACGACAGGCAACTCAGGGTAACGCTCGAAGACATCGATGTGTTGACCCTCAAGAGTTGAACACATCAGCATTAAGCCATCGACTCGCTTTTGTAGCAAAGTGTCAATGGATGACTTCATACGCTCACTGTCGCCTTCCGTGTTACACAAGATTAGGTTGTAGCCTTTTTCATAGCAACGACGTTCCACACCTTTCACTACTTCACCAAAGAATGGGTTAGTAGACGTGGTAACCAACATACCTAGGGTTTTGGTTTGCTTCATTTTCAAACTACGAGCCAGTGCAGAAGGCGCGTAGTTGAGTTCTTTAGCCGCACTGTTAACACGCTCAGCGATTTCTTCACTGACAAAACGTGACTTGTTGATCACATGACTCACGGTCGATGTAGAAACCTTTGCGAGCCGTGCGATGTCTTTCATTGTTGCCATAAAAAAATCCTTGTGGGAATAACTTGTCCACGTTGCGCAATATTCTGCCTGAAAACAGGGGCTTATGCTTGGGTATTTGTGCGGTCTAATTACAGACCAAACAATACACTAAGCCGAAACCTGCTCGGCTAGGAAAGCATCCGTTTCAGCACGGCTTGGAATAGATGTTTGGGCGCCAAAGCGAGTTACTGAAATGGCAGCCGCGGCGTGAGCAAACTTAATCGCGCGTTGTAATGGCATGTCTTCAAGTAAGCCTGTCACTAATGCACCATTAAATGTGTCGCCAGCAGCGGTAGTATCCGTTGCATCAACACGAAAACCGGCAATTAATTCGCCTTCGCTAGCTTCATTACCTTGACCGTGATGACTAACCCAAACGCCTTTCGCGCCAAGTGTGATCATCACAGTCTCAATGCCTTTCGCATGCAGAGCTAAAGCCGCCTGGTGAGCGGACTGGTTGTCAGTTACAGTCACACCTGTTAGGACTTCCGCTTCGGTCTCGTTGGGTGTTATCACATCGACACAAGCAAGCAGTGAATCCGATAATGGACGAGCAGGAGCCGGGTTAAGAATCACTTGCGTGCCGCTCTCTTTGGCCACTTTTGCAGCGAACTCAATGCCTTCAATTGGCGTTTCAAGTTGAGTCAGCAGGTACTTAGCATTGCGAATCTTCTCTAGGTGCGGCTTGATTTGGTCGCAAGTCAGCTTGTTGTTTGCTTCCGCAGAAAGACAGATGCTGTTTTCGCCTGTTGCGGATACTTGGATCATCGCGATGCCAGTCGGGGTGTTGTTTGCAACGATAACGCCGTCGATGTTGATGCCGTCCTTAGCAAAATCTTGACGAATGTTGATACCAAATGGGTCGTCACCAACACAGGCGATAAAGCCGATATCTGCGTTTAATCGCGCAGCAGCCACCGCTTGGTTTGCACCTTTGCCGCCAGGAATGACCTGATAATTACCGCCAATCAAGGTTTCACCCGGACGAGGGAACGAAGGAACTTGCAATACGTGGTCAGCGTTAGCGCTACCTAAAACAATCAGGTGAGTCGTGATACGAGCCTTATGATATATCGTATTTGAAAATGCATGGGTCTTTCTCATTACGTTAATTACACGCCTTTTTAGACGACTTATTGAGAAACAGCGATGCATTGTCTGGGGTGGGTAAGTAAGGCAGGGATAGGGGAATCCCTGCCTATGTGTCGCTCTATTTTTTGCTTTATTTAATCGACTTTGGATTCAATTACTTAGCAACAATTTTTAGAGGTACTGGTACGTACTCGTCTACTGTTTCGCCTTTCAGTACTTTGTCTGCCATTTCGATACCCAGAGAACCGATTAGGTCAGGCTGTTGTGCTACCGTTGCACCAAGTAGGCCACGATTAACAGCAGCAATACCGTCGTCAGTGCCATCAAAGCCAACGATCATTACGTCTTTGCCTGAAGCTTGAACTGCGCGCAGTGCGCCTAGCGCCATTTCATCGTTCTGAGCGAATACTGCTTGTACGTCTGGGTTTGCAGCAAGTAAGTTTTCCATTACGTTCAGACCTTTAGTACGGTCAAAATCAGCAGGTTGACTTGCAAGAAGCTCAAGGTCGCTGCCGTTTACTGCGTTCATGAAGCCTTCGCCACGTTCACGAGCTGCTGATGTACCAGCAATACCTTCAAGTTGTATTACTTTTGCTTTTTCGCCCACTTTTTCCATGATGTAGTGACCCGCCATTTCACCGCCGATTACGTTATCAGAAGCAATGTGGCTCACTACGTCACCACGGCTTGCACCACGGTCTAGCGTTAGTACTGGAATGTCTGAGCGGTTAGCAATACGAATAGCGTTAGACACAGCGTCTGAATCCGTTGGGTTAATCAGGATTGCTTTAACACCACGAATGGTTAGATC
>PJEL010003525.1_pt1 | contig 13323 bp, 11 predicted proteins | sample 1853271 | NCBI WGS metagenome assembly PJEL01 (sample SAMN08108733, study PRJNA415343) | Invertebrate metagenome, whole genome shotgun sequencing project. | host: Globobulimina | place: Sweden: Gullmar Fjord | collected 2015-08 | reverse complement strand
TTTTGTCGACTGTCCGGGTTCCGTGGGCTGGATCTTGCCCGAAAACTTTTCAGTATAATCCCGAACGTCCAGGCCCTTTTCATATGAATCAAAAAAGAGGTTCACAGTAAAATCCTGCAGCTTCGTCGCGCCGAATTCAAGGTTCGATTCCTCACCGGTCCATGTTGCCATTTCACTCAGACTCAACTCCGTCGGGTTGAACATTACCGCTATTTCTTCTGCGCCTCCGGACCTAAAGACAGTAATCATCGCTTTCTGAGGAGTAGTCAAATTCATACTATCCCCCTCCTGTCTTTCTCAATCTCAATCCTCTTTTCAATAATCCTGTATACCTTGTCCGCAATCGAGGCTATCTCCTTACCCTTGACCTTCCTGGCTACTTCTCCTATGGCTGTTTCTCCTGTTTTCAGCAGCGGAGTAACAGAATTTTCAGACTGACTGAGTGAATCGGATTCAGACATGTTCTGTTGAGATGCCTGTTTCCGATAGATCAGCCCTGCCGGAGTATTTGCATTTTCATTTACAGCAATATTGGTCGTTTGAACATTGAGTTTATTTACGATATCTTCAACATCTGTTTCCGTCATCAACTGCCGCACGCCGCTTTTACGTTTCATACCTACTGGTGATACCGAAGCGATTGATTGAGACAACGGAGTCCTGAAGACCATCCCCGGAAAGACGCCTGCCGCATCTTTCAGTCCCTCCGACACTGTCTCCTTATTTATTATTCCAACTGTCCCGGCAGTGTCACCCAAAGAATAATGGAGAGATTCAACAGGACCATTCAGGTCACTTCCTGAAACCTCTCTTATTACTCTCTGTATATTCGATATTCTGTTTTCAATAAGAACTCCATGTTCCACCGGAAGATTGTCAGTCGCCACCACCCCTTTATCGGCAGTCTTTTTTTGTAATGATAGGAGCCTCTCGGGCATAAGCTGAATCTTTCCGACCGACATCCTTTCTTCATGTCTCCTTATATGGCCCTCAACAAAACCGCGAATAGTCGGATTGGATGCGTCTCTCTCATTCTCCGTTTCGGAATCGTTTTGCAGGAGGTTCATAGTACGTTCACTGATCCGTCTCATAAATAATTGTCTTGAGGCAAGATTCTGCTGAACAACACTCACGGGGTGCTTGATATTCCGGTACATATTAGATGGCCTGGATCCTGCCATCTCCTGCCGGACCTGTCCCGCTGAGTCCCTGTTAATAATATTATTGGCAGCATATATCCCATCCTGCGCCAATAGCCTAACAGTATCGAAAACCCTGCTTTCCTTTTGCAGATCCTTATTATTTTCGATAATACTATTGAGAGTGTGCCGGGAATCATAATGACTCGACTGGATGCGCTCCAACGTATTGAACATATAAAAATACGAATTGAGATACCTGTTAAAGAAATTATTAACCGTTTCGCTGAATTGGACGGAAACAGGGGCCTGCTGCGATTGCAGAGCAAACATTCTCTGAAATATCAACATCGGCAGTTTGCCCGCTCTTCTGACGAGACCGTATTTACCGGCAATCCTGGAAGTAAAGTTATTCATGCATAATACTGCTGTCATTCGTACTGATCTCTCCTGTTATTAGTCTTCCCATTCAAAAACATCGGACTGTATTGCCCCCTGCTACAAGATACCTCCGACCGAAGCCACACCTCTAACTGCAGAAAGGAGTTGACTTCCTTCAGGTTTTTTTAGACCGTGATGTGTCAATACCAGAGACTCAGTTGCAACAGTGTTAGTTGCGGCATTGAAGCTGGGGCCGTCCCATTTCACAGGGAAGGCCTCATAAAAATCCCACCACATTGCCGGAAGTCCCTGATGATCGAGCAGGTAGATGGTGCCGTTTTTCCGCTCAACCTTCCCCTTTACAACATTGTCATACCAGCCCCAGATGGTATCCATATCGGTAATCCCTTTTTTCAAAGTGATATCCGTGTAACTCGTTGCTTCGGGAAGTTTGTGCTCAAAGTCATTCATTCCTCCCTCTTTTACCGTCTTTACCGCTGTCGTAATACTCAACCCTGAAACCTCGGTGAACCCGCCTGAAATTATGCCGTCTATCTCAACAAGAAAGTTATAGGCTGAATAGGGGTCTATCCTTATTCCTGTCGCCTTTTTTGCAATACTCAATACAGCGTTTGGACCTATTACCGGCATATTCTCCTCCTGGCCCGAATTATTTATGAACAATACGGGTTAAACATTAAAATAATTTTCCTTCTCATCAGCATTCACTTTTCTGTTTATGCTGCTCACTTCTTCGCACCATTTTCGCCTCTCCCTGTGTTCCATATTCATGAGGGTCTCATGGCCCCAGTGAAAGTGGTACGCTAAAAAGGCTACCTCCTCGTAGAGGCTTTTAACGGGGTAGCCGGTTATTCCCCCGACGATTCCGCAGCCTCTATATCGAACTTGTGGTCACACTTCGGGCATTCCGTCTTTATTACGTTCAGCCCGTTCTGATTGACCCTGTTATACATCTCCTGCAAATAAGAGAAGTCCGATGTAAAAAGCCCTTCTATCACCTTAGGCGTAACCATCTTCATGCTGCCGAAACCGGTGATCACCCTCGAAAACAGGATTACGGAGAGATACGCCGGATTCTGCTGCACCCTCGGGTCCTTCATCGGCAATATCTCATCTGCTGCAGTAGCCAGTCTCATCGTGCCTTCCTTGTGAAGATTTCCAGTCTCGTCAACATACCCACGGGGCAGGACAAATTCAAACTCCGTCTGTAATACGCCCATTGCGCCTCCTCAATACTATTTGTTGAACATCCATGACATCACGCTCTAGCTGACCCTGGTCACGCCTTCATGTATCAGGTCCAGACTCTCGATCATCACATCGTTTCCCTTTGCGCTAAAATCAGATGAATCGTACTTAGTAGGCCAGGCCTCTACCACGTCCCACCTCGCTTTGTCATTACCCTCCTCATCAATTAAGATGAGCGAAAGGTTCTTGCGCGCCTTTGAAGCGCCGCTCTGCTCCACCTGCTGTCTCCACTTGTAAAGGTCAAGTGAATCCGTGAGGCCCTTCTTAAGCGATATAGTTCCGTACTTTGTAAGTCCCGATAACTTCCGCGAGGTCGTTATGTCGGTGCCCTCCCTGTAATCAACGCTATCGGTAGTGGAATCCGGGATTGTCGCATCCGCAAACCCGGCTGTCACAAGACCATCTATCTCTACCCTGAACCTGAAATTTCTGTAAGGGTCATTCCTTTTTCCTGTTGCCATCTTCCAATCCTCCTTTTATCGCCAACCGCATAGCTCTTTTACCTCATTCGCAAGAAACCGTTTAATTGACAGCAGCGGGCCCGGCCCGACAGCAATCCAGTCATAAACTTCTATCTCTCGCATTCCTGCGGTCACCTATATGTTCTCAAGTGCATTTATGATGTTAAAGTTTTCTGGCTGATCCTGAATATCACAAACTCTGCCGGCTTAACCGGAGCCACACCGACTTCCACTACTAACTGCCCCACATCCCTGACCTCAGGGGGATTATTCTCAGCATCGACCTTCACAAAAAAAGCTTCATCAGGTGTAAGCCCAAACAGCGCCCCGTCTCTCCATACCCTTGTCAGGAAAGCTGTGATGTTCCTTTTGACCTTTCCCCAAAGGACAGGGTCATTCGGCTCAAATACAACCCATTGGGTAGCTTCATCTATTGACTCCTCGATAAAAAGCATCAATCTTCTAACATTGATGTATTTCCACTCCGGGTCTGACGCCATCGTCCTTGCGCCCCAGACACAGATGCCCTGCCCGGGGAAAAACCGAATTGCGTTAATACCGGGGTTATTCAGGATATCGTGCTCACCTTTTGTCAGCACCCTCTCAAGTCCGAGGGCTGATTTTATATAACCTTCAGTAGTACCCGCAGGTGCCTTGTGCACTCCGCGTGTCACATCGGTCCTGGAATAAATACCGGCAACTGCCCCTGAAGGCGGAACAAGTGTCTTGTCTCCAAGGGGGTCGGAGACCTCTATCCAGGGATAGTAAATAGCTCCGAATGATGTCTTGAAATTTGTCTTCTTCAGGGCCAGTATCTCTGAAGGAGTCTTACCCTTCGGTGCATCCGCCACAAAAAAACAATCTTTCCTGTTTTCACAGTACGTATATGCCGCTTTGGTCACAGCTACATCGCCCGCCTGATCCGGGATAGCAACGATGTTTATATCGTCTACGGAATCAAATGCATAAAGCCCGGTCTGCCCGGCTTCATCACCGTAAAAGTCTTTTTTGTCCAGTGATGTAAGGCCATCGTCACCACCTGTCAAGGCAGAGTCTGCTACCACCTTCGGATCTTTGGCGCTGCCTGTAACCGCTGTAGCGCCCTCTTTCCAGCTATCTTTTTCCACCCGGATATATGATGACTTTTTATTTATCAGAAGTTCGGCTTCAGCTAATTTCATATTGTCGAAAGCCTCCACATCGTCATATGTACCCTTGGCATTTTTATATTTCACGATAATCTTGAAACCATCGTCCGAGGCAGCGGCAACAGAGACCGCAACGCTGTCACCCCATTTACCATCGGATGCGGCAGAGACTCTCAATGTCTTTTTATTGCCGCTGTCAGTCAAAGTCACCGCTGATATCTTCGAGGCCTTTGTTGTCGGTTTTTTAATATCAGTGTAGTGGGTTGTCCTGACCACATAGCACTTGGTACCGCCCTCTGAAAAGAAGTTATAAACGGCATAGGACATGTAACGGCCTTTTATGGCGCCCCCGAAAGACCTTACATACTGTGTCCAGTTAGTTACCAGAGTCGCTTTTCCTACCGGACCCTTTTCTGCAACACCAACAAATGCCCCAGTGGAAGTTCCAACCCCTGCAATCGGTTTTGTACCGGAAGATACCTCTTCTACATACACTCCCGGTGATAGATATTCACCCATTTTGATTCCTCCCTTCTAAATCATGTTTCTCAGGTTTATCTTATTTTGGTAGTTTTTAAGAGTTTCCCCTTCTCCCTAAAAACCTCCTTCCCAGCTAATTTTATTCCTTATATGACTCTGTCATTTTTTCCTTTTCTTTAACGTCACCTTTGCCGCTGGCACCTTTAACCCTGAGTCCGTTTTACTCATAGTGAAGGATTTCTTGGCATTCTTGTACTCTTCTCCTCTTATCTCGACTTTGTACTTCTTTTTATAAGGCAAATCCATAAACAGGTAATAGCCGCTGTGGTGTTTAAGGGGTTTTTCAACCCGCCCTATAATCTTCAGCTCACACTCGCCTTCAATATTATTATCAGATCGGGACACGTCTTCCGGCTTCACCGCCAGGGAGACTTTACTCTTCCTGCTCTCAAGATATTTCATCGGCCCTTTCCATTGAGTAGTATTTAATCTCCTTTTTCGTCACGAGAGTTATATCTCTCGGCGGTTTTGCAGTCGGTATCCTGACAGGGGACAACATATAGGCAGTTGATAACTGGAAAGATTTGTTTTGGAACGTACTCCACAGCTTATTTAAATCATCGAGAGTGAGGTTATTCGAGACGATCTTAATTTCGGTATTGCCGCTCTTGCTCAGGTTCGCGTGGAGGACATCTCCCTTGAGCACAGAATAGTCGAAGAATGTCTGCATAAGCCTCTCCATAATTATCAGCTCCGTTTCTTTATTCTGCGCAAAGGGGACGAATAGATAATTCAGGTCCAAAGCGAGAGGCGGCCACTTTATCTGAGTCGATCCGATGGATTCAGGGGGCGTATTTCTAAGTGATGTGTTTTCAACTATCCTGTACAGAAAGACAGCAAGCTTTGCCGTCTGTGATGCCGGAACATCTGCCGGAGAATCAAAGATAACGGAATCTTCAGAGTTAAGGTCGGGGACGTTCTTCCTGATCAATTTCTTCAGTGTCTCATTCACGTCCCTGATGACGGTTGAATTTCCCATTATTACACACCCTCTCCTGCCATAAAATCACTGTACGGTTCAAAGTCCGCCATCACAAAGCTCTTGCCCATCTTAAGGTATTCCCGCTTTGCAGCCATAATAATGTAGCGCATATTAATCTCATCATCACCTTCAGCTGCGTAAAACGCTGCAGTCAGGGCAATGTTTTTGATATTACCGCCAGGGAGTTTCAGCCTGTCTGATAGAAACCCGAAGTCCAGGTCCTTTGAAACAGGTGCGGACGTCGGAAATATCTTTTTCCATATCCCTTCCCTCTGTTCAACCTCTGGGAAGGGAAACTCAATAGTAAACTGCATCCTTCTCAAAAAAGCTTCATCAATATTTTTACTTAGATTAGTGGCCAGGATTATTGCACCTTCATGTTCCTCTACCTTCTGCAGCAGATAGTTGATCTCGATATTGGCATACCTGTCATGGGCATCTTTAACCTCGCTCCTTTTGCCGAAGAGCGCATCGGCTTCATCAAAGAAAAGAATGACATTTCCTGAAGATGCTTCATTGAATATTTTATTCAGGTTCTTTTCCGTTTCCCCAATGTATTTGCTGACAATGGATGACAGGTCTATCTTGTACAGCTCCAGCTGAAGCTCGGAAGCAATGACATCGGCAGCCATTGTTTTGCCTGTTCCGGAGGGGCCTGAAAAAAGTGCATTCAGCCCCTTACCCAGGGCAAGCTTCTCCTCAAAACCCCAGTTGTAATAAACACGATATTGATTATTGATAAACCTGCTGATCTCCTTCAGGTGTTTCAGGCTATCATCAGAAAGGACAATATCATCCCATGTATAATGATTCTTAACCTGTCTGGCGTATATGCCGAGTCTCCTGCTTGACTGAAGACCGCATGCGCTGTAAATGCTTTCAATAGAGAGTCCGTCCCCGTTGGATAAGCTGCATGCATGCCGCACTACCCGCTTGATCTGCCCTTCGCTGAAATTAAACCGACCGGAAATAATATCAATATCACGTCCTGTTAAACCGCCCCCTTTTAGCTCCCTGCTCCACACTTCTTTTCTATCCTTAAAGCCGGGAGGTCTGAATTCAATGGGGTGCCACAGGAACTTTCCATCATCATCTTGAGGCATCCATATTGAGTCCGCGCTAATGAATGTAATCCATGATATCTCGCTAATTGCCCTTAGCAGCGTCTTTCGTAGGACTTCAGACTTCTCATGTTCAGCAGTAAGGCACTCGCCACCGCTGAAATACAGCAGCGCTGACTGAAGAGCAGACTCCCGGAACAGGTCCATCATGACAGAGGTCAAGTCCTGCTCCAATAGAATCTCTGAAAGGTCAGCAATAAGGAGAGGAATTTTTACTTTATTGCAAACCTCAATTACAGTGGCTTTTTTTCTCTCATTCTCATTCCCGTAAAACCAGAAAACTGGCCTGCACAGATCCCCGTTACTCCCGGATGTAATGAGCTTTATGATTTTATCCTTCACATCATCCTGAATATTGCCGCCTGCACCAGCCTGCACCGGATACACAGCCTTTGCAATATGTACGATTGATGCAGGGAATCCATTGTCACCGGAAAAATATCTTTTAATTCGTTCATCCAGCCTGAATCTGCAATTCGATGAAACATTCGTATTATGATCATCTACGTAGTGTATTAATTTAAAGTAGATCAGCGGGGATTGAGGGGAGAAGAACCTCCATGCCGACATATTGTCACTCGTCTTATTTGATAAAACATCAATGGCAAGGGAGATCGTCGGCAGCTTTCTTGACATATCATCATTTAAAAAAGCATATATCTTTTCATATTTCCGATCTATCTCTGGCGCAAGCGCAAGAATCAACACTTGCAGCTCATACATGACTAACCCGAATGTCCTTGCCAACCTCGAAAGCGGAAAATAAGTGACGATGTCCTCCGAGTTTGAGAGTTTCAGGTCAATATTACTCGCTGTCTCCCTAATACGGTCATTCAATACCTCGATGTCCGGATCTCCGGAATAATCAGCGCCCCCTGGACCCAGCAGGGACATAACTTCCTCCGGCGAAATGAAAAGCCCCCGTACACCTTCTGTATCTTCACGCCCCTTTTTTTGAAATATCACAACCGCCTTCAGAAGGCGCAGATCCAGCAGCCCGAGCAAGTCCATAAGGTACTGATAATTGTCGACATAACCGGAGCTTACATTCGTCGTATCAGATGTCTCGTTCACATTTTCAATCTTCATGTATATATTTATTGAAGTAATACTATATTTTCAGATTTCAGACTTATGCTTCAGCAGCTCACTGATTTCATTTTTCTTATCAATATTGAGTCCATACTGGTGGTTCATGTCCTCTTTTTTTCGTTCAACAATAAATCCCCCGGCCACGAGTTCATTCACTGCCTCTTTGACCTTTGCCTCATGGTATCTAATCTTTCGTTCAAGCAGCCACCACTGCACAATCCCTTCAATTGAGTCTCTTGCGTCAGGATGCTCAGCCAGATAAGCCAGAATATCATGAGATATTTGCGATTTGTCAGGGAAGTACGAATTCTCTTTCACAAGTATTGCCTCTCCTTTATCGTTGATATATTGCAATAAGAGTGCCACGCAATTGCCTCAGATTAGCAATGTGTCTGAATATATAGAAATTACTAAAAACCGGGTAGTTACAATATAGATATCACTAACTCAAGAGAGAGCTTTAGCAGAGCAAAAAAGTAAAGCAGGATTCTTTTATCCTATACGATACCAGGAGACTACCGTACAGACTGAAATACCGCCATATATTGGCAGGACATTTTTGTCATAGCATATCATCATATTGTCCGGCTTTATGAGCATGGTTAGACTTAATATCCTGTACGTCAATATTGTGTTTACGAATCAGGGCCCAAAATGCACGTCGGTTTTTTTTCGCCATTTTTGCCGCCCTTGTTATATTTCCTTCATTTGCAAGCAGGACATCATGGATATAGTTTTGCTCAAACTGCGTTACTATCCTCGCCTTTGCCTGTTGAAAAGGTTCATACACCGCATTGTCATCAGAACATGCCAGCACAATATCAATACTATCAATAACGTTGTTGCCGCAAAAGACAACAGCACGCTCTATCACGTTCTCCAATTCCCTCACATTTCCAGGCCACTCATATGAACGAAGTTTCTGAATGACTTCAGGTGTAAAACCGAAGACTTCTTTTTTCAGCGCTATTGTATACTTATCAAGAAAATGACGAGCCAGAAGTGCAATATCGTCTATTCTTTGCCTGAGAGGTGGCAACATGCTAGGGATAATATTCAGTCTATAGAACAAATCCTTCCGAAATCCGCCATCGATGACAGCTGCACTGAGGTCCATATTTGTAGCAGCAACAACCCTCACATCAGCATGACACATTTTCGTTGATCCAAGCCGGCGATAAACCCGGTCCTGCAGAAAACGCAAGAACTTCACCTGTGCATTAAGCGGCAGACAGTCAACTTCATCCAGAAATATAGTGCCGCCTTCAGCATCCTGAATTAAACCAGGCTGTGATGTTGCAGCGCTCGTAAATGCCCCGCGTACATGCCCGAACAATTCATTTTCTACCAGATCAGCCGGGACCGCCCCGCAATTCACAGGAACAAACGGTTTATCCGACCTAGGGCCAAGATAGTGAATTGCCCTTGCATACAACTCCTTACCAGTCCCGCTTTCCCCTGAAATCAAGACAGTAGAATCACACTTGGCAATCAATGGTATTTTGTTTATCTCATCGACAAATATTTGTGAGTCACCAACGATTTGCTTCAGTCCTATCTTCTCCTTAAGGATATGAGTAACTGAACTTCGCTCGCTCACCTGCTGCATAAGACGCCAAACGCGTGGCAGAACATCGATTGCTTTCAGCGGGGGAGTAATAAAATCCGTAGCTCCCAACTTTAACAACGATATCGCCTCATCAGGCTTACAGTCCTCCACAACAACAATTATCGGAAGATTTGGAGTTTTTCTTCTCAGCGACTTCACCAGTCCATCTATTTTTTCGGAAGATTCAGGAGAGAGGCTAATGCATACCAGGTCCGGTACTCCATGCGATTCAATATCAAAGTACAGTATGCCCCCTGGAGCAGACTCGATAAACAACCTTGATTCCTCCCGAAGCTCCACTACCATATCCCTGGAGGAAGAGACTATTCCGTACAATTTTCCACCCAGACCATTTGAGGGTGACACATCAAGAATTAGTATTTTTTTATTGCGGCTCATCCCTGCCCTGCTGCTTTCACGTGTGCCTCCATTACAAGCAAGACACACGGTGCCAATAATAATACGGCAATATCAACACAATTTTATCATTATTTAAGAGCCCCAATTATAGATTCACTCTTTCGCTCGCTTTAATAAAGTAAACTTTCCCCTGAATAATTGACTGCATTAAAATACTGCTTTTCAATAGAATGAATTTACAACTTTAATACCATTTAGATTTCTTTGTCAAGTGAAATATTCTTATTTAAGTTTTAGTAAATCAACTTGTCATTTATGAGGATTTTTCGTCAGTTTTCATGACAACATTTATGGTCTACCTGGGCATATTAGGGAATTTATCATCGCTATTGACCTTGTTGACCACTAAGCAGATATTATGCATACGAGAAGGCTCCGCCCTCTCTACTGAAAGCAGGAATTACTACGTTATAGGCTGTATTGTAATGATTATTTCGCGGGATTCAGCTAACAACCGGAATCTAATCGGTTATTATTTTTCGGTCTATTCCATACTTCTTCAGCTTATGCCTGAATGATCTAAAGGTGAGACTGAGTAGTCTTGCGGCCTCGGTTTTCACACCATTCGTCTTCTCAAGAGCTTTCAGCAGATAAGACTTTTCCAAATCCTCCATAAGCTGTTCAATGTCCAGACCGTTAGCAGGGATCGCTACCTTCTCGTTCTTTGATACTGTGCCTATCTCTTCAGGGAGGTTCCCGGCATCAATTGTGTCGCTGTCGCATAGAAGGACCACTCTCTCTATAATATTTTCGAGCTCCCTGACATTCCCTTTCCACCTGTAGCCCTTCAGCTGCTGAATTGCGTCGCTGGAAAAATGTTTTCTATCTCCTGCAAACTTTTCCAGAAAATGGGTTGCCAGAAGTTCTATGTCATCACCGCGCTCTCTCAGAGGAGGGATCTTGACTGATAACACATTGAGCCTGAAATACAGGTCTTCCCTAAACTTCCCTTCTTCAACGTGGTTTTGGATGTTTATATTTGTAGCGGAAATTACTCTGACGTCAACGGTTATGTCTGACACACCACCCACCCGCCTGAACGTTCCGTCCTCAAGTACACGTAGGAGCTTTGCCTGCAGGGGCAGGGGCATTTCACCTATTTCATCAAGAAACAACGTCCCGTCATTGGCAACTTCAAATAGCCCCTGTTTATTAGCGGACGCCCCGGTAAACGCTCCCTTCATGTACCCGAACAACTCACTCTCAAGGAGGCCCTCTGGAATGGCCGCGCAGTTGACTGCAACAAAGTGATTATTCTGGCGCGGGCTGAGACTGTGGATCGCCTTTGAAACGAGCTCTTTGCCAGTACCGCTCTCTCCGGTAATAAGTACGCTCGCACTGCTTTCAGCACTCTTGGATACTACATTGAATAATGATTTCATGGGAGGGCTGCTGCCAATAATATTATTTAGTGAAGGGGCCTTTAACTGCTCCTTCAACAATGAAACATCTTTCTTGAGCTTCTGTTTTTCAAGAGCGTTTTTAATCACCAGCCTGATATTGTCCATTTGAAACGGCTTCTGAATATAGTCATAAGCGCCATGCTTCATGGCTTCAACTGCAGACTCGGTCGTACCAAAAGCTGTCACAATAACGACTGCAGTGTCCGGCGCTATTTCCTTTATGTTCTTAAGCAGCTCAAGTCCACCCATTTTTGGCATTTTCATGTCCGATATAGCTAGGTCGAAAATATCTTTCTTGATTGCAGCAACCCCCGACTCCCCGTTATCGGCCGCTGTCACATCATATCCCTCGTTCTCGAGAAAGATCTTCAATATCTCCCTCATGCTCTTTTCATCGTCAACAACCAGAATTTTGCCCTTAGCTTTTTTCATAATTTATTAAAAAACCCGCCTGATTCTTTCTTATTTAATTAGTACGTTGCAATTAGTTTACGAGTTATTAGCAGGCAATACAACCTTAAAGACAGTGCCCAAACCGGGACCCTTTGAGTTAACGATAATTTTCCCGCGATGCTCCTCTGTTATTTTCTGTGAGATCGCCAGTCCAAGGCCCGTACCCTTTTCCTTTGTCGTAAAAAAGGGATAGAATATTTTATCGATGTCTCCAGCATCAATTCCTGACCCCGTATCCCTGAAAATTATTTCCACAACATTATTCTTTTTTTCTGTAGCAATCTCTACAAGTCCACCTTCGCTAACAGCATCAATCGCATTCAAGCCAAGATTCCAGAAAACCTGACGCATCTGCTTGCTGTCGCCGCTCACCATCATACTCCCGTCCAGCTTCGCCGATATAGTAACTCTCTCATTCATGGCCTCCGCTCCCTGCAAAAGAGTAACTACCTCCATCAGTGTTTCATGCAGATCAAACGCCTCTTTATCAAGCTCCTGCGGCTTGGCATACAGAAGAAAGTCGGTAATGATTCCGTTCAGCCTGTCCATCTCCGACAGAGCTATCCGGGTAAGCTGCTCGGCATGCTCTTCAGACACTTTCTTTTCGTGTAGCATCTCCACTGATGCCTTAAGGGATGCGAGCGGGTTTCTTAATTCATGAGCAATAGACGCTGAGAGTTCACCAATGAATGCCCACTTTTCCTTTCTCTTGACCTCAGCCTCCATGGCTTTTAATTCCTTCAGGTCCTGAAATACTCCGATCACTCCTATTGAATTCCCCGCACTGTCTCTGAGTGATGAAAGTCTCATTCCAACGGGAAAGGCTTCACCGTTTCGCTCAATCTCTCCCTCCACTCTTTCCATAGGTTCCCGAAAATTATTAAGAAAAGGGAAGACCTCTTCCGGAGTCTTTCCGGCCACATCATCACGGCTTAACTTTGTTATTTCCTGGGCCGCAGTGTTAAATGATATGATTTTTCTATTTAAGTTCGTAGTAAATATTCCACTGGGCATACTTTCAATCACATATTTACTGAACGCCTTAAGGTCACTTAAGACAGTGTCTCTCTCTTCAAGGCTTTGTCTTGCTATGTGCAGCTTCTCCGAAAGGTGGCCTCCAAGATACCCTACCAGGTAAAACGCAATTACATGGGCAAATATAGAGTAAAAGAAATCCCTCTCGGAATAGACCAGTGTTTTATGAATTCCGATTATATTGTAGTACTGCAGATCAAGGAGAAGTCCGTAACTAATACTACTTAACGTTGCCATGATATAACAGGCCCGTCTCGACAGCAATATGCC
>PJEL010003524.1_pt1 | contig 13324 bp, 9 predicted proteins | sample 1853271 | NCBI WGS metagenome assembly PJEL01 (sample SAMN08108733, study PRJNA415343) | Invertebrate metagenome, whole genome shotgun sequencing project. | host: Globobulimina | place: Sweden: Gullmar Fjord | collected 2015-08 | reverse complement strand
TAGATATTTTATCAACAAAACCTGTTAATCCTCCAAAAATTATAGTGTTAAGTGCTAGTCAAGATATTCAAAGACGGAACTATTTATTTGAACATGGTGTTATTGATTATTTTTCGAAAGAAACTTCATTAAAAACTTTAGTTTCTGATATACATAAACTTATTTTGACTTTGAGTAATAATAAAAATAAAACAATTTTAGTTGTCGATGATTCTTCTTTTGTTTTAAAGTCAATTGAAAATATTTTAAAAACAAAAGATTATAATGTCATACTTGCAAAAGATCCACTAATAGCGCTAGATATTTTAGATAAAAAAGAAAATAGTATTGATCTTATTCTATCTGATTTAGAGATGCCAAGAATGGATGGAATAGAGTTTTTAGAGATAATCAAAAAAAATGAATTATATAAAAATATACCTGTTCTTATTTTATCAGGTAGCCAAAATAGAGAAAACTATTCAAAAGTTTTAAAACATGGTGCAATTGATTTTATTAAAAAACCATTTTTAGTTGAAGAAATTTTATTAAAAACAGATATTCATATATCACAATCTGATTACTTAAATCAAATTTCAATTCAATCTAAAGAATTAGAAGAATATAAAAGAATATTAAACGAAAGTGATATTATTAGTAAAACTGATGGAAGAGGTATTATTAAAGAAGTTAATGAAAAATTTTGTGAAATTAGTGGTTATTCTCAAGAATACTTATTAGGAAAATCTCATAAAGTTGTACGTCATCCAGATACTCCTAAAATGATATTTGAGGAAATGTGGGGGAAAATTAATTCACATAAAACATTTAAAGGTATTATCAAAAATTTAAGAAGAGATGGAACATCATATTACGTTGATGCGACAATATCTCCTGTTATTGGTGTTGATGGTAAGATTAAGGAAATAATTGGTGTAAGGCATGATATTACGGATGTTATGAATCCTAAAAAACAATTATTAGCTGATTTATCATATATAGAACATCCTACTTTGATTTTTTTACAAATTGCAAACTATGATTTATTTAAAGAGTTCTATTCAGAAACTTTGATGCATGTATTTGAATTTGAATTAGAACAGGTTATTTTGAATTATTTCCCTTCCAATAGTGGACTAAAAAAAGTTTATAATTTAAGTAATGGACTTTTTGGTTTCTTAAAAAATGAAATGATTGATGAAAAAGATGTAACAGAATGTTTAGAATCAGTATTAGATAAATTTAATAAAATTGGTATTTCGTTTAAAGAAACACATTATGATATTGATGTATGTTTAAGTTTTGCAAATGAAGGTAATCATATTTTAGATGATGTTTATTTAGGTATTCAACATGCTGTTAAAAATAAAATATCTATTGTTTATGCTTTGAATTTTCATCAACGAATACAAATAGAAGCAAGAAATAAACTAAAAGGTATTAGTGTTATAAAAGATGCTTTAAATAATAAAGGAAGTTTTGTTTCATATTTTCAACCAATTATTAATAATAAAACAAATGAAATTGATAAATATGAATCTTTGATTAGATTGATTGATGTAGAGGGAAAAGTAATTTCGCCTTTTAATTTTTTAAATCTTGCAAAAAAAACAGGATATTATTCAAATATAACAAGGATTGTAATTGATAATTCTTTTAAAGCTTTAAGTTTTACTGATAAAGAAATTACAATTAATCTTTCATCTTCAGATATTGAAAATGATGAAATTAGAAACTATCTTTGGTCTTTAATATCAAAAGATGAATACAAAGGTAGAATTACATTTGAATTATTAGAAGATGAAGAAGTAAAAGATTTTGATTTAGTAAAAGATTTTATTGTTAAATGTAAAATGGAATGCGATATTAAAATTGCTATTGATGACTTTGGTTCTGGATATTCTAATTATGAGAGACTATTAGAGTTTCAACCAGATATTTTAAAAATTGATGGATCTTTAATAAAAAATATTGTAGATGATGAATATAGTTTACATGTTGTTGAGTCTATTCTTCATTTTGCTAAAAAACAGAATATTAAAACAGTTGCTGAATTTGTATCAAGTGAAGATATATTTAATAAAATTAAAGATTTAGGAATTGATTATTCTCAAGGTTATTATTTAGGTGAACCTAAAAATATATTTTAATATTAACTTATAAAAGAAGTAGGTTAACTACTTCTTTTATTCATTATTCCATTGCTTATATAATTCTATTGATTCATTAATTTCTAATTCGGTAGCTTTTCTTCTGCATGATAAAAACCCTTGGCTTCCATCACAAGATTCAAATGGGTATACAGTTGCATAAACCCAATAATATCCACCACTTTTTGTAGCATTTTTTACATAACCTGTCCAAATCTGACCTGATTGAACTGTATCCCATAATGATTTAAAAGCTTTTTTAGGCATGTCCTCATGTCTTACCATATTATGAGGTTTACCTATTAATTCATCTAATTCATATTCAGCTATCTTACAAAAATCATCATTTGCAAAAAGAATATTTCCTTTTACATCTGTTTCGCTAACTAAGAATGCAAAATCATCTAAAACCGTTTCTTGTCCTGCTGCCATTTTTTATCCTTTTTTTAGTTTAATTAAATTTTTTATTTTTTGCATCTGTAAGTAAATTATGTGCCATATTTGAAACTTCAGTTGAAATTTCAGTTACTTGATTCGCTTCACTTGCATTTTCTTGAGTAACTCTATCTAATAATGTAATTGCATCATTAATTTGCTCAATACCTGTCATTTGCTCTCTTGATGAACTACTAACATCATCAATTATATTAATTGTTTCAGATATATGATTATTTAATGTTTCGTAACCATTAATCATATTATCAGAAATATTTTTACCTTGATTTGCTTTACTATTTGCATCTTCGACTAAATCTTTAATTTCTTTTGCTGCTTCTGCTGATCTACTTGCAAGGTTTCTAACTTCTTGTGCTACAACTGCGAAACCTTTTCCTGCTTCTCCTGCTGTTGCTGCTTCTACGGCTGCATTTAACGAAAGAATATTTGTTTGGAATGCAATTTGGTCAATTACTGTAATTGCTTCATTAATAGATGAAACTTTACTATTTATTTCTTCCATAGATTCTGCAGTTTGAGATGCTAATTCTTGACCTTGAGATACTGCTTTTTTAACAGTTTGACCAAGAGTTGCCATTTTTACTGCATTTTGTGCATTGTTTCTAGTAATAGAAGTGATTTCCTCTACTGCTGCTGATGTTTCTTCTAATGATGCGGCTTGATCATTTGCTTTTGATGCTAAATTATGCATAGAAGTTTTCATAATTGAAGCATTGTTTTCTAAAATTTGTCCATTTTCTAGATTAAGCTTAGCTGCATTACTTAATGAATCACCTAATCCATTAACACCTTGCATAACTGCTAATAATCTCGCTTTTAATCTAGGTGAAATATTTATTTGTTCTGTAAAATCATCTTGTGAATATGCTTTTGTAACAGTTTCTAATTCAATCATATTAGCTTCAAGAGTTTTAAGCATTTGATTAATTGTACTTCTTAAAGTCATTACCATAGGATTTGTAGTTTTTGATTTTACTCTACATCTAAAAATACCTTGTTCAACTTTATCAAGAGTTAAAACGATTTCTCCAATTACTCTCATATCTGTTTTAAATTTAGTATCAAATTCATCAATAGTAGTATTAATTTCATTCATCATTCCACTAAATTCACTTTTTCCTTTAAGCGTAACTTTTTGAATTTTGTTTTGTTTTAAACTTACAAAATTTAAAAATTCTTTAAAATATTCATTAAATGAATTAATATTATTTGAAATACCTTTATTTACAAGATATGCGATTAAACCTTGTGAAAACATAAGTAGTAAACCTAATCCAACAATATATAATAAGAAATGTTCATTTATTTCATTTAAATAATCAGATTTATTTATTCCTGGTACGGCCCACATTTTCCATTCTGGAATATATCTATATCCTACAAGTTTATCTGAGTTTGTTGGTTCATAAAAATATGAAAGTATTCCACCATTTTTATTTGCCCGAATTTCGTCAATAAAGGGAACACCAGCTAAACTTTTACCTTCTAAACTAGGGTGAATTATTAATTTACCTGATTCATCTAAAAAATAAACATATCCTGTTCTTCCAACTTTTATTTCAGAAATTGCTTTTTTAAAATCAGCATTTAAAAAACCATCTTTATTTTGTTTTGCATAAACACTTGACATTTTTTGTATTGAACCTGCAAGTGAATCAATATCTTCTTCCATTGTTTGGGTGATATTGCTAATAGCAGTAAAGTATGAAATTGTAATCAAAAGTAAAAAACTTACTTGTGCGAAAATCATATTAAAAAATAATTTCTTATTTGTACTCATATTTCCTCCGGTGAATAATATTCAATATTCTATTCTTTAATTAATTAATAAGTATTTAATAATCTTATTATTTTTTTAATTAGTAAAAAAAGAAAACAAAAATATCGATATTAATGATATAATAACAAATAAATTTATCTAAGGCTTGCTTTATGAATATAATAAAATCGGCATCATTAGATACAATTGATGCAATAAGCATTAATGTAGAATCAACATTTACAAAAGGTTTACCTTCTTTTACAATAGTTGGCTTAATTTCAACGAGCATTCAAGAATCAAAAGATAGAGTAAAATCTTCATTATTAATAAATAATTATAAATTTCCACCTTTGAAAATTACGGTTAATTTATCTCCTTCTGAAATTAAAAAAAAGGGAACACATTTTGATTTAGCTATTGCTTTACAAATTGCATTATATGATCAGAAAAATATAAATTTTAATGATTATTATGTTTTTTCTGAGCTTGGTTTATCTGGTGAATTAAAAGATACAAGTAGTATTTTCCCAATAATTTTATCTTTATCAAGAAAAAAGAAATTAAATAAAGTGTTAGTTTGTGAAAATAGTGCTAAAAAAATATCTAATATCCCAAATATAGAAATATATGTAGTTGAAAATATAATAGATGCTATTGAGTTTTTTAAGTTTGATAACAAAGAAAATTACAAATATAAAAAAGATGAATTAGAATATGAAAAACTTATTATTAAGAATGAATCATATTTTTATACTAATTCTTATACTGAAAATTTTTCTGATGTAGTTGGGCAAGAACTAGCTAAATTTGCTTCTTTAGTAAGTGCGGCAGGAAACCATAATATGATTTTTGAAGGTAGCCCTGGATGCGGAAAGAGTATGATTTCAAAAAGATTAAAATATATTATGCCACCTATGAGCCTAGAAGAAATACTTGAAAAAGCAAAATTACAATCTTTAGATTATAAAGAAGTAGACTTCTCACCAGTTCGTGCTTTTAGAAGTCCTCATCATACATCAACAAAATCTTCGATATTTGGTGGTGGAAGTGCAAATGCAAAAATGGGTGAAATTGCTTTATGTAATAATGGTATTTTATTTTTTGATGAATTACCTCATTTCTCAAAGTCTGTATTAGAAGCATTAAGAGAACCTTTAGAAGATCATAAGATACTTATATCAAGAGTTAATTCAAAAGTAATGTATGATACAAATTTCACGTTTATAAGTGCTATGAATCCTTGTCCATGTGGAAATCTACTTTCTAGTATAAAAGAATGCAGATGTAATGAGTCCGAAATACAACGTTACAAAAATAAATTATCTGATCCATTCTTAGATAGAATTGATTTATATATAATAATGAATGATTCTTTTAAAGATTCATCAAATATTGTAAGTTCAGAAGAATTACATGAGAAAGTAATTGAAGCCTTTAAAATTCAAAAGGAAAGAGGCCAGAAGAATTTGAATGGAAAGTTAAAAGATGAAGATATAAAGAAATATTGTACATTAGATAATGAATCTTCTTTTATAATGGAAAAAGCAATATTGAATTATCAACTATCTTTTAGAAGTATTAATAAGGTTCTAAAAGTAGCAAGAACAATTGCTGATTTAAATGAAAATAAAAATATTACAAAAAGTGATTTATTACAAAGTTTAAACTTTAGAAAAAGATAAATAGATTTCAAAAATGTTATAATATAATTATTAAAGATTTTATTTAAAAGAGTAAATGATGATAAATATAATAAAAAAAATATTGATATTACTTATCTTTATATTAACCCTTAATGCAAAAGAAATTAATATTGGTATGAGTGCTGATTTTACTGGTCAAATTGATTATTTGGGTATTAGTATGAGAACTGGTATTCAAACTTATTTAAATGTAATAAATAAAACTTCTAAAAATAAATATAAATTTATCACTCTTGATGATAAATATAATCCAATCCTTGCAAGTGAAAATATTAGAAAATTAATAGATAAAGAAAAAGTTATAGCTTTTTTAGGAAATCTAGGAACACCTACTGCTAATGTAACCGTTCCTATTGTAAATGAAAAAAAGATTGTTTCTTTTGGTTCCTATAGTGGCGGAGGAATATTAAGAAATCCAAATTCTAATAAATATGTATTTAATTACAGAGCATCATATTATCAAGAAGCATACTATTTAATTACAAATTTAATTAATCAGGGAATAAAAGCTAATGAAATTGCATTCTTTACTCAGAATGATACTTATGGAGATAGTGGTTATTATGGAGCAATTAAAGCTTTAAAAGATAATGGTTATGAAAATACTATTAAACTTGCACATGGTAGATATACAAGAGGTACTATCAATATAGAAAATGCATTAAGTAAAATTCTTGAATCTAATGAAAAGTTAAAAGCTATAATTATGGTTAGTGTAGATAAACCAACTATAAAATTCGTAAAATATGCAAAAGAAGATTTTCCAAATATGAAATTCTTTTCTTTATCCCCTATAAATACAAATCTCTTAATAAAAAATCTAGGAAAATATTCTGATGATATATATATAACTCAAGTTGTTCCTTTATTATCTTCAAATTTAAAAATTGTTAAAGAGTTTTTAAAAAATATAAAAAAAGAATTTCCTTTAATAGAACCTGACTTTATTTCATTAGAAGGATATATCATTACAAAACTATTCATAGAAAGTATTAAAGATATAAAAGAAGAAAATATTAATGCTCAAACAATATTTTTAGAACTGAATAAATTGAAAAATATTGATATTGGATTAGGATTTAATTCATCATTTAAGAATAGGGCTCATCAATATAGCTCTAAAGTTTGGTTAACTGGTATAGAAAATAAAAAAATAGTTGAGGTAAATTGGGATACTATTTTTAAAAGTGAGGATTAAAAATGTTACGATTACTTCAAAACTTATCTAGCTATTTCTCAATCAAAACTATTGTAATCTTTGGTGTGGTTATTATGGGATTAGTAATTATAGCTTTTGGGCTTACAATGAATTATTTATCTTCTGCAATAAAATCGGATCAAAATACACTAAAACATATAATAAGTTTAGAAAAACAAAATCAAACAATTTTAAATACTATCAAAGATCTAAATTATCTTGATACTCAAATATTGATGTCTTCATCTTTAAAAAATTTAGAAAAATTTGAGAAAGAACTTTTACAAAATCAAAAATATGATTTAATTTTAGCTTTTTATCAAAATGATGATTATATAAGTAAACACAATCTTGAAGTAAAAAATATTAGTACCTTAATTAATAAAGAAATAAATATTCAAAATAAAATATATGAATCTAAATCAATTATTTTATTTTATGAGAATAATTTAGTTGAATATAAAAATAAAATAGAAAAACATATAAAAAATATTTCAATAGAAACAGAAAGTATATATGGAATTGCTTCACTTGCAATGCAAAGATATAATAGAAAAATCAAAAATATACATAATTATAAAAATGATAATTTAAATAAAATTATGACTTTAACAAAAGATTTAGATTCTTCAATATTAAAATTACCAACGTTAATATATTCTATTATTAATGCTAATAATGAAGATATAATTAATAGTATTAATGCAAATAATTTATCTCAATTGTCTTTATTAATAGAAAATAGTTTAATTAAGATAATGAAATTTGAATCCTTTATTAATAACTTTGAAGATAGTATTGAAAAAATAAATTCTGAATATAGACAAATAAATGAACTTAGAACTTTTATCATAATATCAAAAAAACAATTACTAAAAGAAAATAGAAAAATAGAAAAATTAATTTTAATCAAAAATGATATAAATAGAAAAATATTTAAAAATTTAGATATTTTGAATAATATTTCAAATGGTATTAAAATTGATATTTTAAATCATTCTGATAAAGTGTCTAAACAAACTACTTTAATTATTTTTATTGTTGGAATAATATTTTTAACTCTAATCTCTCTATCTGCTGCTACTTTAATATCAAGAATAAATGTTCCTTTATCTTTTATATTAAAATATATAAATGGGATAACATTAAATAAAAGGTCTTTATCTTCTCATTTACCAATTTTTAGAGATGACGAATTTGGAAAATTATCAAAATCTTTTAATAAAATGACTGAAACAATTAATACTAATATAAAAGAAATCGAACATTTAAACAAAGAAATAGTGAATACTCAAAAAGAAGTAATATTTACAATGGGTGCAATAGGTGAATCACGTTCAAAAGAAACAGGTAATCATGTAAAAAGAGTTGCTGAATATTCTAGATTATTAGCTATTAAATATGGTTTAGATGAGCAAACTTCTGAGTTGCTAAAAGAAGCATCTCCTATGCATGATATTGGGAAAGTAGGAATTCCTGATTCAATATTAAAAAAACCTGGAGTACTTGTTGGTCAAGAATGGAAGATTATGAAAACTCATGCTGCATTAGGTTATGAGATGTTAAAATACTCAAAAAGAGAAATATTAAAAACAGCAGCAATTGTAGCATATGAACATCATGAAAAATGGGATGGTACAGGATATCCTAGAGGATTAAAAGGAAAAGATATTCATATATATGGAAGAATTACAGCAGTTGCTGATGTTTTTGATGCATTAGGTAGTGATAGGTGTTATAAAAAAGCATGGCCTTTAATTGAAATAGAACAATATTTTATTGAAAATAGAGGTAAACATTTTGATCCTGATTTAATAGATGTTTTTTTCAATAACATTGATGAATTCCTACTTATTAGAAAAAAATATGAAGATACATTTGATTAGCATTTACCGCTTTATAATTACAATAATGTTAAAATAAAAGCTTTAATTTATTAAAGCTATTAATAAAATATAGCTTGAGGAGAAATAATGACTAAATGTGGTTATGTATCAGTTGTAGGTAGACCAAATGCTGGTAAGAGTTCTTTACTTAATTGGCTAGTTGGTGAAAAAATTGCAATGGTTTCACATAAAGCAAATGCTACAAGAAAAAGATCAAATATTATTGTAATGCATGAAGATGATCAAATTGTATTTGTTGACACACCAGGAATTCACGAGACTGAAAAACTTATAAATAAGTTTATGTTAGATGAAGCTTTAAAAGCAATGGGTGATTGTGATTTAATTTTATTTTTAGCACCTGTTACTGATAAACTAACGCATTATGAAGATTTTTTAGTTAAGAATAAAAAGAATGTAAAACATATCTTACTATTAACTAAAATTGATAATGTTACAAATGAAGAAGTATTAGAAAAAATGAAAGAGTATGAAGTTCATGCAGATAAGTATGAATCAGTTATTCCTGTTTCAATTAAAAAAGCTACAACTCATGCAAATATTTTGGATAGTGTTGTTAAACATTTACCAGAACATCCTTATTTATTTGACCCTGAAATTTTAACTACTGAACATATGAGAGATATTTTTAAAGAATTTATTAGAGAATCAATTTTTGAAAACATTTCTGATGAAATTCCTTATGAAACAGATGTGTTAATAAATAAAGTTGAAGAAAAGCCAAATATTGATGTAATCAAAGCTACTATTATTGTTCAAAAAGGAACACAAAAAGGTATGATTATTGGTAAAAATGCAGATGCAATCAAAAGAATTGGTAAAGATGCAAGATTAAAAATCGAAAAATTAACTGGTAGAAAATGTTTCTTAGAACTTTTTGTATCAATTAAAAAAGGTTGGACTAAAAATAAACAAGGATTAAAAGACCTTGGATATGATGTAATCTTATAAAAAATATTTAATATTATTTATTAAGTTATAAAACTACAAAAAGGTAATAAAATAACCTACTTTATTAAAGTGGGTTATTTATGAATCAAATTGCAAACATAAAAGACATAAAAACAATTCTTATTGATGTTTCTGAAAAAATCAATGAAAAGAATCTTCAAGAATTTACTTATAACTATTTAAACTTAAAAAAAATAGACTACTCTAAAAATGATTTACTTTACTCAAAATATTTAGAACAATCAAAAAAATATCAAATTACTATTATAAATAAAAAATATAAGTATATAATACCTGATATATTTATCGTTTATTATTATGATAAAAAAGATATTAATACATATGATCTATTTATAACTGAAGATTTTTTTGTTTTATATAAAAATATGAATATGTATTATTTTCAAGAATTGAATTATTCAATTAGTGATACTGAACTTAAAGAATATATATTTAGAAAATTAGATATTCATATAGATAATATTTTTCAAATTGAAAAAAAGATACTACTTGAATATAAAAAAGATTTTAATAAAGATAAAAATAAGAAAGAAGTACTAAATTTAAATATACAAAAGAATTCCAATTTTAATATATATCTATTATTCTTAATATCTTTACTTTTAATTTCAGTTTACTATTTTATTAATTCGAGTTTTTATATGGAGAAAGAAAACTCTTTTATTAAAGAAAAAGAAGTTAATCATAAGTATAAAGTTTTTTATAAAGAACATAAGTTTAAAGCATTAGAAAATGATTTTTTATTAATGATGGAAGAATTAGAAAAATATAAACTTAGTTTAGAATCATTTGAATTTAAAGAAAAAAAAGTTCATATGGTTGTAAATTCTTTAAAAAAAGAAAATTTATATTTATTTTTAGAATTACATAAAAATGATGTATTAAAAAATAAGATTGAATATCTTGAATATGAAAATAAGTATAAAGTTGTAATTGATGTACAGTTATCTAAATAATAAATTTAATAATAGTGAAAAAAAGGTAAAAGTTGAAATATATTTACTTACTTTTATTATTTGTTTCTCTTTTATTTTGTTTATAAAAGATTATACTCCTTCAAAAAATTTCATAAAAACTTCAATTCTTCCTATTGAAAAAAAAACATTCAACCAGTCTTTTTTTGATTTAATAAAAGATATTGAACTTTATACTAAGAAAGAAAATATACAAATTATAAAAATTGAAAGTAGTCAAAAAACATTAAAAATTACGGGAAATACATCCTTATATAAATTAAAAAAGTTAGTAAAAAAAATTGAAGGATTAAATGAATTTTCAAATATTATAATTTTTTATTTTTATAAGAGTGAAAAATTAAAGAAATATAGTTTTCAATTTGATATTAGTTTTGATAAATTTTATATAAAACAGAAAAGTTTAGAGGCTGTTATAAAAAAGAAAGTAAAAACACAAATTATTAGATTTAAATTAAAAGCAATTATTTCTAAAAACGTTTTAATTAATAATACTTGGATGAAAAAAAATGATTTTATTAAAGGATATAAACTTATTAATATTAGAAAAAATAGTGTTCTCTTAGAAAATAAAAGCGAAGATAAAAAAATTATATTAAAGGTATTTAAAAATGACAAATATGCAAAACTATCTAATTGACTATCTTTTATTTGATAAATATGATAAAAACTATTTTCTAAAAAATAAAATATTACCATATTTTGAAGATGAAATTTGTTTAAAAGTTGCTGTATGTTCAAATTCAAAATTAGTTGATATTAACGAAAAATTTAATAAATTGATTAAATATATGCAATTAGATGAGCTTGATTTAATGTTTATGTTGAATAATATTGATAAAAAAATTAAACTATATAAATTATCAACTGACATATTAACAAACAAATTAACAAATAATTCAAGTATAGAGATGTTTTTATATGAATTACTAGATTATGCTATTACATTAAGAGCAAGTGATATACATGTTGAACCTTATAAGAATTTAGTTTTGTTTAGATTTAGAATTGACGGTAGACTTAAAATATTTTTTGTTATGTGTTTAGAGCTTTTAAAACCACTATCTTCTTATATAAAGTTAAAATCTAATTTAGATATTACTCAAGTTAGATTACCACAAGATTCAAGATTTTCTTATTTAATAAATGATGTTGAATATAATTTTAGGGTTTCAACAATGCCTAGTTTAAATTCAGAATCTATAGTAATTAGAATTCTTGATAAAAAGAATGTTGATAAATCATTACAAAGTTTAGGATTATCTCAAAATCTTTTTTCAAAATTAAAACAATCTCTTCTTTTAACACAAGGTTTAATATTAATTACTGGGCCAACTGGTAGTGGTAAAACTACAACTTTATATTCTATATTAAAAGAGTTGAAGTCTGATGAAAAGAAGATAATTACTGTTGAAGATCCTGTTGAATATAAGATTGACTCAATTGTTCAAATTGCAGTTAATACAAAAATAGGGCTTAGTTTTGATTTGATTTTAAAGAATATATTAAGACAGGATCCTGATATCATACTTATTGGTGAAATTAGAGATAAATTCTCTCTTGATATTGCTTTACAAGCATCTCTAACCGGTCATTTGGTAATTGCAAGTATTCATGCTAATAATACAATAGAAACAATATCTAGACTAGTTGATTTAAAAGCTGACCCATTTTTAATTTCATCTTGTTTAAAACTTATTATGGCTCAAAGATTAGTTTTGAATTTTTGTAAGAAATGTAAAGGAATAGGTTGTGATATTTGTAATTATACAAAATTTTATGATAGAGAATGTATCGCAGAACTTTTGGAGATAGATGAAAATATCTCATCTATGATATTTAATAAATCTGATTTAAATGAAATCAAAAAATATTTAAATACAATAAATTTTAAAACCTTGTTAGATGATGGAAAACAAAAAGTAGAGAAGAATATTACTTCTTGGGAAGAAGTTTATAAAGTTGTATCTTCTTGATGACAAAATATAAAATTAAATATCAAGAAAACAAAAAAGCTAAAATAAAAATAATAGAAACTTCAAATATTTCTGTTGAAAGTTTACCTAATAATATTATTAGCATAAAAGAAATAAAGCCAAAGACTTATTCATCTTTGTTTTCCTTAAATCCTAAAATATCAGATAAAGAAATAAATCTACTTTTTTTTGAATTAAATGTTATGTTAGAGGCAAATATAACATTTAGTGATTCTCTTGATATATT
>PJEL010003523.1_pt1 | contig 13325 bp, 10 predicted proteins | sample 1853271 | NCBI WGS metagenome assembly PJEL01 (sample SAMN08108733, study PRJNA415343) | Invertebrate metagenome, whole genome shotgun sequencing project. | host: Globobulimina | place: Sweden: Gullmar Fjord | collected 2015-08 | reverse complement strand
CACTTGCCATCAGCATCTATATCTCCAGCAGAAGCAAGGTCTACACCAACGACCTTCAAGACGTTTGACATAGTCGTCCCCTCATAAACAGAATCTCCGCCCGCCATATTAATTCCGGCAACTTCCCCCTGTTTTTGGGCCGCAGGCCATATGCCGTAAAACCGTTCCCGATGTTCTATCAGATCCCCGGCTGCCCAGATGTCATCAACCCCTGTCTCCATCCTGTCGTTCACGACCACACCTTTACTGACTGTAAGACCGAGTTTATTCGCCAAAGCTGCCTGAGGCCTCACACCGGCAGATACAATAACCAGGTCTGCCTCAATGCGTGTTCCGTCTTCAAGGAGCACAGCAGTTGCATTATCGTCACCTGAAATCTCTTTGGTTTTAGCCGCCAGATAAAATGTGAATCCCATGCTCTCCATCTGCGCCTTAAGCACTTCCGCACCGTCAGGATCCATCTGCCTCGGCAAAAGGCGAGGAAAAAACTCCACCACACTCACCTCAAAACCCCTCTTCCTTAGGCTATTACCAGCCTCTAGCCCGAGCACACCGCCGCCGATCAAGACTACTTTCTTCTTCCCTTCCGCATAGCTAATTATCTCATCCGCATCCTTAATGTCCCTCAGCGCAAAAACACCTTTCTTATCAGAGCCGGTAATTGGCGGGACAAACGAAATGCCGCCTGCCGCAAGAAGGAGTCTGTCATACCCAAGCCGGCCTCCCTTTTCAGTTACAATCTGCTTATTGAGTTTATCAATTTCAGACACGCAAGCATTGGTCAAGAGTTCAATATTATTCTTCTCGTACCAATCCTTCTTGTGAATAATGATGTCGTCTGCGCCAACCTCACCGGCAAGATATTCAATAAGCCGTATGCGGCTGTAGAAAGGAACTTTCTCTTCTGTCACAATTGTTATGTCGCCGATCTGATCTACCTTCCTGATATTCTCAGCAGCAGTTGTGCCCGCAACGCCGTTGCCAATTATTAAATATTTCATAGCCATCTCCTTCTATAATTCGATTAGCATAAATATTGAAACCAAGTATGTTTTACATTATATATGATTCATTGAATCCGAAACAGATAATTGCTCAAAGGCAGCTTATGGTATATTACGGACTATGAATTCTACCCGGGCTTTCTCGGCCCTCAAACACAGGAACTTCAAGCTGTTCTGGAGCGGCCAGATAATTTCACTGTCCGGGACATGGATGCATCAAGCAGCACAAAATTGGCTCGTGTACCAACTGACGGACTCCCCATTTTTCCTCGGGCTTGCCGGCATGACTGCCTCACTGCCGATCCTCCTCTTCTCCCTGGCCGGGGGAGTATTTGCAGACAGGCATTCCAAAAGAAATATCATAATCGCCTCACAGATCATTCTCATGATTCTGGCAATCGTGCTTGCCGTGCTGGTTTCCACCGGTACAATCACGGTCTGGCATGTGCTGTTCCTATCCTTTTGCATCGGCACCACACACGCATTTGAAATACCTGCCAGACAATCATTTATTATCGAGATGGTCGGCAAGGAAGACCTGTTAAATGCTATTGCCCTGAATTCTTCGGCATTCCATGCTGCGAGAATCGTCGGCCCTGCGATTGCGGGAATTATTATCGAATATCTGAGCATCGCGGCGTGCTTTTTTATAAATGCATTCAGTTTCCTTGCAGCACTCGCCTCACTGGTAAAAATGAAATTCAAACCCGATGAGATAAAGACCACGCCCAAGAAAGGCATGGTCAAGGAATTCAAGGAAGGCATCAAATATATTTATGCTAATCCAAAAGTTTTTACACTCATAATATCGGTTGGAGTGATGAGCTTCTTCGGATTCCCTTATCTTACTTTTTTACCTGTCTATGCGGAAGACATTCTGGGAACAGGAGCAAAGGGACTCGGTATCCTAATGGGCTGCGCTGGAGGCGGCGCATTTACCGGGGCGGTCATTCTTGCATTCAGGGGCGATTCATCTCAAAAAGGGAAAGTTATGGCAGCGGCAGGCATAACTTTTTCTGCTGCGCTGATCATTTTTTCAATATCAAACAACATATGGCTCTCATACACTATGTTGTTTCTTATGGGATTCGGGGCAATCAACCAGATAGCAACAGCAAATACACTGCTTCAGTTGATGGTCCCCGATGAATTAAGAGGCAGGATCATGAGTTCATTTACAACCATCTTTCTCGGCCTTGCCCCGCTTGGAAATCTAGCGCTCGGCACCCTCGCCCATTATACGGGAACACAACAGGCCCTAACTACAGGCGCAAGCCTCTGCTTACTCGGTACATTGCTGGTGTTTTGGAAAAACCCCGAATTATTAAAAATGTAGTATGTTTTTGCAATACGAAATGAGAAATTAAGAACTCAGGCTAACCGCTAATGATTTAGAATATTTTGGCAATCCTGTCAGTAGACCGATTAAGTCGTTTTGATATCACTAGGAATATATGCTTCAGAAGTTTTAACCCGAGCATAGGATGACCTGATATCATGCTCTCAAAGTGGTCACTCCTGAGAATAACCATCTCTGCCGGCTCCAGCGCAACAGCGGTTACTGACCTAGGATGCTGCGTGAGGAGGCAAAGCTCACCTACTACAGAACCTTTGGTAAATAGACCAACGATCATATGCTTATCTTTAAACTCCGTCCTCTTTTTAATCCCAACTTTTCCAGAGACTACAAAAGCGGCATAGTTGTCTTCATCACCTTCATGCCATAAGGTTTCCCCGGCATCGGCCTTCCTGGTATCACAGAAGCCAAGAAACGCACCAACTTCTTCCTCAGATAAGTAATTGAAAAATCGAAAAGATTCCTTCATTCTACCGTTCAGTTCTTCATGTGTCTGCATTAGTTCCATGTAATTATATTCGGCATAAATCAAAATACCTTTAACACTATTTTCCTAAGTTACATTACCTAGGAGCTCCCACATTCATAACCTAGCGAAAAGCTGTTCTATTTTAAACTATAGAGTTTCCGTGCTTCGTTAACTTTCTTCAAAAAGGCCTCCCCATAAATATCCTGAATGATCTGAGCAATATTGGGATCAAGTGTTTCCGTTTCCGTTCGGGGGGCATTGCAGGGGAAACTGAAGGCATCATCTGAAATGGACAGCCTGACCGGCTTTGACTCCGACACGGCCAAGGGCCAGGTTGTACAAGATTTCGGCTTTACTTCATGAGGCGGCAGATCCAACTCCAATGCAGCAGTATGGAGAGCACAGAAGACCTCGTCATTTTTGCTTAAATACGAAAAAGAACAAATGTCTTCGTCATTCATATCTATTGCAAACAGGTTCGGCCCAAGCTCCTCAAATACATTTTCATATCCGCTACCATCTCTCAGATCCTGAGCATACGTTGAAGCTTCAGGCAGATACCCAATAAGATTGGACATCTCCTGCCGGTCAATGCAGATCTCGTATCTTGCACAGCAGCATTGACTCTTACTACAAACCCCGGGGGTGCAGCAGTACGTAATTGAATAGAGGGCCTCGATATCTACTTCTATTGCATCTATGGTAGTTATGTTATTCATTCTTTTTTAATTCCAAAGAGTCCCTTAAACTTTTTGATAGTGGACTCTCCCTTGACCAATCCTTAAAGAGTATGCGATATTCCGTACCGCCGGTAGTACTCAGCTCGAAGCGGCCCCATGATTTGCTGTTTTCATACGATGCAACCGTCTTCAGTCCAAAGGTTTCAGTGCTCCGAAAATCAAATCCCTCCGGTAGTCCAACTCCATTGTCACCAATTGTAAGCTCAAATGAATCATCACTCATTGAACGAAGACGTATCCATATCTTTCCCTTTGCCCCACCTGGAAAGGCATGTATTAAAGAGTTTGATAGAATCTCATTAATAATTAATCCGCTCGTAATTGCCGTATCTATTGAAACAGAGATCTTTTCAATATCCATCTTCAGGACAACTAACTCATGACTCACTCCATATGAACTATATATTCTACGGGAAAGCCTGCTGACATAGTCTTCAAAGTCAATATGAGCGACATCTCTGGACTTATACAGAATATCATGGACGAGCGCCATCGACATAATGCGGTTTTGACATCCTCTGAAGACTGCAACACTGTGCGTATCTTGGATATAATCCAGCTGCATATTCAGCATTCCATATATCACTTGAAGATTATTCCCGACCCGATGGTTGATTTCAGTCATTAGAATGTCTTTTTCCTTCAGAGAAGCATCCATTTTTTCCTCGATTAATATGCGTTCGGCAATCTCCTTCAGAAACTTTTCATTTATCATTCTTAGATCTGTAGTACGGTCCTTTACTATGTCTTCAAGGTGAGTCCGGTACTTCTCTAATTCTTTATCTGTATGAATCCGTTTTGTAATGTCACGAAATGCAATCACCATCCCGCCAATATTTCCTCTATCATCGGCCATGGGAGCGGAACTAAGTTCAATATGCATGTCCCAGGTTTCCTTTGTCTTAAGCATATACTTCCTCTGCTCACAAACAAGATGATCCCGTATCAGTGTTTCAGCACAGGTTCCCTTTTCCAGCGATAAATCATCTTCCCGGATATAAAAAATATCTTTTAAAAGCTTTCCCTTTGCATCTTCGACATCCCAACCGGTCAGCACGCCAGCAAGAGAATTCATGAATGTAATTCGCCCATGTTCGTCCGTTGAAATCACAGCATCATTAATACTTTTAAGAGTAGTAAATAGTCGGTTCTCACTTTCCTTCAGCCTCTGTTCCATATTATGTTTAAAAAGGGCGAGATCAATAGTTGCCTTCAGCTCCGACTCTTTTACCGGCTTGACCAGATATCCATAAACGCCTGACTGCCGAGCTTTTTCTACCATGCCTTCTTCAGCATACGCGGACAGAAATATGATCGGAATGTTATTCCTTTCGTTAATAACCCTTGCAGCCTCGATTCCGTCAATTTCTCCAGTCAGAACAATATCCATCAGTATCATGTCAGGCCGCATTTCTTCAGCCATCCTGATAGCGTCCTCCCCTGAAGCCGCCATCGCAGGCACTTTGTATCCAAACTCCTGCAAAGTCGACTTCAGGTAGTCTGCAATCATCCACTCATCTTCAACAATCAATATATTGATTTTCTTCAAAGGATATTACCTTCCTGTAGCAGTCATATTTAAATTATAACCGTCTTTGTTGCATTGCGACCAGATCCAGAGATGTTGATTTGCTTTAAGGCAGGATAATTAATGAGAAATCCCTAGAATATTCTGGCTGCACAGCGAAGTCATTATCGTTACCGTCAAGCAACAAAAATGCTATATTGTCCGGATATATTCATCCACTTCAGAGCGGAATTTGGAAATCACATCTTCAATCGCATCAACAAGAAATTTAACATCGTCCCACTTAATATTAAATATGTATGCGTATATAAAATAGTTTCTGAAGGTAAGGTATTTTATGAGCACCTGATATAGCTCAGGCGGAAGAATACCGATCTCATTGGATTTTCTAAGGACCTTTTCATGCCAACCCGGAGCATCCGACACGTCCAGCTTGTCATACACCAGCATCTGCTTTAATACATTTTCAATCCCACTGTACACATTTATGACCAGAGCGGCTACCGACGCCTGCTCCGCCATGGAATAATCCTGTTTGTCCGGGGTGTACACGGAAAACAGCTCTTTAGTAACCTTTTCAATGCTGCTGAATTCACTATCACAAAATTGCTTAAGTTCATCTATTGTCATACTCAACCTCCGGGAAATATTGTTATTAATTATATGTTACGCATTATTCGATAAAAAAAGGTAAACAGCTACATTTTACCCGACCTAAGAATCGATACTAGCAACCGCATACCAAGGATAAAAGCAACGAGAAAACCGATGGCCCCTACCGTAGGCAGACCGAGTATTTTCCCGCCGATACCCGACTGCACCAGAACAGATGAGCCAACGATAATTGCAGCGACTATTACACTGAAAGCAAGACGGTTACTCGATCGGTCAATATCAGTTATTAATTTATCCATACCGATTGGATCTATCTTAATACTCACCTCATCCCGTATAGCTTTTCTGATAAGCCGGTTCATCTGCTTCGGCGTATCAATCAGCAGGTCTCCAATATCCGCAAGATTTTCACTCGCCTTATTTAATATCCGCTGTGGACTTATACGGCTCTTTACGAGTTTTGCCGCATACGGCTCTGCTGCCGCCATAAGATTAAATTCAGGGTCGAGCTGCCTGCCGATGTTGTCGACAATAAGTATGGTCCTATTCATCAGCATAAGATCGGAAGGTATTTTCAGTCCGTGTTTGATAACGAGATGGGTCATTGCCTCAAGATATTCGGGGAAATTTATTTCGGAAATGGCCATATCATAGAGCGGCTCAAGGAGGTAAAAAAGATCGGACCGAAACTCTTTCTTGAATGTTTCTGTATCTATTTCTGATGTAATCATTCCAAGCTCAATATATAGATCAACAAGCTTATCAAACTGTTTATTAATTACCGCGAGGAAAGCCCTCGCAATATTATCTACGATATCAGGCGGCAGCCATCCGACGATACCGAAATCCATAAGCCCTATCCGGCCGTCATTCATGACAAACAGATTCCCGGGATGAGGGTCCGCATGGAAAAAGGCGTCTTCAAAAATCATCTTAAAATACGCGTCAACCCCCCTCTTGGCAAGCTCCTTTCTGTCCGCGCCGATTTTTTCTATACCTTGAAGGTCATCTATCCTCACACCCTCAATTCTCTCCATTACAATTACCCTGGCCGTGTAGTAATGAGAATGGACTGAAGGGATATGGATATGAGGATTCCCCTCGAAATTTCTTTTAAACCGCTGTGCATTCTTGACCTCGGTAATGAAGTCCAGCTCCCTCTTTACAGTCTTTGCAAATTCCTCAACAATTCCCTCAGGATCAAATAGCTTGCTTTCCGGAATATATTTAATCATTAGGCGTGCGATGGCCTGAAGTATGGCGATATCAGTCTCTATCGTCTCACTTATATCCGGCCGCTGCACTTTGATAATTACTTTTTCTCCTGACTTCAGAGTTGCGTTGTGGACCTGGGCAATTGAAGCAGCAGCTACGGGAACTCTATCAAACTCCGTAAAAACATCTTCGATCGAAATACCTAGTTCAGTCTCTATGCTCCGACGAGCAATGTCCGACGGAAACGGGGGGACCTTGTCCTGAAGTTTTTTAAATTGGTCAGCATATTCGCTTGTGATCAGGTCAGGGCGCGTAGAAAGTATCTGTGCAAGTTTAATAAAAGATGGGCCAAGCTCACTGAACGCCATCCTTAATCTTTCAGCAATTGTATGGCGGTCCTCACGCTGCCAGCGGGCAAAATATTTTATTCTTTTTCTGAGGGGGATGAATCTCTGGAGGTTGACCTGCTCAATAAACTGGCCAAATCCGTGTTTGAGGAAGACATTCACGACATGGCGTATTCGCGAAATATTTTTATATGTCTGCCAAGCTCTTAAGAAACCGGTTATCGCCATACGTTCATTGTATCAATAAGTGTTTATCATCTTCCCGGGAACCTTCCGGCCGCGGGATAGTATAGTTAATTAGCTGCCGGCTGAGTCGGACTTTGCTGCCTCCTCGAGTTTTCTGACCTTGGTGGAAAGAGATTTGACTTTCCTGGTCAACTCATCGACCTCATCTCTGGTAGGAATGTTCATTTTTTCAAGTGTCTTGTCAATAAGTTCAGATATGCCCTTATTAATGTCTTCAGTCGACTTGCAGATCTTATCGGAGCACTCCTTAACAAGTTTTGCCCCCTCACCCTCACTCAACTCACCTTTAGTCACGAGGTCGTCAACCAGCTCATTGATCTTTTCAGGAATGCCGACTCCGGCCATTAATGCTTTGTGTACGATTTCATTGATGGACATGATAACCTCCCTGCATTATACGGATATTATATTAACTTCCTTCTCAGTTCATCTTATCTTTAATGATACCACTAACCGAGCCGATCGCCTTGTCCAGTCCTGCTGCGTCTTTTGTCCCGCCCTGTGCCATGTCAGGCCTGCCACCGCCTTTTCCGCCGGTGACCGCCTTGAGGATATCACCGGCATTAATACGGGAGGTTAAATCCTTTGTCACTGCGGCCACATAAAATGCTTGATCACCGACCGCAGAGCCGAGCACAATTACGCCTGAGCCCATTTTGTCTTTGATCTTGTCGACCAGGCCTCTCAATGCCTTCATGTCCATTCCGCTTGTTTTGTAAGCAAGTACTTTCACACCACTAATTTCCGCTATATCATTGAGAATCGAATCGACACTTCCTGTTGCAGCTTTCTGCTTTATCTTGTCGAGCTCTTTCTCATTTTGTTTCAGTTCGCCGATTAGTTTTTCTACCTTTTCATAGACGTTCATGTCCGGGATTCTGAGCAGACCGGCTGTTTTTTTCAGTTCCTCTTCTTTTGTCCTGTTAAGATCCAGGGCAGAAAAACCGGTTACAGCTTCAATCCGCCTAATCCCCGCAGCCACACTGCCTTCGGATACAATCTTAAACAGTCCGATGTCTCCGGTTGCATTACAGTGAGTACCGCCACACAACTCAGCGCTGAAATCTCCGGCCCTTACAACCCTGACCGTACTTCCGTACTTCTCACCGAAGAGGGCGGTCACCCCATTGCTAACCGCATCGTCAAGGGACGACTCAGAAATGTCGAGAGGTGTATTCTCAATAATCTTTTCATTTACAATAGCCTCCACCTCAGCTATTTCTTTGTCATCCATTGCAAAAAAGTGGTTGAAGTCAAACCGCAGCCTGTCAGGAGCGACAAGGGAACCAGCCTGTTTAATGTGATCACCAAGCACTGCCCTTAAGGCGGAATGCAGCAGATGGGTCGCAGTATGGTGGCGCATCACAGACTTTCTTCTTTCCTTATCTACAGATACTCGTACGGCCATCCCTTTTTTCACGGTACCTTTTTTCACAATACCGATATGGACGAGCATGTCATTAATCTTCCTTGTATTTGTAACTTCAATCCTCAGGTTCTTCGCTTTGATGGACCCCAGGTCACCTACCTGCCCTCCTGATTCTCCGTAAAACGGACTCTGATCAAGGAGTATCTCTACATCATCCCCTTCATTTACCTGATCGATAAATGCACCGGCATGTATCAGGGCATACACCTTACTCTCCGCCTCATCTGCTTCATAGCCGATGAAGTTAGTAGGCTTGAATATCTCCCGTGCTTCCTTATAGACCCCGGCAACTTCCTTCTCTGCACCAACCCAGGAAGCTCTTGCCCTAGTCTTCTGGATCTCCATCTCCTCATTAAATCCCTGATGGTCCACCAGTAGACTGTTGTCCTCCGCAATGTCCTGTGCCAAGTCAAGCGGGAAACCAAAAGTATCATATAGTTTAAAAAGCTCTGCCCCTGGAATAGTGTTCTTGCCCGACGACTTCACATCATCCATAAGCTTTTCGAGAATGCCCATACCCGATGTAAGGGTGTGCGCGAACCGCACCTCTTCAAGCTTGAGGATTTTTTTGCTCATCTTTACATTATCAAGTATGTCAGGGTATGCATCAGACATCATGTCATATACAGAATCAAGCACATTATATAGGAACGGTTTCTCGACACCCAGCATATATCCGTGCCTGGCCGCCCTTCGTATAATCCTTCTTATTACATATCCGCGGCCCTCATTCGATGGCATTAAACCGTCGGCCAATGAAAAAGCGATCGTCCGTATATGGTCCGCAATGACACGAAGCGACACATCCGTTGAGTTGTCTGCGCCATACTTTTTACCGGAAATCTCTTCAACATTCTTTATGATAGGAGTAAATAGATCACTGTTAAAATTATTCGTCTTTCCCTGAAGAAGCGCTACAAGCCTCTCAAGCCCCATTCCAGTATCAATGCTCGGTTTGGGAAGTGGAGTCAATTCACCGGAGGCATCACGGTTAAACTGCATAAATACAAGGTTCCATATCTCGAGGTACCGATCGCATTCACATCCGACCTGACAGTCAGGCCTGTCACAACCCATCTCGGGGCCCTGATCTATGTGTATCTCTGAGCACGGCCCACAAGGCCCGGTATCTCCCATCTGCCAAAAGTTGTCCTTCTCACCGAGCCGAAATATTTTCTCCGGGGGCAGGCCAACATGCTTTTCCCATATCTCAGCGGCCTCGTCATCTTTTTCAAATACAGTAACAAAGAGTTTATCCACAGGCAGTTTGACCCATTCGGTCAAAAACTCCCAACCCCATTTACAGGCATCTTCCTTAAAGTAGTCGCCAAAAGAAAAATTGCCGAGCATCTCAAAGAATGTATGGTGCCTCGCTGTCCTGCCGACATTTTCCAGGTCATTGTGTTTACCGCCAGCCCTCAGGCACTTCTGCACGGTCACCGCCCTTTTGTAGGGCCGCGTCTCTTCACCTAGAAACACAGATTTAAACTGGACCATACCTGCATTGGTAAAAAGAAGTGTTGGATCGTCCTGCGGAAGCAGAGAAGAGCTTGGAAGAACCTCATGCCCCTTCTCCTTAAAAAAATCGAGAAATAACTGCCTTATCTGTTTACTGTCCATATGGGTTAAGTGCCTATAATAATAAGGTTAAGGTTTATAATAAGATGTATTATATCAGTTTATGTATAGATTTTCTAAAACTGTTTGCCAGGAGAATATTAAAATATGTTGATCATACACCCCCCCGTCGCCAAGCCCTGTGAACCCCCTGCTGGGATAGCAAAACTTTCAGGCGCGCTCACGCAGAACGGGATCAGACATACACTCCTGGATGCCAATATAGAGGCGCTTCTGTATACCCTGGAAAGGGCACAGGTAGGGACTGCCGACCCTTCAGACAAGTGGACCGCCAGGGCTTTCAAGAACATGTCGAATAATCTTGATGCAATGAGAGGGAAAAAACTATACCAGAATATCGACCGCTACAGGCGTGCGGTTTCTGACCTTAACCGTGCAATCGAGATGTCAATAAGCAGCGGCCCGACGCTCGGCCTTGCGAACTTCAGGCATCATAAGCTTTCTCCATTGAAGAGCTGTGACCTTATCAATGCTGCTGAAACTCCCGAGCAGAACCCGTATTACGAATATTTCAGCGAACGACTGACGCAGCTTATTCAGCTGGAGGAGCCGTCTATCATCGGATTCTCATTAAATTATTTAAGCCAGGCTTTATGCACATTTGCCATGATCGGCTTTCTACGGAAATATGTACCAGGAGCTAAAATTATTCTCGGTGGGGGACTTGTTACTTCATGGATGAGCAACCCTAATTGGGAAAATCCGTTCTCAGGACTCGTTGACTCACTTATCTCAGGCCCGGGCGAGCATCAACTACTTTCTCTCATGGGTGTTACCAATATAAAGGAGACTCACTGTACCCCTAATTATGACGCACTGCCCCTAAACGATTATCTTTCACCAGGGCTCGTCCTTCCATACAACGCCTCAACCGGCTGCTACTGGAACAAATGCTCCTTCTGCCCGGAGAAGGCGGAGAGCAGTTCTTATATTCCGACACCTGTTGATAGGGTAATGGAAGACATTAGCTCACTCATCGCAAAAACAAAACCGGTACTCATCCATCTTCTGGATAACGCTGTCAGCCCCTCGCTACTAAAAAGAATAGCAGCAAAACCGTTCGGAGTCCCTTGGTACGGATTTGCAAGAATTGACCAAAACCTCACCGATATTGATTTCTGCATGGCACTGAAAAAATCGGGATGCGTAATGCTGAAGCTTGGCCTGGAATCGGGCGACCAAGGAGTGCTTGATAAAATGCAGAAAGGCATAGACCTGAAAACCGCTTCCCTCGCCTTGAAGACTTTAAAGAAAGCCGGTATCGCAACGTACGTATATCTGATATTCGGCACCCCCGCCGAAACACTGCCCGAGGCCCGCAGCACGCTAGATTTTGTAGTAAGGCACAAAGATGAGATTACGTTCCTTAACCTAGCGATATTCAACATGCCTTTATGCGGAGACGAAGCTCTGGAATTTGAAACAAAGAGTTTTTATGACGGGGACCTTTCTCTCTATACCGACTTTGTTCATCCCGAAGGGTGGAATAGGAAACAGGTTCGGCAGTTCCTGGATAATGAATTCAAGAAGAATAAAACTGTTGCAGACATCATTAAACGAGATCCGCCGATTTTCACATCAAATCATGCACCATTTTTTTGCGGCATATAGCCACTAACTTTCACTTGCTAGTACTGACAATTAGAGTCGATGTATAAATTGCCATTTTAACGTCATACCAAAAGTTAATAATCTGATATTTAGGACTTACTGAAAAGACTGGCTTCCGGGATCAATACCACCCACTTCTAAAGACTATAACCAATTATCGTCAGATTACATTTTTCTATAAATTGAAGTTGCTGCCTGATTATGAATAAATTTTATTAGGGCCTCTTAGTATTAACAAGTCTGTTATGTTTTATTAACTATAAGTTCAGCAGTTCCATTTAATCCACCAGTATATGTATAGATAATGTTACATTGACCACTATCTTTATCAAACACTCCATTAAATGTAAAAGTTATTGGGCCGAAAGTAGTATCATTAAAACTTCCCTGTCCCTTTATTACGCCATTAATTTCAATAGAACTTCCAGCCGTTATTGTTGAATTAACTTCAGCGATATCAATGGCTACTCCATCAACTATAAATGAAGCGAGGTCTCCTTGTTGATTAACATCGAATTCAATAGTCAAGACAAATGGTTGAACACCATTTAATTCATATCGTATTGTTCCATTATAATGTCCCGCATATTCGTCAACCGATACAGCTCCTGCCCCAGCTTCTCCACCGCCGCCTCCACCTCCACTACCGCACCCAGTTAAAATAACTGAAAGCAAAGCAATCAATACTAACAGCAATCCAGATTTAAATATATTTTTCATAGTAAAATCCCCCATTACTTGCAGATAGCAAGTTTAGTTATTGCCCTACCAGAGCAGATTACAACAAGTATGCTATTTACACAGTAGCTGATAATTTGAAATCATCCAAAATAAATTTACAATTACACGCTGAGAATTTGTTAAAGAAACATTGTAAGAACCCTGAGGATGCATATTATGTAAAATTATGTAGTTAGTGTCAAGAAAAAAGGAATGATCAGAATTTATTCTCTTCAATGCATAAAAGACCTTGAAGTGAGAGACTGATATGTTTTGATAAACTGAAGATTTAATAGAGCAACAAATTAAGCGGGATCTATCACCGCACAATAGCTTTCTACTATTCCATCCCTGCCAGTATTGCCCATCGTAATATTGCACTCTTCGACCTTGGATTATCATACTG
>PJEL010003522.1_pt1 | contig 13330 bp, 20 predicted proteins | sample 1853271 | NCBI WGS metagenome assembly PJEL01 (sample SAMN08108733, study PRJNA415343) | Invertebrate metagenome, whole genome shotgun sequencing project. | host: Globobulimina | place: Sweden: Gullmar Fjord | collected 2015-08 | reverse complement strand
GTACCACCTATATCAACATTACCAGAGATTATATCTAAATCACCAGTCAAGTCTAAGTCAGTCGCTTCTATATTTCCAGAAATAACAGCATTACCAATAATATTTAAACCATCTAAAGACCTTAATTCCCCCTCAGATACTATCGAACCACCGGCATTTAAGTCACCGTCAATATGAGTGGCCTCTGAAAGATGGGTATGTTTTCCACACCATATTTCAAACCTATCATTTAAAGTGTGCCCAGTAGTAGCACCCCATGTAACAGATATTCCATCACTCATCAATTGAGCTGAACCAGTCATTGAAACGCCAGTTGTCCAACTGCCGATAATTCCCTTTCTCCATTCAAACGTATCGGGTGTTCCTGTGCTGTCTATTCTCACTTGAAATAATGCAAGACCTGAACCAGAATAAGTACCTGAAGACGTTAAATCATCAAGGCCCGATCCAATAAAAATAGGTTGATGTGTTGTATTCTCAAAGCTGATAATCGTTTCATCGCCGTCTTCGCCTATATGAACAGACCCACCAGACACATATAAACCAGTCCACCGAAGCAGTGTTGTTCCTAGGCTATATGTATCGGTCGTTTTTGGGTTAGCATTTCCACTTATTTCTATTCCTGTTTCGTCAATTCTAAATACTTCAGTTGCACTAGCCGTGCCGTCCGGTGTAACCTCAAAAACTATCCTTGTCGGTGTGTCACCAGCAGACCAGTTTTTGTCAGCCTCAAAAAGCATTCTTGCTGCAAAAGTATTAGCAGCCCCCCCGTCAGCCCCAGCCCTCAATGCAAATATATTTTGACCAGCTACAATTGTTGGGTCGTCTCTATACCCAATGAATTCACCCAAAGCCGTACTTGTTACTAAAATGTCATCTACAAATGAACCTGTACCATCGATATCTAATGTTGACCCGTCCCATGAACCAAACCCGCCAAAAACACCAGAGTCATTAAATTGGACCGCATTATCAGCACCCCCTGGTGAAGTAATCCCAGGAATAGTTGAGCTTGAAGAAGTTGCCCCCGATATTCTGAAACTAGACTGTGTGAAAAATTCAGCTTCTGTGAGGTCGCTTAAATCGGTGGCTCCCTCTTGAACAATTAAAGAAGATCTAAACAAAGTTAAGTCTAAAGGGCTTTTCTCTTCAAATGACTCACTTCCAAGAGCTTCGAGAGCGAGGTCTTTACTGGCAAACTGTTGTTGACCATAAGCAACCATCGTACTGCCGTCACGACTTCTAAATATACGCTGTATTGTAAAATAATTAGTTGTAACACTCTGAAGTGTACCTGAACCGTCATCATATTTAGACGGATCAATACTTGTTATTGCTAAACTTTCATATTGTATAGACTCTCCAGGATCGGCTGTCTTATATACCCTTGCAAATGAAACAACAGTGTCAGATGCTAAAGTTACAATGTCAGGCAGTTGTTTATCATTCCTGAAATTAGATGCTATTATATAAGCTGGGCCACCCTCAACATCTATATTAAGATTTGTTCCATTAGCGGCATATTCATTCCCTGATATGTTAGCAGGGCCAATAATTAAATTAGCTAAGTCGTAGAAAGATCCGATCCCATCATAAGCCAGGTTCCCAGGAACACCCAAAACCGTAATTATAGTACTACTCAAATGAGTCGCTGAACCGATTAGAATATAATCTTTTGTATCTATCGCACCGACAGCAGTCGTCAATATTTCAACCAAATCTCCATTGGCATCATATCCAAAAACCGTAGTCCCATCAGTAGATAAATTAGTTGGCGTGTATCCAGTAACCGCTGGAATTGTAACATCTGTTATAATTGGATTTTCAGGGTCGGCATAATCTGCGATCTGTCCAGCCCCAGCAGTCCAACTAACCGTAGATGCGGATGCTTGAGTTACCACCGCACCCGATAAAAGCCCACTTGTCTGATGTTGTCTTGAATTAACAGTTTCAGGCGATTCATTCCAATTTGTAGTATCTGTATCAGGGGCCGTGCTTGTTTGTGTTCCTGTCAAGTTCTCATACGCTACATTATTATAAACAAGTCTATCACCTGCATGAATGTCAAAAGCATAAGCGATATACTCGGCCCAATCAGTAATATTTAAGAGAGTTACTGAATCTTCAGCGACTCTCACATTGACAGGTATAATTTGCCAGACATCGTCAGGGTTAGGTGTGTAGTAACCGGCTGGATACTTATATATGTCAGTCCCAGGAATCCAACTTAATAAACCCTGTGAGCCTGTAGTCACTAACCAAATTTGACCGGAGTAGGTACTAGCTGGACTCGGTAGGTCTGCGAAGGTTGCTACTGAACCGGATACTTGCGATGGCCCACCGCTTACTTGCCAACCCATTAAAGAACACTCCTTAATTCAATCTGAAAAGTTGTTCCGGCTGTAACATCGATAGTTTTAATTGCTCTGAAATCAGCATCGTATGAACGACCATTAGCAGTAACGTTAATTGTGATTGTATTTGTCCCATCGTATACCTCGACTGTTATTGTATCCGAACCATCGTTTACAATTGATAGACCGGACAATTGCACTGGAGGGGTGTATGGATAACTGTCTGATTCCGTAAGTATATTATATACAGGCTGTCTAACTTTTCTTAAGCTCATTTTACCACCTTAATAAGTTTGCGGACGCCGTCACTCCTAACAGCGACCGTAAAACTACTAACCTGCGCTAACTGTTAAAACACCAGAGTTAGCCCAGACTTCTCCAGCGACTGATGGGTCTGAAGTCGGATAAACCGCCCCGACACCCTGCTGAAGATTATAAAGCTCTGTCCCTAAACCAGTTTGTTGGTTTATGGGTAATTGATTATCTAATATGTCCCTTTCTTTTGTAGATAATGCCATAATATCCTCCTTATCCTAAAAGAATTGCTGTCCATTCAGGTTTTACAATACTAAAACCCCAAACACAGCCAACTTCGTAATGTACTTCTCTATACATTGAATATCTTCGAATCTCAAAAGCTATTCCTGAAACTGGATCTGTAACCACCATAACTTCAGTAGCCATGTCCCCACCGTCTGGCTCCATTGGGAGTCTTGTGATAAGAACAATAGCGTTTCTATTGAAAGCCATATTTGCCGTATAAGCTGCCCCCAAAGTACCCTCAACAGTGGTTGCAAGAGTTTCTTTTAATCCAGGTTTTTGAATAACAATATTTCCAGTTGCAGCACCAGAAGCTGTAGCACTTTGGACAACATATTTGTTGGTATCAGAAGCCCACGTCACGATATCTCCCGCTAATATAGTGCCAGAATCAGAACCATCGACAACAATAGTAGTCTCCCCAACAGGCTCCCCACCGTTAGCGTCAAAGCCAGTTGCTGTACCGGCTGTATGACTTGCAACCTGAGCGGACTCCATGATATTAAACCCACTAACAGGAAGCAAGATACCATCCCTAAGTGTTGCACTTGTACCAGAGGTATTAACCTGATTAAGTGTAGATAGATTTCTTAGATTCAAACCGGCATTTGTATTAACAACAATTGAATTATCTGTTTTCGGTGCGCCGTTGTCTAAAAGAATCTTATACATTTGGTTAGCGTCTTCTATACTGGAAGCAAAAGGAGTTGCCCCGGGTGTTCCGTAAGCTCTTGAAGTTCCTGTATAAGTAGTACCGATATCCTCTTCAATTTCGTTTCTCAACGCTCTGAATGCTTGTGCAAACTGATCTTGCATGATTCCGTTAAGTCTAGGTGTATCACCAGTCCTAAGACCTTGCTGTTCTTCACCTTCCCACTGAATCGGGATCATTTGCGCTTTACTGATTGTAAGCGTTCGATTCTCCACGGTCTGAGTCCCTGTATCTGGGGGTAACTGCCCTGGTGTAATAGCACTTGAGGTCTGTGTTTGTGTGACTGGATATCTGATTGTTTGACCGACTTCGGCCCTTTGTAAATTTTTCCCTGAAGGATTTTTCCAAACGGACGGAATAAATCCAAGAGGCTCCTGAGATACTTGATCCAGTGCCTCAAAAATGGTTGGCTGCAAATCTGTTAGGGTATTTCCCATAATATGTCTCCTTATTTATAAGTTATGCCCCCGCCCTTCATGAATTTCATTTGCTCCTCTGGATCTAAAAGCTTAAAGTCAGCTTGCTTCATAGTAGTTCCATCGGGCGTTTTTCCTTGGACGGGTGGTTTCCCACCAAGTCGTTCATTGACAATTTTTTCGGCTTTCTCTTCAGATATTTTCTGAATGAACTCTTTCATCTCCGCTATATCTGAATTTATTTCCTCATCACTGCTGCCGTTAATGCGCCTAGCTAGTTGAATTGGTAACTCCGCACTAACAAGAGCGGATTCAATTGTCCTTTCACGTCTTAACTGGGTTAATTCTTGTTCTTCTTTTAATTTTGCTTCTTTCATGTCATCAAGCTCAAGTTTAATTCTTTCTTGCTCTTCTAATCCTTGACGCTCAAGGTCTGTCTTTTCCTTTTCAAGTTCTGAATTCTTACGATTCAACCCGGAAATTTCCTTTTTAAATCCGTCTTTCAGTGCTTGAATCTCTTGTTTCATTAAATCAAGTTCGTTAGGCTCTTGATTTGGTTCTACTGATACATTAACCCCTGGCTCAGCCGTTGGCTCCTGTGGTGTAGGTTGTTCCATTGTTTACCTCTTTAGAATTTAGTTATTTTAATGAATAGTAAAATACTTAAGATATAATGTCAAGTGTTTAAAAAAATTCTCTTTCTACTCTAAAAGTATTTGTCGCACAATGACAAACTTTGTATATTGACTTTGAAAAGGAGAAATTTAAAATGAATAAAAAAGAATTAGATTTTGTTGCAAGATTGATTGAACTAATTTCAGATTTTAATCCAACAAAAAAAAGTGAATTAACTACAGTGCTGCGTTTGTTGTGTGTCATTCAAGAAGATAACGATGTTGAAATAACGCCACCAAAAGCGGTTGACGCTGTTAGATTCAGGATGGACCAACAGAGTCTGAGACAAAGAGATTTAGTTAAATATTTTGGTAGCAAGTCGCATGTTTCGGAATTTTTAAATGGCAAAAGTGAGTTGTCGAAGGGTTCCATTTTAAAACTACATAAAGGTTTGGGCATTCCTTATTCAGCATTATTAAATGATGAGATAGAATAATAGGTATAATTTGTGAAAACTGAAAGAATAGGCATAAGAATCACCCCCGAACTAAAACAAGAGCTTGAAAGACTAGCCTCTGCAGAGAATAGAACTTTCAGTAATTATGTTGAAACTTTGTTGATAGATCATGTTGGAAAGGGAAGAATGAAATTCTATGATAGCGACAGAGAGGAAATAAAATGAACAATGAATAGGAAGGATTTAAAATGAATAATATTATATATACATCTGCCCATAACGGTTCTCTTTAATATTATTATCTTTGGCCCACTGATTAAATGACTGATATTCAAACACTTCGTTTTGTCCCTCGTTCGGACCTGCTGGAACTCTACCCCTCCTTATTGACGGTTTCTGGTCATTAAGTATATCGACTGTCGAACATCGACAGCGAGCATTCTGACCGACTTCGCTAAACTGACCCGGCCTCATCACTGGCCCCGCTTCTGAATCGAACTCTTTATCAAGTTCCTGCACTTGACCATCAAGTACCGCATGAACTGGACGAGTGCCACTGTCAAGAGTAGCCAGCCACATCTTTTTTATATCCAACCCTTGACTTTTGGCACTTTGAGCTGCAGCAAAAGCACCATCATTCATTATCCGTGTAGACTCAGTCCTAATTATCCTCATAGCGTCCGCAATAGACCCGCTTGCATGAAACTTGCCGTCAACAATCTTAGTGATTCCTATAGTCTCTCTTATACTTTCAGCCATAGCGGTGTAAGATTGACCTTGCACTAATCCGTTAGTAATTGCATCAGTAATCTTTTTTAATTCAACTTTTCTGTTCTTTTGAAGCAGTGCACCTAAAGTACCAGCTTTAGGCATATAATTATTGCCAGATTTAAAGATCTTCACATTTATAGAATTCTGATAACTCTTAAAAGCTGCATCCGTACCAGCTACAGCAAGATTTATTAAATCATTGGGGAGTACTGGCATTTTCAAAGCAGATTGCAGCCACTGGTATTGATAGTTTGTACGATAGTACATATTAGACATTGAAATCCTACCGATGTTCGCAATGTTGACACCAGCCTGTAGTGAATACCGTGTATATTCTGCGATAACTTCAGAATATAATTTTCCCAGTCGGTTATACTTAAGCATTTCATTGTAAAAATTTTCTGATCCTATCGAAGCGAGATATTTGGCATATTGAGTTTTAATAAGTTCATTTATATCTTTGATAGACTGCTTATACAATCTAATAGTGTCTTTAGTGAGAGCTACATTGTCGGCCTCAGTCAGAGTGAAACCTTCAAGTTGAAAGGTTTCCCAGCTCATTCAACGGCCTCCACATCAGGGCCCCCAGTCTCTAAAGAAAACATTTCAATATTATTTTCTTTCTGTTCAGCCAGCTTTTCAGCCTGTTCCACAGGATCAAGACCCAATATTCTGTATTTTTCCTCATCAGCTATGAATGCTACAGCGTTCAAGGCCGCAGCCTTTTCAATCATATCATCAGGCAACATTCGATTATAGTCTATTTCTATTTTTGCCGGAGGTGTTCCCATTAGAGCTAGAAGTTCACCAATAAGTTCAACACGCCTTTCTGCCCCCACTCTGTAGACCATTTCTATCTTATTACTAAACATCGCCATATCAAACATACGTGTCAAAAGTGCCTTGGCTGATACATCACCAGTTAAGCCGGTATCTGGAGAATAATAATCAATAACATGGCCGTGCTTGTGTATTTCCTGTATTATTAACTTTGAAGAATATTCTCTGAATGTCGGATCTAGATTTTTTGTGAGGAATTCTGCTCTGTCTTCTTTAGTAAATCCCTCCAATAGCTTAATTTCATCTAAATTCTTTTTGTCGTCCTTTTGCAGTAGTTTTCCGATAATCAACATGGCATCAGTAAGTTTATCAAGATCATTTGAATTACCAGTAAGAATAAAATCAAGAGCGTTAATATAAGGGAGCAATTTATGGAATGGAGCTTCCACACTTAACAGCTCCGTGTTATATTCAACAACTGGAACTTTGGTGAAAAATAGTTCCCGTGGTTCATCTCTCTCAATTATCTTATCTCCACTCTCAATTTTCCAGTATTGCCATTCATCTGAATATATAACATCGACATAATACATATAATCATCTTCAGGTGAGGTCATAACACGAATAGCGCAAACCATTTCAGACTCTAGCTTATCATCCCATATTATAATAACTTGTCTTGGATCTAAATCAGTGACCTTTATATCTGGTGCTGCAATACCGTCTCCTGTAGTATAAACAAGCTCGATACTCTTATTGTAGGCGATACTTCTAATTCCAGAATACATATCAAGGATATCAACATTATTATTGTCCAGTACTTCATTAAAAGTCTCCTGGTATGATTCATCTTCAGATAGATACTGAACATTGAAAAACATATAACCGGCCATTGTATCAACAAGGGTACTATAATAAGCACTTGGTACATAATTATTTGGATTGACGTTTCTTTCTGCTCTTGATGCTACTTTGTCGACTAAAGCGGTGTTTTGATCCGTGTAATAGTCGTTATACACATTAAGTAAATTCAACGTTCCAGATCGCATATATTTGTTTACAATTTTGACTATATCCTTTTTATCAAGTTTATCGTCACCGTACCATATTATTTTATGGTCGTTTGTTAGTTTTTCAGCCTGTCTCTGTTTCATTCTATTACCTCGTAGCCCTTGCATATTGTTGTATACTTTCTGTAGCATATCTCAAAGCGTCAATCAAATGATTGTTCTTATCCTCTGGCACGTTTCCTATATCTCCGGTTAATCTATCTATCTTATAACAATAGGTCTTAAATTCATCTATTGTATGTACACAGCGTGAATGTATTATGATCTCTTCAAATCCTCTTAATCTTTTTATACCCTCAATAATAGACCCGGGACCCTTAACAGACTTTCGGACATTAAATCCCTGGCCTTTCATATATGATATGTGCTCTGGTCTGGCATTATCAGCAATGGTAGTGTAAAAGTCAGATCCTGGAACAGTTCTCCATAATTCAGGCAACTCCGTAGTTTCACAGCCTATCTGGTACGCCTCATAATCTATATATAGTTTCTTTTCATGTCCATAACATCTAACAAGAGTTGACGGATCACGGGAAAAACCCCAATCTGCTCCATAATAAAAATTAACATTCTCATGTGTATCAAAGTCATCAACTTTCCATTTACCATAAAATATCTGTGCCTCACTATGTGCTAATGGAAGCCCCATCCATATATGTTGAAACTTATCTGGATCGGTCTTCAAATCCCATTCCATCTCCGCTCTTAACACATCTGGAAAGTATGGATTGCTATCATAGTTAATGTTTATATGTAATACATCTTCACGCCCCGACTCCACAAAATCAGTATGAACCGGGTCATCGTCTGTCTGTCTGTTATAAGAAAAGTATATCTGTGATCCCTCATCTCGTATAGTCGGTGTCAGGACGTTCAGAGAAGCCCTTGAGACACTCTGGCTTTCCTCAACCCAGCATTTAGTCACTCCCTCAGTTGATTTTATATCTTGCGGATTGTGCCTTAATCCTTTAAATAGAAACTCAGTTCCATTCAAGCCCTTAATCGCTTTATCTGTTATCTTGTAGAACGGCCCTAATCCTAAAGCCTCGATCCTATCTGATAGTAGCTTATGTACACTATCCCTAATTGAATTTTGTATCTCTCTTGTGCATAATATACGTTGTTTTGTTTCATATCCTTTTATCAGTAAAAAATCCGCAATAGTCCAGGATTTACCAGAACCCCTGCCACCTTCAATATTGACATATCGCTTCTTTGTCTGGTGCAATGGGATAAGTTTGGGAGGAATAGCTAATTTAAGATGACTCATCTAAAACCGCAGGTACTACAGTTATTTGTATTGGAAGTCTATCAGTATCATCATTGACATGTTGAACATCCTTCCAGCCAAAATTTTTCAATGCGAATATATCACCAGTTCGCCCATTCTTTCTCAGTGATAATTCATAGGAATTTTCTATTCTCATTTTAGCTCTTGATATTAAATGCTTGAAGGCATTATTCTTTTGATAATTTAATAATGTCTGCTTATCACAATCTAAATGCAAACATAGACCTGTTACAGAATATTTATAGAAGTCTGTATTATCAAAGTAATCCTCCATGAGATTAAACAGCTCCTCTTCAGAATTCCATTTTTTAGGCCGTCCAAAATCAGACATTTACAAAATCCTTTTTACGGGTCGAAAAAGTGCATAATAAAATCATTAAATATGACTCCATATACGGCCCCTTTTAATATCACTGATAGTTGTTTTAGAGACCTTAAAAATAATCATGTAATTATCAAACCCGTCTATTTTAAACAATTCTTTCATTTATACCGCTCTTGCAACTCTTCAATCATATTATTTTCAGTAATCACTTTTTTAGCTTCATCAAATGCTTTTTCTTCAGCCAATGGGTCACCATTTGAAGTATCATCCATCATTTTGACCATGCACGGGATTAAAACTTTTAACGGATTATCATTTCTCATCACTATCTCCATTTTATCATAATATTTATACGCTTTACATATTTCATAATTTAAGCAGATTCTAAATTAATGTCAAGTATTATTTTCACCTTTGACAAGTCCTACATATCTCCGGCTAAAAACTGCTTTCCTTTTTCTGTAAATATAAATGTTAGCCTTTTTGTTTTAGGCCATTCACCTTTAATTATTTGAACATACCCTTTATCATTTAAATAATCAATGCATTCAGCTTCACAATTATATCTTGTTTCTCCAGCCGGCATTCCGGCTCCGGTAAAATCCCATGCCATAAACCATTGATCAATTAAGTGCATAATTAAATATAATAATTCCGAAGAAAGCAGTTCATCACCTAACTTATGTAATTTTTTCATATACCCCTTCTTGCATTTACTTATTTACTTTTGAGCAAACTGTGCATCTATAGCCATATTTCCCAGGGTCTTTCAAAGGATTTTGTACTCTCATCCCTTCACCATATTTCTCATCTTGATAATCGTTTTTACAACTACATTTTTTAATCATGATCTATCTCCAGAATAATTTCATTTAAAACCTTAATAACTTGCTTTAATTGTTCTTTCCACGCATCATCCCACGCAGCATCCCACGCAGCAGGCCCCGCAGCATCCCTCGCAGCAGCCCTCGCAGCAGCCCACGAAGCAGCCCCCGCAGCAGTCAATTCTTCATCTGTTGCTTTGTTTTTAAGCCATTGCCTTTTCACTTTCAATGCTTTCCAGCTATCAGGATGAGGCTCACGCCCTGCCTTCCTTTCTGCTTTCAATGCATCCTCAGCAAATTTTATTGCCAGTAGATGTAATTCTTTTTCCGGAATAATTTCTGGCCTCAATAATAACCACAATAAATTTTCTGAATTATACCCGGATTGTGCAATTTCCAAAACTGAAGCACTTTTCTTTTTTCCGTATTTCTTAAATAATTCCTCTATTTCCATTTGGGAAAAACAAGGATTAAAACTCATAATTTTTGATATTGTTAATCTTTTCATTTAATATACGTTATTCCTCGATATTTAATAATTGGTTAATTTTAGGCTCATAATTCAATATAAATCTCTCAGCTTTTTCCATTCCATCAGAAATCTGAGATGAATATTTATAGAGATTAGCTGCATTCATCTTATAGAGATGGCAAAGGTCTCTTAATTGGGTGGTCAAGGTAGCCAGCTCTAGAGCTTTTTCTTTATATTTTATCCAAGCCTCTTTGGCATTCAAAACTTCTCTGTTTTTTTCCTTAATTTTTTTATAATGATAATTATTAAGCCGTATTATATTCTTTTTATGTTCTTCGTTGCGCTCATCAATTTTTTTCTGCCATATTTTTGACTGTTTCCTGGCTTCCTGTTCTTTGACTTTTTGGATATGTTGCTTTATTTTGTTTTTTCTTATGAACATTCGTTTCTCCTGTTAATCCAAGTGCATCAATAAAATCTTTTAATTCATTGTTTGTAAGTGTAAATTTATTCCCCTTGTTCAATGCTTCTATCATAAAATTAAATTCTGAAATATCCATACATACCTTCCTATAATCTATCCTCTCAACAAACCCCGAAGTCTATCCTGGTAATCTTGCTCAATAGCCTTTAATTCTAACAAACTAAAAGATTTTTTTATCCATTTCAAATTCTTTAACTTTTCACAAAGTTCAGGCCCATATTTATCCAACATAAATCGCTCATATTCATCTTTGCGGCCTTCCCTGAATCTGTTACAATGGCGACATTGAATATGTATCCCCTCATCGACAAATAATATAGAATTAGACCGACCAGAGATGTAGTGACCAGCATCCATCTCCTTAATATGCTTCAACACTCCACAGGTACAACAATGACCCCACTCTGGCTCTCCAGTAGTCTCTATACAATCTCGAGTCCTAATATACAAGCTACAAGCTTTCCAGGCGGCATCTTTGGCCTTCTCCCTAAATGTCTTAGTAGTTTTTCTTTTTTTTCTTACCATATCTATCCAACACTCTTTGAGAGTAATTTTTCTTTAATTTAATATCAATGTCGTCTTTGAACAACCAGGATAATATTTTTTTAATTATCTTCATTTGTCAATATCCCTGAATCATCCAAACGTATAAACATAGTTGGTGTGGCCCCCCCATAATTTTCCATAAAATCTAAATCATGCTCGTAATATCTAGAAGACTCACACCAAACGCCATCCGGGCCTCTAACAGCATACTTATATAGCTTCTTCTTCGATGGAATACTTGGTAATTTCACTGGTTCCTCTGGTTTAATACGATATGAAGTTTCGCTAAAATCCCATGTCGGGACAAAATCCATATAATTCAAACTCATAGTAACCCACCGACCAACAAGTAAAAATTGTATTTCTCCACCGTCACGATAACACTTCAATATTTCAATCATTTCATTTATTTCCATATCACCCTTCCAAATTTATATTTATACTGACACTTACTGCAAATGAAATATAATTCATTACCTATCCAAACTCTTTTCATTTCATGCCAGCAATTAATCAAGTTTATCCTTAACTCGATCAATTAAATAATCAAGATACCAATCATAGAAATCATCAAAAGATTTATCTTGTCCCTGTTTTTCCCACAATCTATATAATACTTGTCTTAATCTCTGGCTTTTTGTAAACTTCTCAACATCCTTTTTAACCACAGGCGGCAAATCAATTACATCCTCAAATTCTATCATATTCACATTGAATGATAACCATCCATGTTTATTGTTAAGCTCAAATAATCTCTTATAGGCATCAGGGATCAAAGTTTCCAGTGTATCAAACTGTATTCTTAACCAATTGGACATAGTCGAAACCTTAGTCAATGAAGCTTGAATTTGAAATAGTTTACTATCCATTTTTATATTTTCCCTCTTGTGTTCCAATTTTCAACCGCTTCTGTATCAGTGATACGTGGTGGCCCTTCACTACTACAGTAAACACATAATACAGAATAATCACCACTCTTCGGATGTGTCACCAAAACACCTTTCTTCTCTCCACAAAATGGACATGCCTTGATATCCATGATTTAAAAAATAATGTCGCTATCTGAAAATGGATTTTCTAAATCCTTAAATTCAGGATGCTTATCTGCTTCTAAATCGCCCTTCGGCTGCAAAAACTGAAAATTATCCACCACAAGCTCCACAGCCGATCTTTTAGAGCCGTCTGATGATTCCCATGACCTTGATTGCAAACGGCCCTCCAAAGCGATCCTATGCCCTTTCCTGACGTACTGTGCGATAAGCTCGCCTCCCTTTGCCCACGAAACACAATTTATAAATAAAACGGTTTCTTTTTTGTCTTCTCCTGATCCATAAGAATGATTCACTGCCACTGAAAAGCTGGCTACTGAAGTGCCACTGGGAGTATGCTTTAACTCTGGATCTTTTGTAAGTCGTCCGATTAAAATTGTTTTGTTTAAATCACTTGCCATAATATATATCCTTTTTTATTTAATCTATTCTTCAATATTTTAATAATATTCATGCTAATCCCTTACACATATCAATATATTTTTTGTATTCTTTAATTTGTTCTTCAGTGTAATTATTATCTCGTCCAATGGAATCATACATTATACACCAATATTCAATACTATGTGATTCACATCCAATCTTTATATCATTATTTCTGTACTGCAAGATATCTCTGGTTCC
>PJEL010003519.1_pt1 | contig 13341 bp, 14 predicted proteins | sample 1853271 | NCBI WGS metagenome assembly PJEL01 (sample SAMN08108733, study PRJNA415343) | Invertebrate metagenome, whole genome shotgun sequencing project. | host: Globobulimina | place: Sweden: Gullmar Fjord | collected 2015-08 | reverse complement strand
CGAAAAGCGCCTTTTAAATCATCTTATTGAAGTCAGATCAGTGAAGATCCGCCCAGATTTTGCGCTTCACCGCATAGAACAAACCGGCCATAATAAGCAGGAACAAAATAACCTTCAGTCCCATATTCTTACGCTGTTCCAGTTTAGGCTCAGCCGTCCAGGCAAGAAAAACGGTGACGTCTTTTGCCATCTGTTCAACGGATGCAGTCGTTCCATCAGAATATTCAACAGCTTCTTCCGAAATCGGCTCTGGCATTGCGATCTGATGACCGGGGAAGTATGCATTGTAGCTCATACCCTCAGCCAGCTCAAATTCCTCGGGGGCGTCCTCATATCCTACCATCAGGGAATAAAGATAGTTTTCGAAACCACCACGTGCCTTGACGATCAAAGACAGATCCGGAGGAAAAGCACCGCCGTTTGAAGCACGTGCCGCTTTTTCATTGGCAAATGGATTTGGGAATTTGTCAAACGGCTTACCATCGCGTTCAACTTCTTCGCCATCTTCATCCAACGCCATAAAAGTTGATTCTGCGGCAATGGCCTTTACTTCATCTTCAGTAAAGCCAAGATCCATCAGCGTGCGGAAGGCAACATGTTCGAGACCATGACAGCCCGCGCACACTTCACGGTACACCTGCAGCCCACGTTGAGCCGCAGCACGATCATACGTTCCGAACAATCCAGTATGCTGCCATTCTGCAGTTTTCAGTGCAACACCACCACCGGCGGCTTGCGCGCCCGACAAGGCCATGACTGAAAGAAGAGCGGCCGCACTCAAAGTCTTGATAAATTTAAGCATTGCCTGCCTCCTCGCCAGAAGGTTTTTTATCCAGCACAGATTCTGAAATACTCGCTGGCAACGGTTTGGGTTTTTCAAACAACCCGACCAACGGCAGTAATATCAAAATGTGAACGAAGTAATATATCGTCGCGATACGGCCAATCAGAATGAAAGGCTCTTCCGCAGGTTTACCACCGATATATGTCAACACGACGCAGTCCAGAACAAAAATCCAGAACAACTGTTTGTAAATCGGACGGAATTTCGCGGACCGAACCCGGCTTTTGTCCAACCAAGGCAGGGCAAAGAGAACGGCAATCGCACCGAACATCAGCAGCACGCCACCCAACTTGTCTGGAACAGCCCGCAGGATCGCATAGAAAGGCAGGAAGTACCATTCAGGAACAATATGCGCAGGTGTTACCAGCGGGTTAGCTGGAATGTAGTTGTCCGGATGCCCCATATAGTTTGGCGCATAAAACAGGAAGCCTGCGAAGACAATCATGAAGATCGCAAGACCGAACAGATCCTTGACTGTGTAGTAAGGATGGAACGGAATGCTATCCTGTTTGTCTTTTATCTCAACACCGGATGGGTTGTTTGACCCTGTAGTGTGCAAAGCCCACACATGAAGGATAACAACACCAACAATGACGAAAGGCAGGAGATAATGCAGGCTGTAGAAACGGTTCAGCGTTGGGTTATCAACAGAGAACCCACCCCAGAGCCATGAAACGATCATATCGCCGACGACCGGAATTGCACCAAACAGGTTGGTGATCACTGTTGCACCCCAGAAGCTCATCTGGCCCCAAGGAAGCACATATCCCATGAAGGCTGTTGCCATCATCATCAGGAAGATAACCAGACCCAACCACCATAAAAGCTCACGAGGGGCTTTATAGGAGCCGTAATACAGGCCGCGGAATATATGAAGATACACGACAATGAAGAACATGGATGCGCCATTGGCATGCATATACCGGAGCAACCAACCATAATTCACATCCCGCATGATATGTTCAACGCTATCAAACGCCATATCCACATGCGGAGTGTAATGCATGGAAAGTACGATACCGGAGACGATCTGAACAACCAGCATAAAGCCGGCTAAAGACCCGAAGGTCCACCAGTAGCTCAAATTCTTCGGTGTCGGATATTCGTAAAGAGCGTGATGCAGCATACCAGTGATTGGCAGGCGATCTTCTACCCATTTAACGACAGGGTTTTTTGGTTCGAATGACATACTTTCTCCCCCTTAACCGATTTTCACAGTTGTATCACTGGTGAACTCATACGGTGGTACCGGAAGGTTCAACGGAGCAGGGCCCTTGCGAATACGACCAGATGTGTCGTAATGCGAACCATGACAAGGACAGAACCAGCCCTCGTAATCTCCAGCTTCCTTCAAAGGAACACAGCCCAAATGAGTACAAACACCAACCATGATCAGCCATTCAGGATTGATCACACGATCAGCATCTGCCTGTGGATCCGGTAATGTAGTAATATCTACATTCTCAGCAGCCGCAATTTCTTCTTTTGTGCGATGCCGAATAAAGACAGGTTTTCCCTGCCAAACCGCGGTAATCTCGGAGCCTTCATCGATGGCATCCAGATCAACTTCTGTGGAGGACAAAGCCAACACATCCGCTGAAGGATTCATCTGATCGACAAATGGCCAAATGGCCATTGCAGTCCCCACGGCACCAACGCCACCGGCAGCAATATATAGAAAATCGCGACGCTGAACGCCGTCTTCTTCTACGGGGGTGGTAGTAGTCATTAAACTTCCCCAGGTTTCCAAATTAAATCTCTAGCGGTCGCTTTTTGTCACCATAATTAAAAAAAGTCCAGTCCCAAGGTGCTAATTATAATAATAAGAAGCCAATTTACTCTGTAATTGTCACACTTTTGCGACTAAAACAGGCGCATGGAACTTGCTCTTTATCAACCGGACATCGCCCCCAATGTGGGAACCCTTTTGCGCTTGGGTGCCTGTACCGGGCTTACCGTCAACATCATTGAACCTTGTGGTTTCCCTTTTGGCGCCAAAGATTTGAGGCGTGCCGTCATGGATTACGCCAATTTTGCGACTGTAGAAAGGCACATATCCTGGGCAGCCTTCAAGCAGGCCAAGGAAGGAAGGCGACTGGTTCTACTCACAACAAAATCAACCTTTCCCTATACAAGATTCGATTTTTCCAAAGACGACATCCTTCTTCTTGGCCGCGAAAGTGCTGGTGTCCCTGAAGACGTTCATGCGCAAGTAGATGGACGCATTACTATTCCGATGCAAACCGGCATGCGATCTGTGAATGTCGCTGTTGCCGCCGCGATGGTGGTGGGGGAGGCTTTACGTCAAACTGATAATTTTCCACCCTCCCCTGTTCAAGAATGAGATGAGATGCCATGACTGATCTGACAGAAAAACGAAAAAAGCAGGCAGAAGACTGGTTCCGAACCTTGCGAGATGACATTCGCAGCAGTTTTGAAAAACTGGAGCAGGACCTGACAGGAACTTATTCCGATTTACCCGCCGGAAAATTTGAGGTTTCCAATTGGGAACGTCCGGGCGGCGGTGGCGGTCAGATGTCAGTGATGAAAGGCCGGGTCTTTGAAAAAGTCGGGGTCAACATATCCACTGTTCACGGCCAGTTTTCAGATAAGTTTAAAAATAATATTCCGGGAACGGAACAATCAGGCGACTTCTGGGCCAGCGGTATTTCTCTGGTTGCCCATATGCACTCTCCTCTTGTTCCGGCAGTCCATATGAATACCCGCCATATTGTAACAGGGAAATCCTGGTTTGGCGGTGGCGCCGATTTAACGCCCATGTATCCTGATGAAAAGGACACAACGCAATTTCATCAAGCCTTGAAAGAGGCATGCGACACGCATGATCCTGACTATTATCCGAAATTCAAAAAATGGTGTGACGAGTATTTTTATCTTCCCCATAGAAATGAGTCACGCGGTGTCGGGGGAATCTTCTATGACAAGCTGGAAGGCCGTTGGGACGACACTTTTGCTTTCACGAAAGATGTTGGAAGGTCTTTTCGGGATGTTTATCCAAAGATTGTGAAAAAACACATGGATAAACCCTGGACACCTGAACAAAGGGAACACCAGCTTGTGAGACGCGGCAGATATGTCGAGTTCAATTTGCTACACGACCGGGGAACAACTTTCGGCCTCAAGACCGGTGGGAACACCGAAGCCATTCTGATGTCCCTTCCCCCTGAAGTGAAATGGCCGTAGACGTAGGGTCAGAGCCGAAGTCAGATTAGAGAACGATTTAGTACAAACAATGTGACAAACAGCACAATGGTTTTCCTTGGATAATTTGAACTGAATACATAAGTTCCGGGTGACGGTTTAATCATCTTGCAAACTTCGTGAGACGATCATTGATTTAGCTCCATCCCTCGTCCTGGACGGTTAACGACGCAGTCCACGGATTTGGAGAATAAAGAAATGACACGCCACGCAGCGCTGCAAATGTTCGGAGAGTAAGGCAGAAACATCCGGATAGATTAACTCTTCCCTCCTCAAAGACCCCGACTAGCCATCGGGGTCTTTTTGTATTTGGTACTTTGAGGATCACTGCGAGGATCGCCGCAACAGTATTTTCCCTAGGGGAATTAGAGTTATTTCGCTGATATTAACCCTAACCGTGACACCGCGCACACTGGAAATTCTTTAATGAACAGGGAAAACCTGTATTCTAATGTCATCGCAAAGAAAAGATTGTGGGGCCTGATATGGTACGTTTTAGATACAGTTTATTGTCATTATTTGTTGAAGCCTATGAAGCATTGTCACTCATGCATCAGAGACATCACATGACGATGAAGCCATGCCCCTCAGGTAATTGTTCAGGACGATGACACCCCCTCGTATCAAATCCTGACAGTAAAGGCCCCGCATACCGGGGCCTTTTTTTGGCTTACAGAGTTCCGTAGAGACGATCACCCGCATCGCCAAGACCTGGCACAATATAGGCGTGTTCGTTCAGTTTATCGTCCAGACCAGCAACATAGACCTTCACTTTTGGATGCTTATCCAGCATGACCTGAACCCCTTCAGGGGCCGCAACCAAAGCCATAAAGCTGATTTTGTCTTCTTCCACACCGTGATCAAGCAGAACATCAACACCAGCGGCCGCTGAATATCCGGTGGCCAGCATTGGATCAACCAGAATGAACAACCGGCCTTTTGATGTGGGTAATTTCCGCAAATATTCCACAGGGCGTTTGGTTTCGGGGTCGCGGTACATGCCGATATGACCAACACGGGCGGAAGGCATCAATTCCATTAATCCGTCAGCCATTCCAAGACCCGCCCGCAAAATAGGGACAATCGCGGCTTTTTTCCCCGAAAGAACCGGCGCTTGCATAGGGCAAATAGGAGTTTCAATCTCTTCCTCAGTCATTGGAAGCTGCCGCGTAATTTCATATCCCATCAGCAATGCAATTTCTTTCAAGAGCTGACGGAACGTTTTCGTGGACGTGTCCTTATTCCGCATATGACTGAGTTTATGAACGATCAGTGGATGATCGAGAATATGCAAATTTGGGAAACGCGGATCTATAGCCATCGGTGAATACCTGTCTGTTTTAATTTTCGAAAGAGAGAATACAGTCACTAATCAGTTATCGGCAAGTCGTCTTTGGACTGAACAAATAATTCTGGCCGATTTTGCCGCAATTACACTAAGCTGAGAAAAAAGAAATAAAATCGGGGGAAGAAAAATGGCGATCCAATTGCTTGAACTCTCCGGCTCGGCCTTTGAAAAAGGTTTGCAGCACGGGAAAACCATGAAATCCCAAGTCGCATCAAATGTTGATGTCTATAAAAAGCGATTCCTGTTGGGCGGTGCAACCCTACAGAAGATTATGGAAGAAGCAGAGAAATGGGCCGAACGATTCCGTCTGCACGATAATGAATATTATGAAGAAATGAAGGGTATTGCTGAAGGCGCTGATATTTCCATAGCCGAGATTGGCATGCTTAACGCCCGTTATGAATTGTCCTACACGCTGTATACAAGTGAAGCATCTGCCGCAAATACCATCCCCAGCCATGAGCCCGAAGGCTGCACATCTTTTGGTGTTCAACCTGAATATACAGCATCCGGCCACACAATTATGGGGCAGAACTGGGACTGGCTTGAAGGATTATCGGGCAATATGTGTCTCTTGAAAGTTCGCTCCGCTGATCATCCCGATCATTTATTGCTAACCCAGGCGGGGGTTGTCAGCGGGATGATTGGGATTAACGAACACGGTATCGGCCTTTGTGTAAACGGGTTGTCCGCACATGGGGATGGCCGGGAACTTCATCACCGGCCCTTCCATATCCGGGTTCGCGACATTATGAACACCCGCACACTTTATGATGCCCTTAAAGTCATTTATTCCACGGACCGGGTTTGCTCAACCAATTGGCTTGTCGGCCAAAAAGGCGGGGAAGTTTTGAATATCGAAACCTCTTCCAATGTTGCGCATGCCTTATATCCGCATGAGGGGCTGATAACCCATGGTAATCATTTTATCAACCGGACCAACATAACAACCGAGTTTGAACGCATTGCACCCTGCAGCTTGTATCGAACTCCACGGCTGGACCGGCTTCTCCGCATAAGTGAAGACAAATGGGTTATTGATGATTTCAAGACAGGTCTTCGGGACAATTTTGGTCATCCCAAAGCGATTTGCCGATATGCCAACCCGGATGATCCTGAGGAAGCCCGTACCATAACAATAGCGTCGGTCATTCTTGATCTGGAAGCAGGTGTAATGGAAATAACCGACGGTCCGCCCGATAAAAATCCGTATATTTCACATCACCTGTAGTTAAGCTTATTGGGTCTTCTGAAGCCTTTTGGCGAGAACCTGCCCCAGGCTATCGGCCAAAAAGGTCGTATTGTCTTCAAGAAGCTGAATGATACATTCCCGGTTACAGGCAGGCGGCGCATTCAAGGCGCCCGGAACAGCCAGGTCAAACCGGGCAAGGACATCCTCGTTTCGGACATTTAACATGCGGCCTTTGATTTGAACCTCAATTCTTGTTCCTTCCTGAAGTAGGACGGTATTGGCAAGAATCTGGATAAGGGCAACATAGTCCACCTTGTCACCGTTTTCCTCGCGAACTCTCTGCAGCAGATTATTGTCGGAGTTATAAGTATTTAAATCTGCATTCTCAGGAAGGCCTTTGTTATCATTCGATGTCTGAAATCCCGCATTCTCCAGATGTTGGGAAATCCGCGTCACCACCTTGCGGTAAAGATTTGAGGCAAAATCACTTTTCTCGCCATCTTCAAACTTTACAATAAGAACGGTCTTCTCATCCGCCAGTGAAACTGGTGCAAAGGAAACCGCGCCGAATGCAAGCATCCCTGTTGCTACTAATACTCTGACACAACGCCAATACAGATTAATCATCTTGTCTACCTAGAAAGGCTTCTTTCTCAATTCCTCAAACATAATGAAGATCTAATTATGTTGATTTGTTCTTCCGTTTTTTCCGTCTGGGATCACTCATCTGAAACGCCGCTTTTTGAGCAAGCTTTTCAGTAAGCCATTGAATATACGCTTCTGTGCCCATTTGCTTTATGCGTTTCGTATTCGCGAATCCTCTGTTTCCAGATAAATAGGATGATACGAGTGCTGTCATATCCACTGTAGTTCCATCGCTTTTTGCCATAAGTCCCCACTCCAGATTGGTCATTTTGACCAGTTATATCGTTGTTTCAAAAAATAAACACGACATTTACCAAGATTTCTGTCTCAATTCACTGGTCGGCCCAATTTTTGGGTCTTATAATTTTGTGTTTGCTAATAATACTTGACCATTCGGTCAGGTTTCGTGTTAGTTAAATCTAACGGGGATGATTCCTTCGAAGATATGGAACCTCGAACAGGGAGTTTATAAATATGATGAAACGTTTCAAATTGGCCGCCGTGGCTGCCGTAGCGGTTGCTGCGTCTGGCATTGCACAGGCTGACGAGTTTAAACCAGCCATTGTTTTCGACATGGGTGGTAAATTTGATAAATCTTTTAACGAATCTGCTTATAACGGTGCAGAAGCGTTTAAGAAAGATTCTGGCATTGATTATATGGAATTTGAGGTAACTCAGGTTTCCCAGCGCGAACAGGCCATGAAACGTATGGCAAAAAAAGGCGCATCAATCATTATCGCCATGGGTTTTGCCCAAGCTGCCGCAGTTGAAAAAGCTGCAAAAGCAAATCCAGACACAAAATTCACAATCATTGATATGGTCGTTGACCTGCCAAATGTTCAATCTATCGTTTTTAAAGAACATGAAGGCTCCTTCCTCGTTGGTATGGCCGCAGCCATGTCCAGTAAAACAGGTAAAGTCGGCTTTATCGGTGGCATGGATATTCCTCTGATCCGCAAATTTGCTCTGGGTTATGTTGAAGGCGCTAAATATGCCAACCCGAAAGCAGAAGTATTCCAGAACATGACAGGCACAACACCTGCTGCGTGGAATGATCCAACCAAAGGCGGCGAACTTGCAAAAAGCCAGTTTGATCGCGGTGCTGATGTTGTTTATGCCGCTGCTGGTGGTACAGGCCTTGGTGTGCTGCAAGCTGCAAAAGACTCCGGCAAGCTAGCCATCGGCGTCGATAGCAATCAGAACTACCTGTATCCAGGGACTATGCTGACATCCATGACTAAACGGGTTGACGTTGCGGTTAAAAATGCTTTTGCATCTGCCAAAGACGGTTCATGGAAAGCTGGTATTCAGGTTCTTGGTCTTAAAGAAGGTGGCGTTGGTTATGCTGTCGACAAATACAACAAGGACCTGTTGAGCGCTGATATGCTGGCAAAGCTTGAAAAAGCCCGTGCCGAAATCATTGCAGGTACACTCAAAGTCACCGAATACAAGTAAAAGTAAGATTTTACCCATGACTTCTGAAAACACGGCGCTTGAATTGCGCCGCGTCAACAAGTGGTTCGGTCCGGTCCATGCGAACAAGGATATTTCCTTGTCCGTGGATCGGGGAACCATCCACGGCATAATTGGCGAAAATGGTGCTGGTAAATCGACACTCATGAGTATTGTGTACGGTTTCTACCAGGCTGATGATGGCGACATCTTTGTCGGCGGGAAGAAATGCCAGATTGACAATCCTCAAGCCTCCATCGAAGCGGGCATTGGCATGGTGCATCAGCATTTCATGTTGGTGGACACTTTCACTGTGCTTGAAAACATCATTCTGGGTGTCGAAGGGGGCGCACGACTAGGCAAAGGCATGGCCGCGGCTCGAAAAGAACTTGGACGCCTTGAAAAAGAATATACTCTTGAAGTAGATGTAGATGCCCTCGTCGGTGATCTCCCTGTTGGCCTGCGCCAGCGCGTTGAGATCCTGAAAGCGCTTTATCGCGGGGCAGAAATCCTCATTCTCGACGAACCCACAGGGGTTCTCACACCACAAGAAGCAGATCACCTTTTCCGTATTCTTCATACCCTGAAGGATCAGGGTAAAACGGTTATTCTTATAACCCATAAACTCCGCGAAATTATGGCTGCAACGGACAATGTCTCCGTCATGCGCCGCGGTGAAATGGTCGCTCATGTAGCAACCAAGGACACCAGCCGGGAACAACTGGCCGAATTGATGGTTGGCCGGTCTGTGTTGCTGCGTGTTGAAAAAGAAAAAGCCAACCCCGGCGAACATCTTATGGAAATTCGCGGTCTGAATTATCTGGATAGCGACGGCGTAGCCAGATTGAAAGACATCAACCTCACACTCCGCGCTGGTGAAATTCTAGGAATTGCTGGTGTATCAGGGAATGGTCAGTCCGAATTACTGGAAGTTCTGGGCGGTATTGATGCGCCCAAGTCAGGCAGTATCCTTTATAAAGGCAATGAACTTGTCGGCACCAAGGAATTTTCTGCGCGCGGACTTCGAAAAATTGGTCTGGGTCATGTACCTGAAGATCGTCATCGCGCCGGTCTCGTTCTTTCCTTCAGTGCAAACGAAAATATCATACTCGGCTACCAGGATTCCAAAGACTATAACAATGGCGCAACCCTTGATGCCAAGAACATGGTGACGGTGTGCGATCAGTATATAGAAAAATTTGACGTCCGCCCTCCTAACTCTCACCTCAAAGCATCCGGATTTTCCGGCGGCAACCAGCAAAAACTGGTTCTTGCCCGTGAGATGGAACAAAATCCAGACGTACTACTGGTTGGTCAACCGACACGAGGCGTTGATATCGGGGCCATCGAATTTATTCACAAGCAACTCATCAAGATGCGCGACGCTGGCAAGGCTATTTTGGTTGTCTCTGTCGAGATTGATGAGGTGATGTCTCTCTCCGACAGGATCGCGGTCATGTTTGATGGTGCTGTTGTAGGTGAGATCGATGCGAAAGATGCAACCGAACAAAAACTTGGTCTGATGATGGCCGGTATTACAGTTGATGAAATTGACGCTGCGGACAGCGTAAAAGAGGCAGCAGTCTGATGGCGGATGCAAAGGCAAAATTTGGAGCTCCTTCAAAGGTTCCGGCATGGGTTAATCTCGGCCTGATTCCATTTATCAATCTGCTGGCGGCTCTCTTCATTTCCGGGATCGTTATTCTGATCGTCGGTGACAATCCTCTAAAAGCGATGGAGGTTTTGATCTATGGGGCGTTTGGGTATCCCGAAGCTATTGGGTATACCCTGTATTACACAACCAACTTTATCTTCACCGGTCTTGCCGTCGCCATCGCCTTTCACTGCGGCCTGTTTAATATTGGTGCCGAAGGACAGGCGTTTATTGCCGGTCTCGGTGTTGGTTTGGTCGCTCTTTATATGGATTTCCTACCCTTTTGGGCGGTTATTCCGCTAGCCGTTATTTCTGCCGCCATTTTTGGCGCTGGTTGGGCCTACATCCCAGCCTACCTGCAGGCAAAACGAGGCAGCCATATCGTCATCACCACCATTATGTTTAATTTCATCGCCTTTTCGGTGATGAATTACATGCTGGTTGAAGTCATTATCAACCCCAATGGCGGTGGATCACCGGAATCCCGTGAATTTGCTGAACATACCTGGCTCGCGATGTCGCCCGGTTTTACCGGCATGGCCGATAGTCCGTTGAATTTCAGTTTTGTCATCGCATTATTGGTCAGCGCTGCCTTTTACTATCTGGTTTGGAAAACACGGTGGGGCTACGAAATCCGGGTAGTTGGACAAAATGAAACGGCTGCCAATTACGCCGGTATATCCCCGTCCAGAAACATCATTCTTGCCATGCTCATCTCTGGTGGCCTAGCCGGATTTGTTGCGGTCAATGAATTGCTCGGTGTTCAGCATCGCGTGATTATGGAATTTTCAGGCGGTTATGGATTTGTCGGAATTGCGGTGGCCCTGATGGGACGCAATCATCCGATTGGCATTTTCGTGGCGGCTCTTCTTTTTGGTGCCATTTATCAAGGGGGAACCGAGCTTTCCTTTGAGATGCATTCCATCAACAAAGAAATGGTCATCGTTATTCAAGGTTTGATCATCCTGTTCTCAGGGGCACTTGAAAACATGTTCCGGCCGAGGGTCGAAAATTTCTTCAAGCGGCGTTCCAGCCCTGCACTGGCGGAGGGGTAGGTTTATGGAAACTTTTGAACTTACTGTCCTCCTGTTTGATGCGACTTTTCGGGTGGCAACGCCTTTGGTCCTGGCAGCCCTTGCAGGCATGTTTTCTGAACGTGCTGGCGTCGTGGATATTGGCCTTGAAGGTAAAATGCTTGGTGCGGCTTTTGCTGCCGCTGCGATGGCAACTGTCTCTGGATCCGCTTGGATTGGTCTGGCGGCCGGTATCGTCACGTCTTTTTCCCTGTCAATGCTGCACGCCTATGCCTGCGTCACACATAAAGGTAATCAGGTTGTTTCAGGCATGGCGATTAATATCGTCGTAGCGGGTTTGACACCAACACTTGGTTTCGCGTGGTTTAAGCTCGGCGGGCGGACCCCGTCCTTGGTCGGGGACGAACGTTTCACCGGTATTACCCTGCCCTTTGCTGAAGCCGTGCGGGATATCCCTATCGTTGGTTATATCTATGCGGAACTTATTTCCGGCCACAACGTCATTGTCTATATGGCTGCGGCGGCGGTTCCTATTGTTGCCTATATTCTCTACCGCACACGCTTTGGCCTTAGAGTTCGTGCCGTTGGGGAAAACCCACATGCGGTTGATACGGCTGGTATCGTTGTTGACTGGATGCGCTATAAGGCGTTGATGATGACCGGTGTTCTTTGCGGTATTGCAGGGACCTACCTTTCAACGGCTCATGGTGCCGGTTTCATCCGGGATATGACCGCAGGTAAGGGGTATCTAGCCCTTGCCGCATTGATCTTTGGGAAATGGAAACCACTTCCCACTTTATTTGCCTGTCTTCTGTTTGCGTTTACAGATGCGTTGCAGGCCCGTTTGCAGGGCGTTGATCTACCGATTGTTGGTGTCATACCAGTGCAGTTCATTCAAGCACTGCCCTATATTCTTACTGTTTTATTGCTTGCTGGATTTGTTGGAAAAGCAAATCCACCGAAAGCTATTGGCGAACCATATATCAAGGAAAGATAATGGGACTTAATCCATTTGCCGCGGCTGACTTTGTAAAAGCAGCCGCGCCAGGTTTTAGCCCTCGTGTCGGAATCATACTTGGTTCCGGCTTGGGCGGACTTGCCGAAAAAATCGACACTGTAGCCAGCATTGATTTCAAAGATATTCCTGACTTTCCGCAGTCCACTGTGGAGGGGCATGAGGGAAGACTAATCCTTGGACGATTGGGCGGCATGCCTGTTGTCTGTATGCAAGGGCGCATTCATTTATATGAAGGTATTGATCCTGTGGATCTTGCCGTTCCGGTGCGCGTGCTCAAACTCCTTGGCATTGAAATTCTGCTTGTCACCAATGCGGCAGGCAGCTTCCATAAAGAGGTTGGGCCCGGCCGCTTGATGCTGCTGAACGATCACATCAACTTCACCAGCCGAAATCCGCTGGTCGGAGAGAATGATGAACGTTTTGGTCCGCGTTTCTTCTCGATGGAAGAGGCGTATGATCCGACTTTGAGGAAACATTTTCAGGTCGTCGCCAAGGAACTTGATATTGATCTGGCGGAAGGTGTCTATCTTCACTATCTCGGACCGAATTTTGAGACCCCAGCCGAAATCAATGCATTCAGAGTGTTGGGTGCTGATGCTGTTGGCATGTCAACGACACCGGAAGTTCTGGTCGCACGCCACTGCGGTCTGCGGGTTGCGGCAATTTCAAATATCACAAATCTAGTTGCGGGCCTTAGCGAGACAAAGTTAAGCCACGAGCAGACTTTGGAATGCGCCAAACTTGCCGCAGGGGATCTGGAGAAACTCGTGATCATATTCCTCGAAACTTTAAAACGCGAGCTTATCAAAGCTCACATCAAGGAGGATGACAATGGCAACAGTGAGTAAACTGGAACATCCGAACCACGGACATGCCCGTAATCCTGGCCTGCCTTTTTCCATGGATGCCGTTGAAGATATTCAGGTCAATTT
>PJEL010003518.1_pt1 | contig 13343 bp, 11 predicted proteins | sample 1853271 | NCBI WGS metagenome assembly PJEL01 (sample SAMN08108733, study PRJNA415343) | Invertebrate metagenome, whole genome shotgun sequencing project. | host: Globobulimina | place: Sweden: Gullmar Fjord | collected 2015-08 | reverse complement strand
GCTCTGATTGAAGCGCAGATTGCGCACGGGGCCGGCCAATTTACCCTGCTCTATCCGAAATGTCCCGTCGCGGGTCATCCCAGTTATCATCATTCTTTGGGGATCGACGATGTTAGTATACCACAGCCTTGTGACGAAAACACCTGTTTCGACCCCTTCGATCAGCCTCTCATGCCCCCCCTCGTCCCCCTGCAGGACAGGGAAACGGGGAAATGCACCCCAGTTGTTGGGAGCTGGCAGACCGTGCCCGGTCGCCTGATGACCCATCATATGGGCGCTGAGCCGGTCGTGATAGAAGCTCCCCAGGACACCCTCTTCAATGATCGCCACCCTCTCGGTATCGACGCCCTCCCCATCGAACCGGAGACCGGAGAGCTCCGGATGCCCCGGATCGTCGAGCAGCGTGATATTCTCGCCGAAAATCCGCTCCCCCAATTTGTCCCAGATCGGGCTTCGCTTCTCGGCGGCCGCCAGACCGTTGAGACCGATGTAGCAGAGGAAGAAGAGCAGATCCCGAACGGCCTCCGCTTCGAAGACGACCGTCATCGGGCCCGGCTCGATCGGCGCGGGGTCGAGGCTCTCGAGAGCTCTGCGACAGGCGTCCTTGGCGACGGCTTCCGCGTCGATATCCGCACTGCGCATCGAAAGGGCTCGACTGCGGCCCGCTCCCTCCCCCTTCTGGGCGCTGACCTCGAAGAGGGCTCGCGTCTTGCGCCCGAATCGGTAGAGCCCGGTGCTATTCGCGATGGCGAAGGGTTCGATTCCGCCATAGTCGCCGATCGTCCCCTCGCTGCTGAGCGCGATGCCGCCGACTTCGATCCCGTGCTCCGCGGCAATCTGCGTCGCTGTCTTCACCCAGCCCGCGCGAGTTTTTGCGCTCATCTCGGCGCAGCCCGCATCCCAGGCGTCGTCTTCGCTGCGCGCATCCCCCTGCAGGAAGTCGAGCACGCGATCGCTCTCATCCTGGAAGCCGGCCATGGCCGTTGCCTCGGCGACGCAGCGTGACAAGCTGTCGCCTGAAAAATCGTTGGTCGTCGCAAGCCCCATCCTACGTCCATCACGGACCCGGACACGTAGCTCGTAGCGCTCTTCAGCGACGTTCTGCGTTATGACGCTCTGCCCAAAACGGGTCAGGCTCTCCTTGCCGCCCCCAAGCACGACTTCGACTTCATCCGCTTTGCAGAGATCGAAAACCTTGTCCTTGATCGCTTTGAATTCGGCTTCGCCGATCATGAGCTCACCCCCACGCGCATCTTGCGGAAACGAGCGGGCGACGAGCCATGCGTCATACGCGCAATCTGACCCGGCTCCCCCTTGCCGCAGTTCATCACCCCGAAGGGGCGCCACCATTTTTCGTTGCACACGGCGTCGCAGGCCGCCCAGAAGTCGGGCGTGCGGCTCTGATAGGTACAGCCGCGCAGCATCCGCGTCTTCTTGCCGTTCTTGATCTCCCAGCCCAGCTCCGTTGAGAACTGGAAATTCAGCCTCATCTGATCGATACTCCAGCTCCGGTTGGTCTCCATCCAGATACCGTCCTCGGTATCGGCGATCAGATCGTCGAGTTCCCATGACCCGGGAGCCAGCCCGAGATTGGGGATTCGAATGATCGGAATCCGATTCCAACCCTCGGCGCGATTGCAGCCCCGGCTGCGCGATTGGCCTTCGACGGAGGCGAGTTCGCGGCTCGTGAGGTAGGCGGCGAACTGCCCGCCCTCGACAACGTGCCAGCGCTGAGCGGCGACGCCCTCGTCGTCCCAACCCCGCGTCGCGAGCCCTCGCTCGAGCGTATTGTCCGCAACGAGGTTCACGTGCTCGGAGCCATAAGTGAAGTTGCCGAGCTTCTCGGTTGTCAGAAAGCTGCGTCCGGCGAAGTTCGCCTCCATGCCGAGTACGCGATCCAACTCGCTCGCGTGACCGCAAGATTCGTGAATTTGAAGCGCCTGCTGCGACCAGTCGAGGATGATGTCCTTTTCCCCTGTTGGACAGGGATCCGCGGAGAGCAGCGCGACGGCTTCATCCGCGATCCGTTCGATGTTGTCTTCCAGCCCGTACTCGGCGAGGACTTCGTAACCGGCGCTGAGATGCATGCCGCCCGCGGAGTTCGGAAAACTGCGCCGCTGAATGCTGTTGCCGTCCGAAGCAACAGCGGAGAAGCCGCCTCCGCTCGCGAGGATATCTTGCTCGAGTTCGGCGCCCTCGCTCGAGATGAAGAGGATCTTCATCGAGTCGAAAAGCATCTGCGCCTGGCCGACCTTGATGCGATCATCGGAGTGGAGACCCCGCTCGATGCGACCCAGCAGGGCGAGCTTGTCCTCACGGGAAACGGTGAAGGGATCGATCTCCCTCGGGGTCGACCACGAGCCTTTCACGGCCGTTTCGGCCGCGAGTTCGACCGGCTCGGCCATGACGATTGCGCTCGCTTCGGCGATCTCGACGGCGCGCGCCGCTGCGGCATCGAGGCTCTCCTGATCGAGCCGATCCGTCGATGCGAAGCCCCAGGCGCCCCCCTTCAGAACTCGGATGCCGATCCCCTGAGTGCTGCGCATTTCGCTCTGCGCGAGCGCTCCATTTTTAACGAGTAGTTCTTCCGTGCGGCCCTGAACCCAGCGGGCGTCGGCGTAGTCGGCTCCCCGCTGACAAGCGGTATCGATCGCCCCGCGAACCCTCTCTTTCATCGCATACCTCCACATGTCGGTCCGCCGTGCGGACCCTGCAGCCTTTCGCGCCGGGCCCCGCGGATTGATCGGGATCATTGGCAAACGAATGGATATCCTGTCGCCATCGCCGCCCATAATGCCCGACCGGAACGTGTAAGTCCAGGGCAAGCTCCGGGTTAGGGTCTTGGGCGTCGGACCTTCATGGAGGCCTGTAGCTCTCGCCGCTTGCGTCGTCCCGCAAGCAGGAGATAGCCGGTGACGAGCAGGATCAAGAGGGAATAGAGGAAGCTGTTCCGGTTGGCGGATAGAACGCTGTTGGGTAGCCAGAGCCTCAGCTCTCGACCGTCACGGCGATAGCGGCCGCCAACGATGTCGATGCTGACATTGCGGGTCTCGAAGAGGTAGGCGCCGTCCAGGCTGAATTCTCCGAACTCCGCCCCGAAACTCTCCCCTTCGCGGGTGATCTTCAGTTCGATCCCGGGTTCGACGACCTGGAAGAGATTCTGCTCGGTCGAGTGGAGAACGCTGAGGCCCCTCACCGAGAGCCGTCGCCCCTTGCCCCAGTCCACGTCAAGTCCGTCGGGGTAGATGACCTTGCCCTCGTCAATGCGGTTGGGGGGAACGGGGCTATTCAGTTCAAACTGCCTCAGGAAGCCATAGCGCAGCGTGATCAGCAGCCCATCCTGCTCGAGCATTTGCCGCACCGGTTCGAGACGATTCCGATTCAGCTTCTCGACCTCGCGCTCGGCGGCAAAGAAGAACGCCGGGAAGTCCACCCCCTCCTTGAGTTCCTCCAACCCGAAGGTCGGGCGCTCCTCGACGGTGCGCTGAAGCCGCTCGGTGGGATCCCCGGGAACCCCACAGCCGGGGAGACCGCTCAATCGCAGGAGATAGGCCTGCAGCATCCCCTCAACCAAAATGGCCGACGGCCTATACCTGCCGGCGTTCAGGCTGTCGCACAGGGTGAGCAGTTCGGGTCCCGTTGGATCGAGTTCTTCGAAAACACACTGGCCCCGTCGGCGCCGCTCCAGTTCGCCCGCCGCCGGAGATTCGAAGCCCGCTCGCATATCGACGAGCCGGGACCAGCGCTGGGCGTGATGTTCGCTGTCCCCGCCGAGCAGGCGGCTGCGGACCCATTCCCCCAGGTAGTGCCATTCGAGAAAGCGCTGCGAGAGGGCGGTGGGATCGCTCGGCCCAACAAGCTGCTCGCCCGGCAGGGCGCGCTCAGCGAGGCTCTCCTCTTCGGCGGCGACAGGTGTGCTGCAGAGAATCAGGCACAGCAGTGCCCAGAGAATCCAGGTCGTTCTCAGCATCCGGCCGCCCGCCCCTTGCTCGCGATCAGCCAGTAGTGATCGAGCACACGGCCGAGCGCTTCGAGAGCTTCTTCCGGCGTTCGGATTCTGGCCTCCCAACAGGGGGAGCTGCCGGTGCGCAGTCGAAATAGATCTCGGTGGGGCAGGATGACGACCAAGGTCTCCCCTCTAAGGCGGTAGACCCGCTCCAGGGGAGCCTCCTCAAGTTCGATGGCGGGATCGAGCTGGCGCAGATGGAGCTCAAGGCGGCGCAAGAGGGCGGCGGCCATGGGTTCCATCTGGAGCACCCACCCCTGCGCTCCGATCGCGCTCAAGGGTTCGCCCCCCCGCCAGCAATGATGCCACCCCGCTGTAATCCGATCCGGCTGAGCGATTCGAGATAGCCCGCGAAAAGGGCGCGCTGACGCAGATCCGCCGCGCCAAAACCCGCCCGCGGCGCCGCATCGCCCGTCAGCAGAGCCGCGCAGCCAACGGCCCCCCAGACGCCCGATACGCTTCGCATCGGCGGCGGCGGACGATCCAAGCCGACGACGAACAGCGGCGCAGCCAGGCCACCTCTCGGATCGCTGAAGGGTGCCGGGGTCTCCTCATCGCAGAGATAGAGCCAGGGAGCCGGCCCGGGAGACTTAGGGTGAAGCTCAAAGTGATATTTCCAGTCGCTTGTTAACGCACGAGATGACGAATCAGGGTCGGCGACAAGATCGAGTCCCCCCTGCCGCTTCGGGCGGATGATGCGACCGTCATCACCGGCATCCTCCAGCAACTGCCGCCCGGCCCCGCCAAGGAGGCGAGCGCTTGCGGCAAAAAGTTGAGCCGGAACGGTAAGGCGTGTTCCGCCCCCGGTGGATGCGGCGGCCAGAGCCAGGTTGATGGCAAAGGGAAGGGGCCAGGCCGAACCGGGGGTACCCGTCACGTAGACGTGCAAGCTTTCCCCACCGCCATCGGCCTTGAGCGGTTCGGACCGCGAACGCGCTCCGCTGCTCAGGTAGTAGTGGCGGATCTGGCGTATGTGATTCTTGCCAAGGCGTCCGCCTTCAGCCTGGGCCATTGTCATTCCCCTCTAAGCGACGATGAGCAGGGAGTTTTCAAGTCCCATTTTATTGATGGTCGTCTCCGCATGCTCCGGATCGGTCACCCATCGCCCATCGATGATGTAACGATACTCATAGTTCCCCGCTTGAAGCGGCAGGACCACCTCCCACACACCGGCCTCGTCGCTCAGTGGCTCGAGCGGAATCCCCCCGGGATTCCAATGGTTGAAATCACCCGTGAGGTAGACCTCGCTCGCGTCCGGAGCCCTGAGGCGGAAACGCACGCCCTCCTCGCAGGGAAGCGGACCGAAGAGAAGATCCTCCATCTCCTTGTCGCGCTCCAGGCTCAGATCGGAAAGACAGCACCACAACTCCTGCGCGAGTTCCATGAAGTCTTCCTTCACGGGTCCCGCCTTCGCCAGGTTGAGAACGGGAACGCCCCCCGCCGCCGCCATCTTCACCCGAACGCTCGAGCGCACCTGCGTCGCAAGCAGATTGATGCGGGGATGGTCCGCGAGGTTGGCGTAGAGTTCGCGGCTGAACAGAGTCCTTTTGTTGAACTGATTGGCAACGACGAAACAGGGCGGGCGCTTGTTCGTCTCCTCCTCCAGCACCTCGAGCGTCTCCAGGATCTTCTCGAGCCCGTGCAACGTGTAGGTGCTGCTGTCAACGGGAACGAGCAACGCGTCGGCAGCGATCAGTGCGTTGAAGGTGAGGAGACCGACCGCAGGCGGCGTATCGACGATCACCCAGTCATAGGGACCGCCGTTGCGAATGAGAGCGCTGAGCAATCGCCCCTCTCGCCCCGGCTTGCGGGCGAGTTCCTGCTCGGCCCCCGCCAGGATGATGCCGCTTGGGATGACATCGAGATTGGGCTGCGCTTCGACGCGGATCTGATCGAATGGCGCGCTGGGATCGAGAAGCAGATCGTAGGTCCCCAGCTCCTGCTCCTCGGCGACGATCCCGAGGCCGATCGATGCATGCCCCTGGGGATCGAGGTCGGCAAGTAAGACGCGGAAGCCCTCCTTGGCCCAGGCGGCTGCCAAATGGATGGCGAGCGTGGTCTTGCCGCAACCACCCTTCTGATTGACGACGGCTAATACTTTCATCAAATCACCTCCTGAGTCGGCACATGAGTGAACCACCCAGAGGACCCGCAATGCGTGCGGAGAAATCGATGAGGGTCTCCTGCAACCACATGTTTTCAGGGGAAACGAAAATCTGTCAAGGCATATTCAGTCAAGTATGTGCTGAATCTCAGCCCTGGACGATGAGAAGGGTAATCGCCAACCCGAGAAGGAAGCCCCAGAACACCTCGTGCCAGGTGTGGCCGAGCAGTTCGCGAGCGCGCTCTTTGGCGAAATGTCGAGATTCGATGAGTTCGTCGATGATCTCGTTGAGCACGCGGGCCTGCTTGCCGACCTCCTGCCTGAGCCCTGTTGCTTCAAGAATGAAATACAGGCTGAAGACCAAGGTGATCGCGAACAGCGGCGAGTCGAAGCCCGCAACCCGCCAAGCGCCAACGGCAAGCGCAGTAACGACGGATGTGTGACTGCTCGGCATTCCCCCGGTTTCGAAGAAGCGATAGAGTTTGAGTTTGCGCTCGAGGATGCTCTCGGCGATCACCTTGTAGAGCTGGGCGGCGATGCCGCTGGCGAGCGCTGCGATCAAAATCGGATGGATCATGCGGCGATCTCCTTCCGACTGCCGCCGCGCAGCCTGCGGAGAATCTCGAACCAGCCGGCAACCGCGAAGACCAGAAGCAGGGGTTCGATCTCCCAACGAAATCGGCTGCGAACGAAGTAGCTGCCGTAGAGCAGCGTATACAGGCTGAAGATGAAGAAGGCGGGGAGCAGTCGCCGCCAACGCCAGCGCCAGAACCAGATTCCCGCGAAGGTGAAGGGCAGGAAGGAACCATAGATATCCAAGTAGCCCAGCCCCCACTTCCCCCGATAGCCGAAGCGTGCGGTATCCTCGCACCACCAGAAGTAGTAAATTTTCTTTGCGTAAAGCTGGATGTAGCGCCAGGGATCATCCTTGATGTAGCCGAACGCGCGGCTGTAGAACCAGAATTCAAGCTCCGGCTCCGGCAACTCACTAACGAGCATCGGATCGATGACATCCCACATCGTCTCGAGGGTCAAATCACCCCAGGTGTAGCCGGCGGCATAGGGATTGTTGCCGACCAGAAAATTGAATCCGCCGTTGGTGCTCGTTAGCAGCAGGCTGCCGTGCACGCGGTAATTGCGAACCAACCAAGGGCTCCAGACAAGGCCGAGAACGAGGAGATAGGCCAGCGTGCGGCGCAATCGACCGGGGTTCCGGCCGCGCCAGAGCCTGAACAGGAAGAGAATCCCCAGCAGCGCCAAAGGCGGCGATGTCAAGATCGCCAGACCGTGAACAAGACCGGTCAGGCCCCCGAGCCGTGCGGCGTAGGGACCTTGAACCCTGTCCATGATATTGATGAGCAGCAGGACCCAGGTCATGATGAAGGTCGTTGAAAAAATGGCCAGGCTGTAGATGGCGAACAGCGGATAGAGCGCGATAATGAAGAAGCTCCAGATCATCGCCCTGCGCCCGAACCAGCGTCCCGCAAGATCCGCCGCGAGAAGCGCGTTGAGGAGAGACAGCCCTATCTGAAGGATGCGCAGGATCGCAACCCAATCGAATCCCGACAGCTTCAGAAGCGACATCAAAGTCGGATAGAACGGTGGAATGAAGCTGTGAACCGGTACGTCGGTGAAGTAGAAGGGCATCCAATAGCCGCGCCCCGCAGCGACATTGTCGGAGATGACACCCGATTCGAAGCCGTGCAACGGCAACTTGTCCCCAAGGACAAACCAGGCGACGATCCGCATGAGGAGCGCACCGGCCAGCCCTAGCCAGAGCAGTCGCGGCGGAATCTCCCGCCAGCCGGATTCTTGGATGCGCAGACCTCTCATTACTGAGCCAAGACCTCTTCAAGGAGTCGCAGAGCCTCGCCGGGGGTCGCGGCGGGAAGCAAGATGTCGCTCCGCCTGTCATCGATCGCTTTGCCCGCGAGCTTTTCGCTCCATCCCCCGAGCCCTGTAGCTGCGACGATGGGCTTGCCGTAGCTCCAGGAGAAGGCGATCTCCGATAGAGTGCCTGCGCGGCCTCCGATCGCGACGACCGCGTCGCCGGCGAGCGCCGTCAGGCTGTTGCGCGTCCAACCCATGCCGGTTGGGATGAGAACCTGGCAGTCCTCGTTGCCGGAGCTGTCGTCCGCGGTAGGGAGAAGGCCGACGGCGATCCCACCGGCCTCTTTGCAGCCTTGGCTGACGGCTCCCATGATGCCGTCCCTGCCGCCGGAGATCAGCGCCCAGCCCCGTTCGCCGATCCCGCGGCCTAATTCTTCCGCGAAAGCGAGCGCCTCGACGCTTGCCACGGCGTCGCCGATAACGGCAATCTGCTTGAGTCTCAAGATCGGTTCCTTTCGACGCCGAGGCCGGGGGCCTCGGAGAGATTGAATAGATCCCCTTCGACGCACAGTCCGGCGTGGGGATCGCGATCGATGAGAAGGCATCCGTCCAGATCCGCCCAGCGGAGCATCGGGCCGAGTTGCAGCGCTTGCGCGATGCCGAGGCTGCTCTCGATCATGCAGCCCATCATGAGATCCAAACCATGCCGACGCGCGCACTCGGCAACCTGGACGCACGCGGAGATCCCCCCGAGCTTCGACACCTTCAAGTTCACTGCGTCGGCGTACTCCCCGAATACTTCAACCGAGAGCGGTCCCCGGATACTCTCGTCGAGAACGATCGGAAGGGGGCAGCGCCCCGCGATCTCCCTGTACCCCGCAAGATCGTCCCAGGCGAGCGGCTGCTCGATGAACTCGACGCCCGCTATTGCCAGGCGCTCTATCTTGGACTGGGATTCGGCCGCCGTCCAGCCTCCATTCGCGTCAACGCGGATCGTCGCCCCCGTCGCGGCAATCACGCTCTCGATACACTCGATGTCCCCGGGGAAGCCCGCTTTGATTTTTAGAGCTCCAAAACCCGCGGCGACCGCGGACTTCGCGCGATCGATCATATCCTCGACCGAAGCGATTGCCACTGTATAGGAACTCCGCACGGGGGCAGCGGCGTCGAAGCCGAGTAGACGCCAAACGGGCTCGCCCCGCTGCTTGCCGCAGAGATCCCAAAGAGCGCCGTCCAGCGCGGCCTTCGCCGATCGGTTTTCCCCGAGCAGGCCCTCCGCCTCGGCGAGTATCTCGGCGATACTTCCCGCATCCAAGCTGGCGAGTTCCCGGTCGGGCAGTTCCGAGCAGATCTTGCCGAGTGCCGCAGCCGTGATATCGGGAGTTTCACCGTAGTAAGCGCTCGGAGCTCCTTCCCCCTCGCCGTGCAAATCCTCTACATCGATTCGCAGACGGACGGTCGTAAAAAGAGAGCTGCCTCCGCGCGCGATCACGAAGGGATGCTGCGTTCGCAGCTCGAGCCTGTCGATGCTGAAATTCAAGATTTGGCCTCCGCCTCTTCGATGGCGTCAATGAGCGGATCGGAACCGAAGCGCAGTGGATCGGTTGCAGGCAGATTCAAATCGCCCGCGATCGATGCGCATGCCCGCCGCGCCTCGTCCTCATTCAATTTCTCGCTTCGGAGAGCGACGCCGATAACCGGCGCGGCGTTCTGCCAGGCTGCCGCAGCCTCGAGTCCGGTGCGGATGCTTGCAAGCGGCGGCATCGCGAGATCGCCGGAATGGGCGATCGTCCGTCTGCCCGCCTCGTGGCACAGGAGAATTGCGTCGGGGGCCGACCCATGGAGCAGCGCAAGGCTCACCCCCGAAAAAGCCGGATGGCAGAGCGATCCCTGCCCCTCGACGATAATCCAGTCGGGCGCCGGCTCGGTATCGTCGATAGCTTTGATGGCCTCCCGCGTGCACCCCGACATGAAATCTCCGGGCAACGCATCGACACAGAATCCGTTTCCCGTAAGGAATAGACCCGTCTGGCCTGTTGCGATCAGTTCGGCGCTTTTTCCCCTCGACCGCAGACCGTCGCGCAAAAGGAGCCCCGCCGTCATCTTGCCGACATTGCAATCGCTCCCCGCCATCAGCAGAACTCGCGCGCGCCTGGGTTGAAGCGGACCGGCGATGCTCAGCCGCGCGGGCGGCCGGCGCAGATCCCATATCTTCGCCCCACCGCGCAGGGCGGCCGCCGCGAAGGCCGGATCGTCCGCAAGCCATACGTGCAAGCCACTCGCGACATTCAGTCCGGCCTCGAGGCCTCTTTGCATTGGATGCGCAAAGCGATCGGGAAGCGCGCCGCCCGGAGGGGCAGTGCCAAGCAATATCGCTTCGGGCCGAGGCGTCGCCGCGATGGCCTGTTCGATGTCGGACAAAATGGGAATAGAGCCACCGAACTTCAGCGCCTCTTCGCAAGTCGTTCCAGCAGTCTCGGAATCGACGACTGCCGTCACGCTGCTCGGCGCAAAACGGAGGACGGCGAAGGCCGTCTTGGCATTGCGGGAGCGGATTGCCCCCTCTGCGAGGATGATCAGTTTGCGAAAGCCGGCCCTCAAGGGCCCCCCTCGACGTTGCGTCGGAAATAGCCCCAGTTGCCGAACTCATCCGCCGCACGCAATTCAAGTAGCGATTCGCTCTCCTCCTTGGAGAGCATTAGATCGAACTTGAGGGCCTCCCTGCCCAGGAAGTCGCCGATGGGCGAGACGGCGATCCAATCACCATTCGGGCTGCGACGTTCGATATTCGTCACGACACTGCCGCCGTGGTCGCTCACCGTCCCCTTGACGCGCAGGCTGCCGTCGCGCCCCCGCTTCAGCTCGATCGCGAACTCGGGAGCGCTGCCATCCAGAAGCGCCGGTTCGCTTATCGCGCTCATGCTTCGCGCGGTCCCTGGACGGTTATCGGGCTCATCGCTGACCGTCACGCGCAGTCGGTATCTTCCATCCGGTAAGCCGCGGCCGTCCCAGGTGTAGATCGGGCTGTCCCACTCCGACTCGAGCAGTTGCCATTCCTCTTCCGCCTGTTCACGCATCTCGATGCGCGCGGTGATGTTGTCCAGGTCGGGATCAAGCCAGTCCCACTGGAGCTGGCGGAGACCCCGAAAGCGGCTCGACATCTCCTCGTCCGCGATTTGCGAGGAGTGCCGCTGCTGGTATTGCACGCGAACGCCTCGCTCCAGGAGCTGCGTCACCGGCTTGCCGGACAGGTCGATAGCGTCGTCGAAGAGTCGATCCGTTGGGCGGAGCAGCGTCAGGTTGCCGATGATGGGCGTTCGATTGAGCGGCATGATGCTCACGCTGACTCGATCGACAATCGGATTCCGATCGCCCTTGCGCCGCAGCGTTACGCGCCATTGAAAGAAACGCGCGACAGGCAGATCCATGGCATGCACGCCACCCTCCCGCTCGCACTTGGTCCACTTGCTCCACCCCGGTCCCGGCTCGGGACTCTGACCGGCGCGCGCCTCGACAAGAAGCGCATCCCCGCGCGAGAACTGACCCTCGACGCGGACGAGTCCCCCACGCCCGCGACTGCCGAGATCGATGACTTCCGAGTTGAGCGTGCCCGCTTCGGCCGCGCGATCGATTCGAAAGAGCTTCGCCGGCTTGGCCTGCAACAGCCAGAGCTTGTCATCCTGCGCGTGCAGATCGCTGAAATAGGCTCCCTCTTCGAGGGCGAGAATCTCCCCCCTGTAGGGATCCGTTAGCCGATCGAGTTCACCCGCGTCGCCCGTCGCTACGAGCAAGCCGCCTTGCTTCGCGGACATCAGGTCGCCGACAAAAGCCGAGTCCGACGAAAGCATTCGCTCGAGCAGGCCATCCTGCGAGAGGCGATGAATCGCGGAGCAGTTGTCTTCGCAATCCTCGGCGCCCCGGGCGACTCCGATGAAGATATCGCCGCCCGTGCCGACGTGTATGCGCTGCACTTCCTCCGCCGCGAAATCGGCGAGCAATTCGAGATCGCCATCGCGGCCGACGCGAAAGAGCAAGCCCTCGCCGCTCGTCCCCGCAAGCACCCCATCGCCCGCTGTATCGGCGGCGAGGCTGAAGACGTTGACATCGGGCAGGGTCGCAACGAGTTCGCCCTCGGCCTTCGCCAAATCGTAGCGATAGACGCGCCCTCCCCCGCCGGTTGCAATCCACAGCGCGTCATCGACTTTGAGCAGATCCCAGATGAACTCCTGATCCGTCTCGAACAGGAGCGTGCGCTCGCCCTTGTTGTCGATGCGAAAAAGCTGCCCCGCAGGGCCCGTTCCAACCGCCCAGACGCCGCGCTCGAGCGCGACCAGACTACTGAACATGAGTTCGGATTCGGCAGCGATCTCCTTCGCCTTCCCCTTCCCCTCGTGCAAGAGGAGCCGGTTGACGGATCCACCGGCGCCGATGAGCAGCGAGCGTCCGTCTCCCGCCATCTTCGTGAAAAAGGCCGTCGAATCAGAGAGGACCTCTTCCCAGCGTTCACCGACGCGCCAACTCCCGTCGTCGGCCATGATCAGGCCGCGGAAGCTGCACTTCTGGTAATCCTCCAGGCGAGCGTAGCGATAGTGTTTCGTTTCGACCGCCGCTGCGCCACCGATCAATAGAGCGAGCAGGAGCAGGGCAAGGAGGACGGCAGAGATGCGTTGAATCATGGTTCTTCCCTCGTTGGCGTCGGCAGTATCACGACCGGAATCGAGGTGTAGCCCCTCGTTTCGCTTGTCGCTGCGATCTTCTGGGGCACCCCCGCGATGTGGCGCCCGGGCCCGTCATCTCTTTTGACCGTTGGACCCGCCGGCTGCAATTCCCTGTACCAGACAGGCAGATCCACTTCGCGCCCCCCGATCACGGCGCGTTCTCCCTTGGCGGAGAGCCAGGCAACCCATCTCCCGCCGGGCTCGAGCCGGCCCAGAAGATCGAGCAGCGAAGCTCGGTCGTCGAAACGGTAGAGCTTCGGCTGGCGGGCGGCATCCCACTGCTGGTAGCTGCCGGAATCGGAGAAGTGAAGCTGATAGCTGCCGGGCGGCAGAGCGGAGCCGGATTCTGTGAGCGCGGGGACGGCGAAAGCACGATTGAGTTCGCGTCCCCCCTGGCGAAAACGCGCGCTCAGCTGCCAGCTCTCCCCCGGCGCTATCGCCGCGCGCGTGAGGCCAAGATCAACGAGCTGGATGGGCTCCTCGCCGTCGTGCCAATCAAGCTCGATGACAAGGGAGTCGAGAGCGACGGGGCCACCGGGGTTTCGCTGCATGGCATCGACGATCGCCTGCGCCCAGAGTGCGGGTGGCTGCAAGACGCCCTCTCCCGCGAATCGCTGGGTGAGCCGCAGTGCTCCGTGCTCGGTTGGCCCTTTTTTGGTTGGATAGATGGTGAGCGCGACGTCGA